>Ga0163180_10000192_pt1 | contig 34294 bp, 29 predicted proteins | sample AtlANTMetagenome_2_FD_109647 | JGI IMG/M metagenome (GOLD analysis project Ga0163180, IMG submission 109647) | Marine eukaryotic phytoplankton communities from the Atlantic Ocean - Atlantic ANT 4 Metagenome | ecosystem: Environmental > Aquatic > Marine > Oceanic | place: North Atlantic Ocean...
AAAGAGTAGTGTGATAGATATGTCAAAACGCGATTATTACGAAGTCCTCGGCGTAAGCAAAGATGCGAGTGAGCGAGACATAAAAAAAGCGTATAAACGCTTAGCGATGAAATATCATCCAGATCGTACCGCAGGCGATAAAGAGCTTGAGACCAAGTTCAAAGAAGTAAAAGAAGCATACGAAATTCTAACTGACGATCAAAAACGCCAGATGTACGACCAATACGGTCATGCTGCCTTTGAACAAGGCGGTGGCGGTGGTCATGGCGGCTTTGGTGGCGGCCATGGCGATTTTGGTGACGTATTTGGCGATGTGTTTGGTGACATTTTTGGTGGCGGCGGTGGCCGACGTCAATCTCGCCAGCAACGTGGTTCTGATTTACGTTACAACATGGATCTAACGCTTGAAGAAGCGGTTCGTGGTAAAGAAGTAGAAATTAAAGTACCAACATGGGTAAGTTGTGACCCTTGTGATGGAAGCGGTGCAAAAGCGGGTTCTAAACCTAAAACATGTACTACCTGTCATGGTGCAGGCCAGGTGCAAATGCGCCAAGGTTTCTTTGCTGTTCAGCAAACATGTCCTACGTGTCAGGGGCAAGGTCAAATTATTTCAGACCCTTGTAACAGCTGTCATGGTCAAGGCCGTGTAGAAAAAACTAAAACGTTGTCGGTGAAAATACCAGCGGGTGTTGACACAGGCGATCGTATTCGTTTATCGGGTGAGGGTGAAGCCGGGGTACATGGCGCACCAGCGGGTGACTTATACGTACAAGTGTCTGTAAGAGAACACGACATATTTGTACGTGAAGGTAACAATTTATATTGTGAAGTTCCTATTAGCTTTACTACATCTGGTTTAGGCGGTGAAATTCAAGTACCGACACTTGATGGTCGTGCAAAACTTAAAATACCGTCAGAGACGCAAACCGGCAAAATGTTCCGTATGCGTGGCAAAGGTGTTAAGTCTGTACGAAGTGGCGCACAAGGTGATTTAATTTGTAAGGTAGTTATTGAAACACCTGTCAATCTTAACGAGCGCCAACGTGAACTACTTAAAGAGTTAGAAGAAAGCATGGGCACAGATAGCTCAAAAAACCGTCCTAAAGAGCAAGGCTTTTTTGATGGTGTTAAAAAGTTTTTTGATGACTTAACAAAGTAAAAATTATGTTGTTTAAAAAAACGGTGCTTTACAGCGCCGTTTTTTTTGCTTTAAATTTGCTAACACCTCTAAAAAAGTGAGAACCCAATGACACCCGCTATCGCACTGCTCGAAAAACAAAAAATAAAGTTCGAAATACTAAGATATGAGCACGATGCAAACAATGGTCACTATGGCTTAGAGGCAGTTGAAAAACTCAATTTAAATAGTGATCAAGTATTTAAAACACTTGTACTAGAAACGCATGAAGGTGAATTAATCGTTGCCATCACCCCCGTATCTCAACAAGTTAATCTTAAACAGCTTGCTAAAGTGGCAAAAACAAAAAAAATGGCCTTGGCCGCGCCTCAAAAAGTAAATGCAAGTACCGGTTATATACTTGGAGGAGTGAGCCCAATAGGACAAAAAAAACGTCTTAAAACATATATTCACAGTAGTGCTAGTGAGTTTGAAATTATATATGTCAGTGCCGGTAAGCGTGGGTTGGAGTTAAAGTTAGCCATAGACGATGTAGCTGAGTTAACAAAAGCAACGTTTGCTGTGTTCTAATAGTTTGTTGGTATTTAAGTATCGATTACACTTTAGTATTTGCTGCTTTAGTTAATATTAACTACATTAAAAAGACGTTACGATTCAGGAAATTTCAGTGTTGTATGAATTTTTCGGATATTAATTTTATTTCGGTACTGGTTGCTGCGCTTTCGTCTTTTACGTTAAGTAGTGTTTGGTATTCAAACTTATTATTTAGACAAGCTTGGCTTGAAAGTTGCGGCTTGACCGAGCTTGATTTGCAAAGTGCCAATAAAAAACGCATATGTGTTGGCACATTTTCATTTTCATTTTTGGCTGCATTTGTACTGTCGATATTTTTAGGTAACGAGTCGAGCTTGGGTTTGAGTGTAGGGACTGGTTTTGCTATTGGTTTATTTTGGGTGAGCAGCTCTTTGGGTTTAAGTTATCTTTATGAGCAGCGTCCAGTAAAACTTTTTTTGATAAACAGTGGTTACTACGTAAGCCAATTTTCGTTGATGGGATTAATTTTAGGCGGGTGGCCATAATTTATTTATAAGCACAAAATTGTCTATCTTTTTATTTATTCAGGTAACTAAATAATATGAAAATACTTGTTGTTGATGACATACCACTGATGCGACATGTATTAATTAACATGCTTAGAAATCTAAACTATCTTGATATTGTTGAAGCGACCGATGGTATTCAGGCGTTCACACTGTTAAAAAAGCAGTCTTTTGATTTGGTCATCACTGATTTATACATGCCCAAAATGGACGGTAAAGATTTACTAAATAGAATAAGAAATGACGAACAGCTTACCTCAACCCCTGTCTTGATGGTGACATGCGAAGATAATTCTAAAACTATAAAAAATGTAATCGCAGCTAAAGTTTCAGGCATTATTGTTAAGCCCTTTAGCCTTAAATGCCTCGCTGATCACTTAAACCATGTTTTAGCTACTGCCAATAAGTCATGAACTGGGCGGTTAAAATACTTTCTAGTCACTACGGCTGTTTTAATTTACGGGCTACCTCATTAAATTTATCTTATTTAACCTTAAATATAATTATTAATTACGGAGGTGTTTTGGCACAACCAAACAAAAAAGGCCCTATAAAAACCGTTGATATTTTTTGCTCGTCATGCAAAACGCAACTTTTTAAATATCGCAAAGGGGGGAAGGGGGCGCTTGTTAAGTGTTTTAAAGAGCGTATATCTCAAGACTTCACAAAAATTCCGTGTATTTGCCCAAGTTGTGAGCGGGCTTTTGCAAGACCTGCTCTAATCCGCGGCGCACCTGCCTACAAAATGATCGGTGGAAAAGTTAGATTTAAATAAGCTAAAAACATATGCGGACATATGGCCTTGTTTGAAACTGCTTTGTTGCTATGATCGCCCGGTTTTGCTGTTTCAATGAATGAAAAATACCCTCCCCATGGAATGGGCCAGTTTTTTGGGTTATTTGAAAAATGGATAAAGGATAGTTTCGTGATAGCACTCTTATTTGACATCATCGGTATGACAGGCACATTTTTAGTTGTTGGCTCGTTTTTTCTACTTCAATTAGGTAAAACAACACCAACCAGCTTGACGTACAACATGATGAACCTAACAGGGGCGATTTTATTATTAATAAGCCTTTGTTATAACTTTAATTTAGCAAGCTTTGTGATAGAAATATTTTGGATAGCTGCTTCATTAATTGGTTTATATAAGTATATAAAAAATAGATCAGCATTAGCGACTAGTTAATTTTGATATGTTCGCCGTAGACCTCTTGTTTACGGCGTTTCTATAAATTGCCCTTCTTAATTTTTTGATGCCTTACACTTATCACTCTTACTAAATGCTCTAAGCCTTCAACTCTATGCAAAGTTGGTTATGGCTGATATCCATTTGACAAGTCCTTACTATCTTCTTTACTGTGTCGTCTGTTAAATAGCTTTTGGCGCGGTGATGGTAAGCAACCTAAATAATATTAATCAAACACATTCTATTATACGAAGCGTGTGGCTTTGGCTTGGGCCCATAGTAATGTTGTTAACCTGTTTATTAGATCCACCAAATGGCCTATCTGATACAGCCTTTAAAACCGCAGGTTTAACATTTTGGATGGCCTTTTGGTGGGTGACTGAGGTTGTTCCTATTCCTGCAACTTCATTGTTACCGCTAGTAATAACGCCACTTGTAAACATTGCGCCTATCAAAATTACGGCAGCGCCTTATGCACACCCACTTATATTTTTATTTTTGGGTGGTTTTTTAATCTCAATAGCTATGGAACGTTGGGGGCTACATAAACGAATTGCGTTAACCACTATGTTATATGCGGGTAAAAAACCGAGCTTACAAATTTTAGCAATGATGTTAGTAACAGCATTTTTATCTATGTGGATGTCAAACACGGCTACAACGGTGATGATGTTACCTATCGCGTTATCAATTATTCATTTAGTGAGTCACTCTGATTCTGGTGAAGATGGATTTGCAAAAGCATTACTTCTATCAATTGCCTATGGTGCCAGCATTGGTGGTATTGCTACGTTAATAGGAACACCGCCTAACGCGCTTATGGCAGCATACTTATCTGAAAGTTACCAAATTGAAATAGGCTTTGGGCAATGGATGATGGTAGGCGTGCCTTTAGCAATTGTTATGTTACTGGTGTGTTGGATATGGCTTACTAAATTCAGCTATAAAGTTGATAAAAATGCAGAAAACATTGCAGACAGTAAAGCTATGTTTGTAAATGAACTTGTAGCACTCGGTACGTTGCAACGGGCTGAAAAAGGTGTGTTTTCAGTATTTGTACTTGCCGCGTTATGTTGGGTTTTTAGACCGCTATTAGCTGATTTATCGGGTCTTAGCATTTCAGACACTGCTATTGCTATTACAGCAGCCTTGTTGTTATTTGTTTTGCCAGCCAAGAAGGGCAGTGACGAGCGAATTTTAGATTGGCAAAGTGCATCTAAAGTGCCATGGGGCGTATTGTTATTATTTGGCGGTGGTTTATCGTTAGCATCACAGATTAAATCTTCTGGTTTAGCGCAATACATTGCACAAATGATAGAAGGGGCGAGTGCTATTCCGTTAGTTATGGGCATAGTGGTTGTTGTAGCGCTTATCACCTTTTTAACCGAAATCACGAGTAATACTGCTACTGCGGCGGGCTTTTTGCCGTTATTAGGCCCAGTTGCTGAAAGTATTTTTGGCTCGCCTTTAGTGTGGGTTATTCCTACTGCTATAGCATGCAGTTGTGCGTTTATGATGCCAGTTGCCACACCACCGAATGCCATTGTATTTGGCTCGGGAAAAATTAAAATTCGCGATATGATCAAAGCTGGTTTTGCACTTAATCTAGTCGCTATCGTATTAATTACACTTGCAACAATAACGCTTGCAAAAACAGTATTTAATTTTTAAAAATTGAGTTGGTTTGTATCTTAAACAAAGCGACTCTTAATCACTATGTATGTGGTTGTAATAGGTAAATTAGTGTTATTGCTCGAAAAACAGATCAGGGTTATAGTCGACAATAACTTTAAAAGTCGAGTAATCTATTTTGACAACAGACACAGCACAAATAGCCTCTTTATCAGCGCAGTTTACTAGTTTACAAAATGCGTTTTTAGATAATCCTTATCCTTCTACTCATTCTCGAATTGCCATTTTAAAAAAATTACGTTCGCGCATTGTAGAGCTAGAAGAAGAACTTATCAGTGCAGTATCTAAAGACTTTGGCTACCGGACTGCGTTTGATACCTTACTTGGTGATATTTTGCCTACCGTGCAAGGGCTTTCGCACATTATTAAAAAATTACCTAAATGGTCAAAGCCTAGTAAACGTTCTGTGGGGCTTAGCTTATGGCCGTCAAAAGTGAGTGTTACCTATCAGCCTAAAGGCGTGGTAGGTGTTATCGCACCGTGGAATTACCCAATACAACTAGCGGTTGTGCCAGTGATCACCGCTATCGCAGCCGGTAATAAAGTAATGTTAAAACTCAGCGAATTTACACCACATACTAATGCCGTATTAGAAAAGCTTTTTGATGACAAAATGAGTCAGCATGTATGTGTGGTCCAAGGCGGCAGCGACGTTGCCAGCGAATTTTCGTCTCTTCCTTTTGCGCACTTATTATTTACCGGCTCTACTGGGGTTGGCAAATTAGTAATGAAAGCAGCCAGTAAAAACTTAACTCCCGTTACTTTAGAGCTTGGTGGCAAGTCACCAGTGATTATTACCGAGCAAGCTGATGTTACAAAAGCAGCACACGCACTGTTATTCGGTAAAATGGCAAATGCCGGGCAAATTTGTGTCGCGCCAGACTATGTCTTTGTGCCTAAAACCCTAGAAAGCCAGCTTATTAAACAGTTATGTGAGCTTTATAAAAAGCATTTTAAGCAAGGTGTTGAAGGTAAAAACTTAACCTCTATTATTAGTGACTCACATTATGCGCGTCTAGCCGAATACTTAGTACAAGCACAAGAGCTTGGGGCAAATGTCATTAAGCCACTTGAACAAAATCAACAAGATGCAGATAAACATCGTATGGGTCTGCATTTAGTAACGAACGTGACCGACGACATGCAACTTATGCAAGACGAATTATTTGGGCCTATATTGCCAATTAAGAGTTATGGGAAGTTAGATGACGTTCTCGATTATATTAAACAGCATCCTAACCCACTTGCTCTTTATATTTTAGGTCAAGATAAAGAGGCGCAAGAGTACATTATTAAACAAACGCTTAGTGGGACCGTTGCGGTTAACGACACTTTAGTACAAGTAACTGCTGACGACGCGCCATTTGGTGGGGTGGGTCATTCAGGTATGGGGCACTATCACGGTAAGGAAGGGTTTTTAACGTTTAGTCACGCTAAAAATACACTCGTTTCTGGTTCTTTTAACCCGCGCATAGGGTTGTTACTTAAGCAAAGTAAACTACTAACCAGGTTGCTAAAGTGGTTATATATTAAGTAAAACAAACCAAAAAAAGCTGAACTAAGTATGCGCAATGACACTAAGTTCAGCTTTATTTTTTGCTTAACCTAAAATAGACGTCCTTCACCTGCGTAGGTACCTGCAAGGATTTTAGTGTAAATTGCGTCAGCTTTTTCTTTTGCTTCTTCAATCTCTTTAGGTAGCATTGAACGCTCATCTAACTTTCGACTATGGCTTGCTTGCATGTTGCCATTGTATTCGGCAATTGTATTCCATATGTATGACTTCTCAAGGTTTTTAGGCATTCCTAGCCCTTCGAAGTACATAAGCGCTAAATTAAATTGCGCTAAAGAATAGTTATTCCCAGCGGCTTTTTCGTACCATGTTTTAGCAAGTTTGTAGTCGTGACTAACACCGTCACCATTTGAATACATCACGCCTAAGTTAAACTGCGCGGCGGGCATGTTTTTTTTGGCTGCTTTTTCGAATAGAGATAAAGCCATTTGTTTGTCTAACTTAACGCCTTTGCCTTCGTCGTATAATACCGCTAATGCAAACATTGAGTCTGCGTGATTCTTTTTTACGCCTTTTTTGTATAGATCGGCTGCTTTGTAATAATCGCGTGTAACGCCGTGGCCTTCTTCGTATAATTTAGCAAGCTCGTAAATGCCAGGTGCAAACCCTTTGTCGGCAAGGTATTCAAATTCTTTTAAAGCGAATTCAAAGCGACCTTCGTTCGCCGCAATAATACCTTCTTCAAGGGTCGCATTCGCAAAAGGGCTAGCAATTAAGGCACCCGTAAGTAATAACGTTTTTAAATTAAACTGTGACATAGCGATGTCTCCAAAAAGTAATCGTTTCACTGTGAGTTAAATAAAACCATTTTATTTGCAACACTATTGCACTTGCAGCTATTTAAGGGCGTATAACGTTGCTATATGTTAGGTTTATTTTATTACTACAAACAAACTAGCGTGCATTTAAGTTTAGATAAACTCTGTTTGTGATTATAGCTCAAATCGGGGGCGTTTTTTCTAACACGTTCGATTTTATAAGCGTAAGATACAGATATAACAGAAAATTTAAAAGAAATAACTATGTCAAAGCATGGCGAAAAGTTGCTAATTATAAACTTTTGACTGTTATGCTATTTAAGGTAGCGAGTTCACGTTACGTAGGTTCATTATGTAAGTGCTTAGCTAAGTGAAGCGTTTATATTTGCAGAGGTGAAAATGTTAAAAACAATAAAAAATAAGTTGTCACATATAACTATTGCGTTAAGCGTACTGCTATTAACGAGTTGTTCTGCCTCGTTTACATATAATAATTTAACTTGGTTATCGTCATTTTGGGTTGATGATTACGTTGATTTAAACAAACAACAGAACAAGCAATTAAAAGAGATTATTAACACCACACAGCAATGGCATCGCGATACACAGTTGCCAGCATACAAGCAAGATATTGAAAATTTAAAGTCGCTGTTTAATCAAAATCTAAATCATGCTCAATTAAAAGAGCAGGTAGTATTTGCTAGGGCCCACTGGAAAAATCTTCTTGAGCATGCGCATTTTTCGCTTGCGCAATTAGGGTATACGCTCTCTACAGATCAGCGCGATGAATTTATACAAAATATTCAAGATCAAATTAACGAAGATCGTGAGCAGTACAACGAACAATCTAGTAAAGAGCGCAAAACTAAACGCCTAGAAAACCAGTTAGACTACTACTCAGATTGGCTGGGTAAGCTCACTGACCAGCAAAAGCAACTTATTACAGACGCAAATAACAAGCATACGGAGTCAGGCGGGCTGTGGCTTGATTACAAACAAACTCGATTAGATGCAGCAAAATCAATAATGGTTGATGAAACACTCTCTGAAGATGAGTTTGTAACTAAATTAAGCTATGTAATAAAAGAGCGTGAAGCCTTTATGAGCGAAGAGCAATTAGCCATAAATGCCAGCAACCTTGATTTATATGTTAATTTATTAATAGAACTAGCCCCGACATTGAATAAAAAACAGCGCGAAAGTGTTAATGATGAATTTGACAGCCTAATTGAAACCCTTAACGATTTAATGGAACCTTAAAATTTAAACCTGTACATTGAGTAAGAAAATTTCATTTATATAATATAAATATGATCTTACGAAGTAGGGCCAACGTAGGTTAAACGTTTTTAAAATTAGTCAGTTATTTGCAGCTAAATTTATAAGCTACGAAAATACATAAATAAAGGATTCTAACGGCACTTATATGGTAACTGATTTAAAAAGCATGCTTGCAACGTGGCACCCTTTACGAGACGAACAGCAATGGGTTTTGGCTACATTGTATAAAATTGAAGGCTCGAGCTACCGTAAGCTAGGCGCCATGATGCTTATTTCTAGCTTAGGGCAGCGATTGGGTATGCTCTCCGGTGGGTGCTTAGAGGCAGATATTCAGCGCCACGCCAAACAAGTAATGACCTCCCTTACGTCAAAAACGATTACCTATGATGCCACCGATGAAGATGACTTAACTTTTCAGTTAGGTATTGGCTGTGGTGGTGTTGTCCATATTGTTTTACAGCCAGTTAATAGCGCCAATAAATACCTAAATCTCGATTTTGTTTTTAATGCTCTTAAAGAAAAAGTGTCAGGTTATTATTTACAACCAGTGCAACCTCTTTGTGCGTTGGGGCAGGGCGTTTTTTCAAAACGTAATGTTTCTGATGGTCTTTCTGTTAATCGTAAAGCACAAATCATTGAAAAAAGTAATCAGCATTGGCTTCAAGTGGCCGTATACCCAGCCCCACATATTTTAATTGTGGGTGGCGGTGCCGACGCTGTTGCCGTTTATTCTATTGCTAAGCAGCTGGGTTGGGTTGTGACTGTGTGGGATCCCCGCGCGGCTAATGCTAAAAGGCAATATTTTCAGCAGGCAGATGCAATTTTACGTTGTCCGCCTCAAGAGCTAACCCAATATTGCGAAAAGCAAAAGGTGGATGCGAGCATATTAATGGCCCACAGTGTTGAGCTTGATGCAAATGCACTTTATGCGTTGAACCAGTCTAATTTAAAATATATGGGGCTGCTGGGTCCTAAGCACCGACGAGCACAAGTTTTTGAGCAAGCTAATATAGCTATACAAGAGGTTAAAGCGCCTGTTTTTGGGCCTGTAGGGCTTAACTTAGGTGGCGACTCGCCAGAAAGTATTGCATTGTCACTTATTAGTGAAATACACGCCGTGCTTTCTAATAAAGATGCTACATCCCTAAGCAATTGGGGTCAGTGAAGTATGCGCATAGCAAAAGTGTTGTTAGCCGCAGGACAGTCGTCTCGTTTTGATGGATGCAAATTAATAGCAAATGTGGGCAACAATAAAACTATGATCGCGCGTGCAGTTGACGTTTTACAACAGTTAGACGCGGGTGCCGTCTATGTTGTTTCAGGCGCCTGGCATAACGAAATTACTCAAGCGCTAAAGCACTACAATAATGTCGAAATTATCTGTAATTTAGATTGGCAGCAAGGGTTAGGTAAATCAATCGCGCTTGCAGCTAATCAGTTAAGGCATAGTGACGGTTGGGATGGCATTTTATTTATGCTAGCCGATCAGGTTGAATTGGAGGCGTGCGATATTCAGCAGTTAGTCACTCGTTTTCAGAATAACCCCACTCGATGGTGTGCTAACTATGGAGAACGATTAGGTGTGCCGGCAATTTTTCCTCATGATGATTTTGATTTACTCACCACTTTGTCGAATGACAAAGGCGCTCAACATCTACTTCGTGAATCCGGCGGTATTGTAAACTGCGTTTTACTAAATAAGGCAAGCGCAGACATAGATACCGTTGAGCAGTTAAATTGTTATACCGCTAAACAGGCGCTAAATTAAATAATTAAAACTTTAGGCAATAAATCAACCTCAAACAGAGGTTCAGCTTAAATAAAAAAACAAACTAAACTTTAATTGAACATGTTTATATAAATACATACTGCGCAGGGCATAAAGTTGCGCATCCAACTTAAGAGCAATGTCGAGGATCAAGTTGCTTTAATTTTAATGGTATTACCAACTGCTCAGCACAAATCGCAGTGCAGTTGATTGAGAGCTAATTCAAGGGGCGGGTTATGGTAACGTTTACAATTAATGGCAAAGTGATTGAATCACAAGCAAGTGAAGATACACCACTGCTATGGGTTATTCGCGATGAAATAGGGTTAAAGGGCACTAAGTTTGGTTGTGGCATAGCAATGTGTGGTGCGTGTACAGTGCATTTAGATGGACAGGCTACACGTTCATGTGTATTACCCGTAGGAGCTGTAGCTGGTAAAAACATTACCACTATTGAAGGTCTCAATAACGAACACCCGCTTCAAAAAGCATGGGTTGAAGAGCAAGTACCGCAATGTGGTTATTGTCAGTCTGGGCAGATTATGCAAGCGGCAACATTACTTGCAGACAATCCGTCGCCAACAGACGAAGAAATTGTCAATCATATGAATGGTAACTACTGCCGCTGTATGGCGTACAAACGTATAAAGTCGGCAATACAACGTGCGGCCGATGAGTCACAAAGTGCAGTACAGATGTTTAACCCAAATGAGCAAGACGTTTAATCGGAGCGGATAATGAAAAAATTATTTCAAAAAAACAGCGAAACCGTCAACTTAAATCGTCGTTCATTTATGATTGGCAGTGCTAGTGCGGGCTTGGTAATGGCATTTGCGCCTGCGTTACTTTCAGGTTCTTTAAGCGCCAAAGAATCAATTTCACAACAGGCGTTTTCACCCACTATTTGGTGGACAATGGATACCAATGGTGGGGTAGAGGTTAGCATTGCAAAGGCTGAAATGGGCCAACACATTGGCACTGCTTTAGCACGAATAGTGGCCGACGAGTTAGAGTGTGATTGGGATAAAGTATCAATTACTTACGTAGACACCCATGAGAAATGGGGATATATGGTTACAGGTGGTTCGTGGTCAGTATTTCAAAGTTTTAAACCGCTATCGCAAGCGGGTGCCGCAGGTCGCTTAGCCCTTATTGATGCCGGGGCTAAAATGCTAGGGGTTAAACCAGAGCAATGTATTGCACAAAAAGGGCAAATTGTTGCTGGTGGTCAATCGGTAAGTTACGCTGATATTGTACAAAAAGGTGAATTTAATCTTACCTTTACAAGTGAAGAAGTTGCAAAGCTTCCTTTAAAACCAGCCAATAAACGTCATTTAACCGGCTTAAACCAAGATTTTAAAGCATTAGATATACCCGCTAAAACAAACGGAACAGCAGTGTATGGCATTGATGTTGAAATAGAAGGTATGGTGTATGCGCGTCCGGTTATTCCTCCGACACGTTATGGTAGTAAAGTAACAAGCGTTGATGACAGTGGCGCAAAAGCAATTAAAGGTTATCGCGGTTTTGAAATATTAAACGATCCTAGTAATACCGTTGAGGGATGGGTTGTTGTACTGGCTGACAATTATCACAGTGCTATTAAAGCGGTTGATGCGTTAAATGTAAGCTACCAGGTAGGCAAAACGGCCAACGTCTCCGAGGCAGATATTCAGGCGCAGGGTAAAAAATTATGTGACGATAGCGCATCCGGTACTTTATTTGTAGATGAAGGCAATACGCCTCAGGTTTTGGCCGATGCAAAAAACACATTTGATGCAACTTACACCACGGCGACAGCGAGTCACTACCAATTAGAGCCACTTAACGCCATAGCTGAATTTAAAAACGGTAACTGGATTGTACATACGGGTAACCAATGGCAATCACTCACGTTACCAGCTTTAGCCAAAGCCCTCGATATAGAGCAAAATAAAGTCATTATTCGTCCTTACTATTTGGGTGGTGGCTTTGGACGTCGTTTATTTGGTGATTGGACAGTCCCTGCTGCATTAACGGCAAAAGCAATAGGTAAACCGGTTAAGCTTGTATTTACCCGTGAAGATGACAGTTTATTTGATCAGTCTCGCTCAGCGTCTACGGCTAAATTAACCGCTTCGTTCGGTGAAAAGGGAGAGCTTAGCGCATTAGAGCATGCGTTTGCTGCAGGCTGGCCAACTAAAGCAATGGCGCCAGGTTTTTTGGCTCCTGGTGTTGATGGTAATGGTAAATTTGATTCGTTTTCTGCCTCAGGTGCTGATCACTGGTATAGCATGAGTAACCATCGTGCTCGTGCTATCAATAACGAGTTAGCACAAAGCACTTTTACGCCAGGTTGGTTACGTTCAGTTGGACCGGGTTGGATTGTATGGAGCCTTGAGTCTTTTATAGACGAAATAGCGCACAAGCAAGGTATTGATCCTGTTAAGTTTCGTTTATCAATGCTTGACGGTAAAGGAAAACAAGCGGGTAAAGCACCTGAAAGTGTTGGTGGCGCGCGCCGTTTACATGATGTACTTAAAAAAGTGTCAGACAAAGTTAGCTCAATAAAGCTTAACGAAAACGAGGGCATTGGTTTTTCGGTTAGTTCAGGGCAAGAGCGCCACATGCCAGCATGGATTGGCACTGCAGCCCATGTTCACGTTAACAAAAGCGATGGTAAAATCACCCTTAAAAAGTTATACGCTGTTGTTGACGCCGGTTTAATTGTACATCCTGATGGTGCGATGGCTCAATTAGAAGGGTCATTATTATGGGGAGCGAGTATGGCCTTACATGAGTCCAACTCTTATGAAAATGGTCAAGTAGCTGCTACAAACTTTAATACTTACCTTCCAATGAGAATGCAAGATGTACCCGAAATGGACATTGAGTTTGTGCAAAGTGATGAGTTTCCTGTAGGGTTAGGGGAGCCAGGTGTTATTGGCGTTGCGCCAGCAATTGGCAATGCCATATACAATGCAGTAGGTGTACGTTTACGTGACTTACCAATGAAACCAAGTGCAGTTGTAAAAGGTTTAAAAGCCTAAATAAACACCAAAAGCGTGTAAACCTTAAATTTACACGCTTTTGCAGTGCGAGTTATTAGGCTCATATTAGATTAAATACATAAGGCCTTTATTTTATATTAATAAAGCCAAAATCCGTGTGTTAACCTACAACCATAACAAAAGCATAACCTGTAATACTCACAGGCCCAGTCAAACAAAGTAAAGTGAAGGTTTTTTATGCTCATCGACCCAGCAGGGCGAAAATTTAGTTACTTACGTTTATCGATTACCGATGTGTGTAACTTTAAATGTGTTTATTGTTTACCAGATGGCTACCAATGTGGCCATGACAGAGAATTCCTTTCACTGAATGAAATTAGCAATACTATTAGCGCTTTTGCGCATCATGGTATTACCAAGCTACGTATTACTGGCGGTGAACCCACCCTTAGAAAAGATTTCATAGATGTTATTCGTGTGGCAAAAGATACGTCGGGCATTACAAAAATAGCCGCTACAACAAACGGCTTTTCAATGCATAAGCACATTAACAATTGGGTAGATGCAGGGCTTAATGCGATTAATGTGAGTATTGATACACTTGATCCAAGAATGTTTAATACTATTACCGGTCACGATAAATTTAATACCGTGATGAAAGGCATAGACGCCGCGTTAGAAAGCGGTATTGAATCGGTAAAAATAAACAGCGTGTTAATGAAGCAATATAATGGTCAAGAGCTCGACACATTTTTAGCGTATTTAAAGCATCGCCCAGTCACTATGCGCTTTATTGAACTAATGCAGACTAACGACAATAAGGCGTTTTTTGATAAAAATCACGTATCCGGCCAGTCAATTAAAGTACGATTACGTGCAGCGGGGTGGCAACCTGTCATTAGAAGCATTACAGACGGTCCTGCTCAGGAGTTTTATCACCCTGACTACCAAGGGCGTATTGGCTTAATAATGCCCTACAGTAATGATTTTTGTAGTTCGTGTAACAGGCTGAGAGTGTCTTCTTTGGGTAAATTACACCTTTGTTTGTTTTCAGAGCAAGGTATTTCATTACGAGAGCACATGAATGAAAACTCAAACCAAGCACTTATAAACCAGCTATCTCGCTATATTAAAACTAAAAAACCAACTCATTTGCTACATCAGGGCGAAACAGGTGTAACAACTAACCTTTCAATGCTGGGTGGTTAGCGGTTAAAAATGCCACAATGTGGTGTAATAACGCTCGGTTACACTTGTTATATATTTATTACAGGGTAGAATAATTCCTTAGTTCGACGTTATTGAGTTAATTGAATGGATATCACCGCTCTAAATAGTACTAAAGCATTAAGAAAGCACGTTCTTGTATGGATGTGTTTGTTTTTTGGTTCTGTGTCATTATTTTTTAGCGCATTAAACGTATTCAGTGGTGTCTATTTGCTCGGCTTTTTAGAGCTCTGTTTTTCAATTTATTGCCTGTATACCATTCATCATTTAAGTAAGCATGCATTGCGGTTTTGGCAGTCTGTTGTAATGTGTGTATTGGTTTGTATTATAGTTTTGTACGCCAATTATATATCAGAACCTAAATATGGCTTATTTGTATGGTCATTCGCTTTGCCTGTATTGTGTTACTTATTAATGGGAAAGCGATACGGAATTTTCTTCTCAGGTACTGTCCTCTTTATTCAATCACTGATTTTATTAAGTAAATCTTCGCCTGATCCTATAGTAAATTTAAATATGGCGATTAACTTACTATTGGCCTATGTCAGTATTTGGACTGTTTCGCATATTTTTGAGGGAAGCCGCGCGCTTTCATCTAAACGTTTAAAAAACCTAGCACTACTTGATCCATTAACTGGCGCAGGTAACCGGTTATCAATGAACCACTATTTTGAAGTAGAGCTGGTTGATAAAACAAATACCTATTTATTTTTACTCGACTTAGATTACTTCAAACAAATAAATGACAAATTTGGCCATGATGTAGGCGATAAAGTACTTACTGAAATTGCAACGCTTTTAAGAATAACCTTAGCAAAGGGGTACGTGTTTAGGGTTGGCGGTGAGGAGTTTGCCGTTATTCATTCTTTTAATAGCAAAGACGAAGCCTTATTTGCAGCTGAAAAGTTAAGAGAAACTGTTGAAAAAACACCGTTTAATATTGAGGGGCATGCAATTAAACTTACTATCAGTATTGGTGTAGCTGACTATCAAGCTAACCCCTCGCTTGAATCTATTTTCATTGCAGCTGATAAACAGCTTTACAAAGCAAAACGCTTAGGTCGAAATAAAGTATATGCAAGTTCAAAAGAGCAATTAAAGCAAATAGAAGTACCTGCTTAATACATTTTTTCAAAGTTTGGGATGCCGCGTTCCCAAATTGGTTTATCTTTTCCTAAATATTCGCGCACTGCATCAAAAAATAACCGTGTACGTACAGGTAAATCTCTATGCGGATAAACAGCATACATAGCACTGTAATCCATTAACTTCACATCCGTTAATATAGGAATTAATTTACCCTCAGTAATTTCGTCACCGATTATAAATGCCGGTGCTACAAAATATGCGGTGCCAGATATGGCCTTCATTAGCAGTGCTTCAGCGTCGTTGGCGCGGTATACACTTTTTATTTTTTGCTCACATGGCTCACCAGAGCTATTGTAATAATCCACTGTTTCAACTCTCATAGAGTTGCTCGCATAACTTGCCGCAGGCAAATCTGCTAGTTCTTCCATGGAGGATGGCATACCATACGTGCTGATAAACTCGGGGGCGGCAACAATTAATAAGCGATTACGTGCAATTTTTCTTGCAATGAGTGATGAATCTTTTGGCTCACCAATACGAAATGCTAAATCGAACCCTTCAGATACAATATCTACTAATCTGTCATCAAGCCTTAATTCAACTTCAACTTGAGGAAAGCGCTTTTGAAAGTCATTGAGTACTGGTTGTAAGTAGCGCCTACCAATGAGTGTTGATGAAGTAATTTTGAGGACGCCACGAGGCTCTAAGTGGTAGTTTTCGGCCATGCGCACGGTTTCGCCAAGCAGCTCTCTGAGCTCGCCGGCTTTTTTTATCATTTCTGCACCAGCGGCAGTGAGTGAAAATGAGCGAGTAGTGCGGTTTAGCAATCTAACCCCTAGCTCATCTTCTAAACGACTAATTTGTTTAGAGATCACAGAGCGATCGATATTACGTAATTCGGCAGCTTTAGCAAAAGAGCCTTGCTCAACCACTTCAAGCAACATTAAAAGCCGACTTGTCGTATCCATAAAACCACCAAAATAACACTATTGATGCCATTTTGGCATTAATGAATTTAAAAATCTATGGTTTTTGTCCGCAGGTATAACCCGTAGTATGCGTTCTTAATTAATTAAAGGAGCGTCTTCATGAAAAAACACCTTATCGCTGCTGCATTTGCAGGCGCATTTTTAACACTTGCTGGTTGTGCTGATGAAAGTACACCGCCTTCGGCTCAAGCACAATTTCTTCAACCCATAGATGTTGCTAACGTACTTGTTAAACCAGTACAAAGCTGGCACACCTACACAACTCGCTTAGAGTCACCGCAAGAAGTTGCACTTATGCCACGAGTATCTGGTGTTATAGAACAAATTACGTTTAATGAAGGCGACCTTGTTAAAAAAGGCGATGTATTATTTAAGCTTGATGACCGTCCGTTTGCGGCGGTTGTTGCTAGTTTAAAAGCCCAAGTTAACAGTGCACAAGCTGCGCTTGAGCAAGCAAAAAGCGAAGCTAAACGCGCTGAGCGCTTAACTGAACGTAAAGCAATTTCAACTGAGCAAGCAGAATCACGTACCTCTGTATTACGCCAACGCGAAGCACAACTTGCTGCATTACAAGCACAGCTAACATCAGCAGAACTTGATTTAGAATTTACAGCCATTGTGTCACCTATCGACGGCGTGATCTCGCGTGCCAATATCACGAAAGGTAACAACATTATTGCAGGGCAAAGCGTGCTAACCAGCATTGTTTCTAACGAAAAAATGTACGCCTATTTTGATGTGGACGAACGCACTTGGAATAGCGATTTTAGTAATGTGACCTCAAAAAGTCGCCAAGCCGTTGTAATGCAAAAAGTAGGCGAACGCGATTTTGCTTACAAAGGGTACATTAACTTTATTGATAATCAAATTAACTCATCAACAGGTACGCTGCGTGTGCGTGCTGTATTTGATCAGGATAACAGCCAATTACGTGCAGGGTCGTTTGCGCGTATTAAGCTTGCTGCTAATTCAGTCACAGAGCAAATAATTGTGCCAGACAGAGCAATAGGGACTGATTTAAAAAACCGCTTTGTTTTGACAGTGGGTGAAAACAATGTGCTGCAGTACAAATTAGTCACAGTGGGTGAGCGTTATGGCTCTCTTCGTGCCATCACCTCAGGTCTTTCAGAGGGCGATGTAATAGCCGTAAATGGTCCTGCTCGTGTTGGACCAGGTATGCCTGTGGCACCGAACAAAGTAACCATTGATAGCAGTGATGTTGCGTTCACCATGAACAATGACGATTCAAGCTTAGTCGCAAAGCAATAAGGTTTTTTTAGATGAAATTTTCACACTTTTTTATACAGCGACCCATTTTTGCGGCCATGCTGTCTTTGGTTATATTAATTGCTGGTGGTATTTCGTTATTCCAACTGCCGGTAAGTGAATACCCAGAAGTCGTGCCTCCTACCGTGGTTGTAACAGCAAGCTACCCAGGAGCTAACCCAACGGTAATAGCGCAAACGGTAGCAACGCCGTTAGAGCAAGAAATTAATGGTACAGAAAACATGCTGTATATGTTTTCGCAAGCAACCAGTGATGGTCGTATGACGCTGACGGTTACATTTGCACTAGGGACTGATTTAGACCGCGCCCAAGTACAAGTACAAAACCGTGTAAACAGCGCCTTGCCACGTTTACCTGAAGAGGTGCAACGTTTAGGTGTAGTGGCTGAAAAATCATCACCCGATTTAACCATGGTGGTGCACTTGTACTCACCAGAAAAATCCCACGATACCGCTTATTTGTCTAACTATGCCGACCTATATATTAAAGACGAAATAGCACGTTTACCGGGTGTGGGTGACTTGCGTTTATTTGGCGCAGGTAAATATGCCATGCGTGTATGGTTAAACCCAGATGCGCTAGCAGCACGCGAGCTAACCGCAACAGATGTAATAACAGCACTTCGTTCACAAAACCAACAAGTAGCAGCAGGTAGCTTGGGTGCACAGCCGGTTTCTAACGACAGTCAATTTCAAGTACTGTTAAATGTAAAAGGGCGTTTAAACAGTATTGAAGAGTTTGAACAAGTAATTATTAAAGTGGGTGATGAAGGCCAAATAACACGCCTTACAGATATTGCTCGCGTAGAGCTTGGTCAAGACAGCTATTCTTTACGTGCTGAGCTTGACTCGCAACCTGCACTTGCAATGCCTATATTTCAACGCCCAGGGTCTAATGCAATTGAGCTTTCGGACCAAGTACGCGAAACCATGGCTCGCTTATCAAAAGACTTTCCTGAAGGTGTAGAATACGACATAGTTTATGACCCGACTGTATTTGTTCGTGGCTCTATTGATGCTGTTATTGCCACGTTGCTTGAAGCTATTGTACTGGTAGTGATTGTTGTGATTGTGTTTTTACAAACATGGCGTGCTTCTATTATTCCACTTATTGCTGTGCCTATTTCACTCATTGGTACGTTTGCGGTAATGCAGTGGTTAGGCGTATCTATTAACACCTTGTCGCTGTTTGGTTTAGTACTTGCCATTGGTATTGTGGTGGATGACGCCATAGTTGTAGTTGAAAATGTTGAGCGTAACATTGAACAAGGGTTATCGCCGCTTGAGGCAACACGTGTTGCTATGAGCGAAGTAACAGGGCCAATTATTGCCATTGCACTCGTATTGTGTGCTGTGTTTATTCCTACGGCATTTATTACCGGACTTTCAGGTCAATTTTATAAGCAATTTGCCTTAACAATTACTATTTCAACGGTGATTTCAGCAATTAACTCGTTAACGCTTTCGCCAGCATTAGCGGCACTGTTGTTAAAGTCTCACGATACTAAGCCAGATGCATTCACACGTTTGTTAAATAAACTATTTGGACGCTGGTTATTTATACCTTTTAACCGTGTATTTGACCGAGGCGCAAAAGGCTACGAAAAATTAGTTAAAAAACTAATTCGTATGAGCTTTATTGTAATGATCGGTTATGTTGCCCTAGTAGGTGGAACCATTAAGCTGTTTGATGCAGTACCTGGTGGGTTTATTCCACAACAAGACAAACAGTACTTAGTTGCCATTGCACAACTACCTGATGCAGCAAGCCTTGACCGTACTGAGGATGTACTTAGACAAATGCAGCAAATTGCACTTGAAGTACCAGGTGTAGCTAATACGGTTGCGTTTCCAGGTTTATCAGTAAATGGCTTTACCAACAGCCCTAACAGCGGGATTGTGTTTACCCCGTTAGATGCATTTGAAGATAGAACCGATCCGAGTAAATCGGCCATGGCTATAGCCGCGCAGTTAAATCAACGGTTTGCAGCAATTGACGAAGCGTTTGTTGCAGTATTTCCACCGCCGCCAATTCAAGGCTTAGGTACTACAGGTGGCTTTAAACTTCAAATTGAGGACAGAGCAAACAAAGGTTTTGAAGCGTTATTTAACAGCCTACAAACAGTGATTGGTAAAGCGCAACAAGATCCAGCATTAATGGGGCTTTACTCAAGCTTTAGAATTCAAGTTCCACAAATGGATATTGATATTGATCGTGAACAAGCGTTAATTCAAGGCATACCGCTTGACGAAGTATTTAATGCTTTACAAATATACTTGGGTTCTGTGTATGTAAACGATTTTAATATGTTTGGCCGAACGTACCAAGTAAATGCGCAAGCTGATGCTGATTATCGTCTAGACCCTGATCAAATTCTTAACCTCAAAGTAAGAAATCGTGAAGGTAACATGGTGCCATTAGGCTCAATCCTAACGGTTACGCCAACAATTGGTCCAGACCGTGTAATGCACTACAACGGTTACCCAAGCGCAGAGCTTAACGGCAGTCCTGCACCTGGTTTTAGTTCTGACCAAGCTCAACTGGCAATTGAGGCTATTTTGGCCGACAACCTACCCAGTGGTATTGAGTACGAATGGACTGAAGTAACGTACCAACAAGTATTAGCAGGCAACACTATGGTGTATGTGTTCCCATTAGTTGTGTTACTGGTGTTTATGGTATTGGCTGCACAATATGAAAGCTTACGCTTACCATTGGCAATTATTTTAATTGTTCCAATGACGATATTTTCAGCATTACTTGGTGTTTGGTTTGTAGGTTCAGACAATAATATATTTACGCAAATAGCGCTTATTGTGCTGGTGGCCTTGGCCTCTAAAAATGCGATATTAATGGTTGAATTTGCAAAAGATAAAAACGATACAGGCTTATCGCATATTGATGCAATATTAGCGGCATGTCGTATGCGTTTACGCCCAATACTTATGACATCAATCGCGTTTACAGCGGGTGTTATACCCCTCGTACTAGCAACGGGTGCCGGGGCTGAAATGCGCCATGCAATGGGTAATGCCGTGTTCTCTGGGATGATTGGTGTAACCGTGTTTGGTTTATTGTTTACCCCGGTGTTTTACATGCTTGTTGTAAAGAAAAAAGGTAACACACAGGAGTTATCAAATGACTAATCAAATAGCAAAGCGGTTTAAAACACAGTTAACCGTAGCTTCTGTATTAATGGTCACGCTCATATCAGGTTGTGCAAGTAAGGTTGACGTGCTTGACGAGCAAAAAACAGTTAACGAATTTGTTGCCAGTGCTGCAGTTGCTGACCAACTAAGTGGTGCAGATGAAACTAACTGGTGGCACGCGCTTAAGTCTGAGCAGCTAAACCAATTAGTATCAGATGCACTCGCTAAAAACTACGACCTAAAAACAAGTCAGCTTGTACTAAAAAGTGCATTAGCTAGGCTGGGCGAGCAAAAAGCACAATATTTACCGCAAGGTGGTGTTGAGGTAGGCGCTCAAAGAAGCGGCTTAAGAGATACAAACTCACGCCAATCAAGTGCTAATTTTGCACTTAATTGGCAGCTTGATTTATTTGGCCGAGTTACTGCTTTAGTTGATGCTGCAAATGCATCGGCTATGAGCCAAGCAGAGCAAGTTCGTTTACTCCAAATTGAAGTTGTTTCAGCGGTTGTTAAAGGGTTTGTTAGCTATCAAGGCAATGCTGAAAAACAGCGCATTATTAGCTTACAAATACAAGCGCTTGAGCAAAGTATTGATGTGTTACAAGCGCGGGTTGATGAAGGTGTTGCAAGTGAGCTTGATTTAAACCGCACCCTAGCGCAATTACGCCAGCAACAAGCGTTAATTCCTGCCATTGAGTTTGCAAAGTACAGTGATTTATCAACGCTTGCTGTTCTTACAGGGCGTTTAACTCAAAATATTGAATTAACAAATGAACTGAGTGTGTTACGCAATAAATTTGACGTAACACTTAGTAAGCCAAATGCCGCTATTGCACTGAGGCCAGATATTAGCCGTGCAATTTATGACTTTAGCCAAGCCAATAGTTTAAGTGTGGCAGCCAGTAAAGCTTTACTACCTGATGTAAGCCTAAGTGGCTTTGCAGGTGTGTTAAGTGTAGGTAGTAATGGCTTTAGCGATACACAGCAGCAATGGCAAATCGCGCCTAAGTTGCAATGGTCAATCTTAAGCTATCCTGCTCTTTTAGCACAACGAGACGCACAACAGTTTTTAAGTGAAGCCGCTTACAGCGATTATCAAAACGTGGTGCTTAAAGCACTTAGTGAAAGTGAGCTTTCGTTGCAGGGTTTAGTTAATCAGGCACGGCAAAAACGTTTTGCAGATGAACGTTATGACTTTGCTAATAAAGCATTTTTACAAGCAGAAGCCATGTATGAAGAAGGCCAAATCCCTTATCTAGAGTTGTTAGATGCGCGGCAGGATGTTTTAATAGCACAAGAAAATGCAGTTGAAACAACCATTTTATCGTTACTTGCTAAGGTCAATGCGTACCAATCATTTAATGGGCAATGGAGCTATGCACTAAGTAACACAAATAAGTAGAGTTTAACGATGTCTGATACTGATATTTTAACGCAAAATACTACACCGCACACAATGCGTGCCATTGTATTGGAAAAACCGAATGATCAAATAAATTTAGCTGACATTGAGTTACCTGTTCCTGAGTGTTCAGATAACGAGCTACTGATAAAAGTAGAATATGTTGGTTTAAACCCCGTTGATGGGCATTTTGCAAAATCAGGTTTTTGTCAGTGGCAGTACCCTCATATTTTGGGGCTTGATGCGGTAGGTGTTGTAGTAAAAGCAAGTAAAGGGATTTTTCCTAATGTTGGCGAGCGAGTCATGTGGCACGCTAACGTAGGTGGGCAAGGGGTACTGAGTGAATACACAAAAGTGCCTAATTTTGCAGTGTCTATTGTACCGCAAGAGTTAAACCCAGCGGTTGCTGCTGTGCTGCCTTGCGCCGGAATGGCAGCACTAATTAGTTTAGATAAAATTAGTATCACCGAAGGGCAAACTGTTTTTATTGAAGGTGGGGCAGGTGCTGTGGGTCAGTTTGCTATTCAGTACGCTAAACAGCGTGGCGCTGATGTATTTGCAACAGCCTCTAAGAAAAACCATAAACTCGTTAAACAGCTTGGCGCGGATGTTGTGTTTGACTACAACGATAAAAAGTTGTGTGAAAAAATTCGTAGAGAGCTAGGGCCGCAAGGGTTCGATGCAGTAATCGATACCGTGGGTGGTGAGTCGACAGCGCGTAATATCGAACTCATGCGTTTTTGCGGAAAAATAGCGTGTTTAAATCCATTACCTTGTTTTGAACAAGATCTAATGTACCGGCGCGCGCCAAATATAAGTGTTGTGTCGCTTGGTGGTGCATGGCTCGCTAATAGTTTATGTGCGCAGCAACGCTTGAGCTTTATGGGTAATTTGTTGCTCGAAGGCGCCACTAATGGTGATATTAAAGCACCGACCTTAACGCCTGTTGAGTTTAACGCAAACGCGGTATCTAATGCCTTAAACACGCAGCTCGCGGGTGGTTTTACAGGCAAGCATGTCGTAAAAATAGGCTGTTAAAAAACTCTGATTAATACAAAACGCAGCCTGTTTAAGCTGCGTTTTTTTATACCCTTTTTAGGTGTCATTCACTTATTATTTTTTATACATTTACACTAATAAGCAAAAGCATTTTAAACAACTTGAGTGGCCATAAATCACTTATTTAACGTGTCAACTTACGCTGTTCAGTACAATAAATCAGGCTTAAATCAGGCTTAAATTTAAAAATTAAAACAGTCTGTATTTAAAAAACACCCCTAGTTTATTACCCACTTTACAGATTATTTGCTATTGGGTGCCTTTGCACGGCGTTTTATCAATCAATCTTAAAAAATTATCATTTTCAGCGTACAGGTGTAAGCCTTTGTGTTTCAACAGTTTACGTTCGAGTAAAGAAAATAAATTGAAAAAACTGTTAATTAATTGAATAGAGTAATTGATCTAAAGCGATTTTTATGACGTAATGTAGGTATTATTTATCTGGTCGGATGAGTTCAATCATGAGTTTACGTACAAAGTTAAAAAAAGTTTTACCAAGTATTTCTATCACTGAGCAAGAAGCGCTAGACGCGGGTGATGTTTGGCTTGAAGGTTCTATCTATCAAGGTAAGCCTGATTTCAGTGCATTACGCGATGTACCAGCAGCTACATTAACAGCTGACGAACAAGCATTCCTTGACGGCCCTGTACAAGAGCTATTAGGCATGATTGACGATTCAGTAATTCAAAATGGCATTCACTTACCGAATGACATTTTAGAGTTTTTGAAAAAAGAACGTTTCTTCTCGCTTATCATTCCTAAGTCATTTGGTGGTTTAGAGTTTAGCCCTTACGCAAACTCAACAATTGTTGGCACAATTGCGACTAAAAGTTCTGCAGTAGCAGTAACAGTAATGGTACCTAACTCATTAGGTCCGGGTGAGCTACTTCTTCACTTCGGTACGCAAGAGCAACAAGCGCATTACTTACCACGCTTAGCAAACGGCACAGACATCCCATGTTTTGCCCTAACAAGCCCTGAAGCGGGTTCTGATGCAGGCGGCATCCCAGACGTTGGTAAAGTAACCAAAGGCATGCACAACGGCGAAGAAGTGCTTGGTCTAGAAATTACATGGGACAAGCGTTATATCACACTTGCACCAATCGCTACTGTTCTTGGTTTAGCATTTAAAGTAGTTGACCCAGACGGTTTACTAGGTGGTAAAGAAAACCTAGGTATCACGTGTGCCTTAATTCCAAAAGAGCACCCAGGTGTAGAACTTGGTAATCGCCACGATCCAATGGGTATCCGTTTTTACAACGGTACTACACGTGGTAACAAAGTATTTGTACCAATGGATTTTGTTATTGGTGGTCAGAAAAACATCGGCCGTGGTTGGCAAATGCTGGTTAGCTGTCTAGGTGCTGGCCGTGGTATTTCACTACCCGCGCTAGGTGTAAGTACAGCGCAAGTTGCACTTAAATCTGCATCTGAATACGCAGCAGTACGAGAGCAGTTTGGCCTATCAATCGGTCAGTTTGAAGGTATTCAAGAAAAGCTTGCCGACATTGCGGGTAAAACATACCTTCAAGAAGCAATGCGTGTACTTACAACTGAAGGTTTAGGCATGGGCTTAAAACCATCGGTAGTAACGGCAATTGCTAAATACCACATGACTGAGCTTGGTCGCGACGTATTAGACTCGGCGATGGATATTCAAGCTGGTAAAGCGATTCAAAACGGTCCACAAAATACACTAGCAAGTGGCTACGTTGCACAACCTATTGCAATTACTGTAGAAGGTGCAAACATCCTTACTCGTAACCTGATGATATTTGGTCAAGGTGTTATGCGTTGTCACCCATACTTACAATCTATGGTTGAATCAATCCACAGCGACGACAAAGGCGCTGATGCCGAATTTAACGGTATTTTACGTAAAACAATTGGTTACAGTACAGCAAACAGCTTACGTGCATTCCGTTTAGGTGTATTACCATTTACAGCTGGCGCAAGCTCAGCATTACCAGAAGTTCGTGACTACGAAAAAGCAGTTCACAAACTATCTGCAAAACTTGCAGTATACGCTGACTTCTCGTTGTTAGTACTTGGCGGTAAATTAAAGCAAGCAGAAATGCTATCAGCACGTTTAGGCGATGTAATGAGCTTCTTATATGCAGCTATGGCATCAATTAAATACTACGAGCAAAAAGTGGCGAGCAGCGAGCGCGAGCAAGCAGCACCTTACTTCCATTATGCAACTCGTTTTGCACTACAAAGCGCAGAAGAAGCATTGCACAAGTTCTTAGATAACTTCCCTGCAAGTGGTACTCGTAAGTTTATTCGTTTCGTTACAATGAACTACTCAACTAAAATGCCAAAAATCAGCGATGATTTAATCCGCGAATTAGCTGAACAAGCACAGCTTGATACAGCATTTAAAGCGCAAATAACGCATTTAGTTAAGCCTATTGAAGGCGACGGTCATCATATTAACGAGCAAGCTTATAAAGCTAAAATTGCATCACTAGCTGAACTTGCAAAAGTTAAAAAAGCATTACGTGCAAAAACCATCAAGCCAGGTGCTCGTTTTAGCATTACGCTTGAAAACGCACTTGCTGCAAACGTAATCACAGATGCTGAGTTTGCTCAGTTAATTGATTACAACAAGAAACGTGAAAAAGCGATTCGTGTTGATGAGTTCGATTTTGATATGAACATATTAGATGACAACGCACAACCAGTTAACCCACTTAAAAGTGTGGTTAACCAGTAAGCTACAAAGCTAATTCAATGATGCAAAGCGCCAGCAAAATCGGCGCTTTTATTCTTGAGTCACTAATTAGTGTGGAGCCCCGTTTGATTAAAACCAAACGGGGCTTTTTTATGTGTTTTTTAAAGTAGTAATAGATAGCGATATTGGTTTTAAAGCGAATATGTAACGCTAGAGGATTAAAAAAAGACGCTCATAATTTTGAAAAAGGGCTAACAACTCCATTAGCAGCTTGTGTTTTAGCTGACATGTTACGTTTTAATACAATATGGTCTAAAAACGCTTCGACTTCTGAATTTCCCATTGAGCTTGGGTGGCGTTTGTTGTGAAAGTGAATAAAGTTTGGACCCAACTCAAATAAGCATTAATAGTTCTTAATGAATACTGTCGAGTGAGCATATAGTCCGCAATGTAATTTAAATACGCAGAGCGAGTTTTCATTTTCAACCTGTCGAATTTTAACTGTATGTATGCACAGTTATAGCGCAGTCGCTTGCATAGTCAAGAAAACGACCCAGTCGCTCGTTTTATACTGAGAGGAAAAACGAGCACTGATGAATTTTAATAACACTGGCAATTATTTGGCAAGTTTGTTAATAATAAACCAATAAGAAAACGAGCTACGCTGTGGTAGAAATACGCGCGATTAGCTCGTTATAAACATGTTATACGCCAATGGAGTTTGCATCATGAGTTGGCCCAAAGATTTAAAATCTAAACCCAAGAAGAACCGTTTTTTCCCAATACGATTTGGTGATGCTGTAAGAGCCGCAAAAGACTTAAATTTGATACAACAAGATGAAAGTCGCATCGCAATAAGAATGGAAAATGTTGAAGGAGAATTTGGATGTGGTTTTCCTCTGTTTGATTTAGTTCCAGAGGAAGAACTTGCCATATTTTCCCTTAGCGAAAATTTTATACCTGCACTAGTACAAAAAGCCACTATGCTAGCACTAGCTAAAGCAAGCAAACTAAAAGTAAAACCCAAAGATCATATTCACAACTCATATTTCTGCGCGTATATTACCTCAGAGCAAAAAGTAGTAATTTCTCGCATAGATAGAACGTGCAAACTCAAAAGATACCGAGGCGACGACAAGCTTAAAAATGCTAGATATATTGGTAGTTCCGGTAAAGAGGTCGTATTAGAGACGTTTAGCGTATAACAAAAAAATTAAGTCGTTCGCTGGCGCTCTCTGGGACAATAACACGCAGGGCCGCTTCGCTATTATGCCCTACGTATTATCGCCCCTTATTTAAAAGTTATGTGCCTAAGGACGGTCATGCTCAAACTGTTAAACCCAAATATTGAATCTGAGTTAAAAGCATACTGTCAAAAATGGCTTTGTCACCTGTCTCAGAATGATTTTGATCAAGCTCTTAATTTGGTAACCGTCCCTAACAATTACGGTACTCGCTGGGGTAAAAAGGAAATAAGAGATGCTGTTTTTGACTATTATGGTAGCGAATCAAAATTTAAAATCGAGAATACCGATATAGCTTTTTGCACCCCGGAGTTCATGGAATGTAATGACGGTAGTTACCTTTTTGGTTTTTATTTCCCTGTTAATGGTGAAATCACTGACTTAACCGTGGAGTTCGAGTTTTCTCGAGTCAATAACAATGAGTTTAGTGCCACCATAAATGACATTCACGTTTTGTAGTAAATGGCACATAACAAAAAAATTAAGTCACTCACTTCGTTCGTTGGGACGCATACACGTGGGCTGCTCACTTCGTTCGGATTTTAGCCCACACGTCTGCGCCCCTTATTTAAAAGTTATGTGCTAGTAGGTTAATTGAACATGGAAGAACTGAAAGGGATGACAATAAATGAAAGGTTACTTGCCTTAAAAGCAACCGAATCCTTTGATGCAGCTATTAAGTCAAAAAATTGCAAAGCCGCCATCGAAGTTCTTGAGCAATGTGGATTGAGTTATTCGTCAGCTCTTGAAACCGTTTCTTCAATTTTTAAAAATCCTAAACGTTACGGGTACTAGTAATTGGCTCAAGTTTTATTATATTTCGCACATAACAAACAAATTATGGCACTCGCTGCCGCTCGCTGGGACGCAAACACGTGCGCGGCTTCGCCATTATTGCACACGTATTTGCGCCCCATATTTGGAAGTTAGGCATACAAGGAGAGTTCAGTGAAAAAATTAACTTTAATATTCATACCCCTTATTTTTTCTTTTTCAACTTCTGCGAATGACGAGTTCACGGCAGAACAGTTAATCGAAAAAGCAAAGGTATTTGTATCAGCCAAAAATGCACGCCAACAACCAAATACAACCACTAAAGAAATAGACCAGTTTATATCGTTATTATCTGATAATTTCATTGATGAGCATGTTAAATATAATTTTTCGTATACTGATAAGTCGAAACTCCGTTCAGATATGGTTGGCAAACTAAAAGATAAAGTTATAAACAGTAACATTGAAATAAATGAAATTATGGTAGGGGCTAATGTTGTTTTTATAAAAATGACTGAAATAGGTAAAGTTAAGCCTTCACATTTAGATAAAACCATTGAATATAGTAAAACTAATATTGTCTCATTAGAGTTTAACGAGTCAGGTTTAATAAAGCATATCCGCCGACATCACGGTTGATGTAAGCCTAACAAGTGACTATGGTGCCAATTCCTAATTTTAAACCATTTTAGGGTCCCACATGACACCATCTTTCACCATAGAATTTATTATCACTACAAGCTTTCGTATACAGGCAATGATGGCTACTTTTTTAGGCTTTCCAGCTGCAATCATTCGTTGATAAATGTCTTTGAATTTTGGGTTGCATTGAATCGCTGACATCATTGCCATTTACATTGCGGTTCTAATTTTTGGCCGTCCGCCGCGTATCATTCGCTTACCTTGATACACGCCACTTTCACGATTAAATGGGGCTACACCCACTAAAGAAGCGGCCTCTTTGTTGTTCACATAACCTAACTCAGGCATATCACTAAGCAAGTTAAATGCGACCACATTGCCAACACCAGGCACACTTTGGATAATGGCATTTTTTGCTTTGTATTCGTCACATTCCTCAATCAGTTTTTGAAGTTTTAAATCGACTTTATCTATTTGGTTTTTCAGTGCCGTTAAGATAGGTTTTATGAGTGACGATAGTGTTTTTGGCATTATTTGAGAACGATTTTTCTCCATCGTTTGCATATCCATTAACTGGCGTCTTCTAGATAGTAAATCACTCATCAAGCGCATTTGCTCTGGCTTAAAAGATGATAGAGGAGGTTTAATTACTTCACCAAAATAAGCGATGAGTTGTGCGTCAAGTTTATCTGTTTTAGCTTTTTGTCTGATAGCGCCTGCGAAGCGTTTTATGTTCACGGGATTAGCAACAACGAAGGGAATATTCGCCTCAGCGCAGGCTATAATAAAAGGCTGTTCAAGACGTCCAGTTGCCTCAATAGTAACGCGTGTTACTGGATGTTTTTTTAAGATTTGAATGGCGTGTTTAATGCCACTTTGATTGTTTTCTACAGTAAAGTAAATGTCTAAAGGCCTGATATAAATATCGAGTTATGTTTTACCTGTATCGACACCGACGTTAATTTCATTTTGATTATTTTTTGTATTCATAATAAGCTGACTCTGCCTTGCTATTCGGGCTCGAGGCCCCGTTGACTATCCGAGTTTAATGCTTGGAGTTTATACAGCGTTCTTACTTGTTACCGGTCTCTCAATAGAGGAGCCTTCAATCAATCGGACTACTGTATAAAAGGCTTTGGTTGCAGCCAAAGCTTGGGCCTCACATTACCCGAACTAGGTTAGAATAATAATTAATTTATGGGGTTATTATCCATACAAGTCACTCAAAAGGGCAAATAACAGTTGGTTTTTGCTCCTTCGTCGCTTATTTTAACCAACTATTATTTGCCTCTTAGTGAGGCGTTAGCTTTACAAGGAGGTATTTTGAGTCACGGAAATTGTCCAAAGTGTAACCATGAAATTGAGCCGTTTGGCTTATCTTTTAGTCGGTTTCCATTTTACTTCAACTGCTCTAGTTGCAAAGTACGTTTAAAACTTGTCTCGTCTAAAGTTTTTTGGTCGACAGTTGGTTTATATTCATTGGCTATGATCTTATTTATAGTTTATGTACCTTTGGCAAGACAGTATGGACTAAGTGTTATAATAAGTATTTTAGGGTGGTTTATTACTTATTATAAAATGTCAGGCTACTGGCTTAAAGCTAATAACTTGAAAGTAAATGAGTAATGCAAAGCTAACAAGTCAATAAATTAAGATTCACCAAGGCTGTCATGCCATTTGCTGAGCAAATCGCCCGCCAGCACATGGTTCACTTATTATTGAGGCGTTATGTTTCAAGGAGGAATTGATAGACTCTTATGTTGTATATACTTGGCGGTCTACCCGCGACAGGCAAAACTGAACTTTCAAAGTATTTATCTTCCTCATTAGGTGCAGTCCATATTCGCATCGACACTATCGAACAAGAATTAAAAAACTGTGGATTTAACAAGATATATGACGAGGGTTATAAGGTTGCTTTTGCTCTTGCACTAGAGAACCTAAAAAACGGCCTTTCTGTAGTAGCAGACTCAACCAATCCAGTTTTAGAATCCCGTGAAGCGTGGATAAGCGTTGCAAATAAAGCCTCATCGCCCTTCACAGAAATCGAAGTCATCTGCTCTAATGAAAATGAACACAAAGAGCGCGTTGAAAGAAGGCAAACAGATATTCCGAACCTTGTACTTCCATCATGGGAAAGCGTGACTTCAAGGGATTATCACTCATGGAAAACAGTACGTATTGTCATTGATACTGCGGGCAAAACTCCGGAACAAAGTAAAAAAGAGCTGAGTGAATTGCTTCGTATAAATAATGAAACATAACAACTCAATAAACTCACTCACTTCGTTCGCTGGGTCGCATACACGCAGGGCGGCTTCGCCATTATGCCCTACGTGCCTGCGCCCGTTATTGGAAAGTTATGTACCAAGGATATAAATGGGTTGGCCAATATTTATAGGACAATACTATTCTCTAATGCTAATTGGATTAGTGCTAGGTCTTTTGTACCCAGTGTACTATTTCTTTTTTAGCCAAGATGCTAAAAGTGGGAATGTTGATAGCGAACTTAAAAAACCAGTAGCATTAATTATATTTTCACTTTTAAGCTCAATTCGTTTTGGTTTTTACAGTTTTTTAGTTTTAAGTATCTTCGCAATAGTTGCAGGTATAGTTTTTACACTTTGGGCAATAGTTAGCGCTATTGGTACATAACAAACGCCTAAACTCTGACAATGTTAAGTTGTCATGGTTTTGGCAAACAACACAAAAAGCCACGCCAACACATTGCATGTTAGGCGGGCGTTATACACTACGGAGAATTAAGCGGTTGTTTCGATATATTGTAGCTCTAATTTTTTCAATTTCATTTTCTGCTCTTGGACAAACCAAACAAATTCAGGTGGACGATCTTTCAATTGAATATTTGGACTTTGGGAAGGGAAAGTACACTTTTGTTTTTGAGTCGGGTGTTGGCATGGGCGTCAACTATTGGGACTCTTTTTTACCATTTGCTGATAGACTAAATTCTAGAGTAATCATTTACTCACGCGCTGGAAATGGCTCATCTAGTGCTTCATCTAAAGTCAGTTTAGAACGCTCTTTATTGCGCTTAGAAAAACTTCTGTTTCAGCTAAATGCACAAGATAATTTAATACTTGTTGGTCACTCATTTGGTGGTTTTCATGCAAGAAACTTTGCTCACAATTTTGTGGATAGAGTTTCCGGTTTGGTCTTACTAGATCCTAGTCATGAGCTTTTTCAAAAAGAGCTCGAAGCAATTGACCCAGAAAAGGCCAAAAATGACAATGCCAGACTTAATTCGATATTAAAAAATCAATCTGAATGGCAAATTCTACAGGATATCTACACTAATAACGTACTTTTCCCTTCACAACCTGCTCATAACGTTCCAACCGTAATAGTCACCTCGTCTCAAATAGGGGAATCGGATTGGTGGATTGGACACAGTGAGAAAGGAAAAATTGCTTGGAGAGCACTACACCAAGAACTTATTTCAAATAACTCAATATCAACTCATATTGTCACAGACAAAGTAGGTCATAATTTGCCAATTCAAGATCCCGAATTCACTTTTAAAGCAATTAAGTCTGTCTTGGAATTGGTGGAAGGTGTATAACAAACGCTTAAAACGAACAAAAATAAAGAGCATTTTCGCCGCTTAAGCGAAGTGTTAGTAATATTAGTCTTATATGGGGTTTGTATCATGGATAGAAAGCAAAATAATAAAATTAAAGAGCCAAGTTTACCTGAGCAAGTATTACCTTCTGAGATGGGGGTTAATGCAATCTCTAGGTGAATCTAAAACGTTAATAATCATGTTAGTGGTTTTTCTAACATTATTTGGTGGGTTAGGTTTGTTTTTATTAAAAATATCAGCTTAGAGGCTGGTAGCATAAACTGCTAACAAGTGACTGTGGGAAAGATTAACAAGACACCCATTCTAAATTTTGCACTCTAAGCGGGTTAAAACAACTATGTCGCCCACGCAAACATTTTACAGCAATAAACGCTAAAAAATAAAATAAGCAAAACCGCAAAGCTAAATAGAACGTATTTTACTTATACATTCTATTTTTAGGCTATGTTATGAGATATCTCAAATACCTTCTATTACTCGTATTCAGCGTGTTTTCGAATGCTAGTGAAAGTATTCCATTGAATGACTTATCCAGTTTACGATGGGAAAATCGCCTGATTATATTAAATAAACCTACAGATACTGAGCACGTATTAAGCCTAATGAATAACAGCTTAGAAGGGATTAATGATCGACACATAGTTTGGTTTATTTTGAAAGAAAGTGAGGCTTTAACTAACTACTCTGGCCGGTTATCCGAGTCGTTCATGTCAAATGTTAGGCAGCAATATCAACTCAAAAACAATACCGTTACTTTAATAGGAAAAGATGGGGGCATTAAATCTCAAGGAAGCACCATTGATGTTAAAGCACTTTTGTCGATTATAGATGCCATGTATATGCGACAGCGAGAAGCACAACTAAAAAATTAAAAAGGGTGCCATTTAAAAATAAAAGCTGTGGGCTTGTTAAAGCATTGGGTTTAATTAAGTACTTTCACTAATAATACCGTCTAATGCTAAACTACAAAAAATTAATTACTTATTACAGCTTATGGCATTTTACCTTCCTTTATTACAGCCTCACTTTAAACATATTGAAATAGGTGCAACACTTACTTCGCTTTGGAGCGGGTGTGGCAGTATTATTGAGTGCAGGCTTGATAATGTGCCTTGTGTTATAAAGGCGATTAGAATACCCAATCACATAAACCATCCAAAAATTAAGCAAAGCGAATTTGCATTAAAAAGAAAGCAGCAGTCTTATAATGTTGAATATAACTTTTATAAGCATTACAGCCAGCATTTACCTAAAACAGCAAACAGTATTGAATGTGTGAGTGCTATTAATTTTGGCGATGAGTATGCGCTGGTGTTTAAAAATTTTACTCAGTTTGGGTTTACGCAAGCCAGCTCGTTGCATATAAAGCCAATATTAAAGTGGCTTGCTCACTTTCATGCGTTTAATTTAAATAAGCAGCATGATGGTTTGTGGGAGCAAGGGTGTTATTGGCATTTAAATACTCGGCCAGATGAATTTAACGCGCTTGTATCAAACCCTAATAACCAGTTAGATATAAAAGTGGCGGCTGAGAAATTAGCTTACCAGTTAGAACACGCTAAGTATAAAACGTTACTACATGGCGATGCTAAAGTGGCCAATTTTGCCGTTAATTCAAATAATGAAATACGTGGTTACGACTTTCAGTACACAGGCGCTGGCGTTGG
>Ga0163180_10000194_pt1 | contig 34225 bp, 22 predicted proteins | sample AtlANTMetagenome_2_FD_109647 | JGI IMG/M metagenome (GOLD analysis project Ga0163180, IMG submission 109647) | Marine eukaryotic phytoplankton communities from the Atlantic Ocean - Atlantic ANT 4 Metagenome | ecosystem: Environmental > Aquatic > Marine > Oceanic | place: North Atlantic Ocean...
AAGCTCGCGTAATTTTTGAGTGCTACCATTGGCTCTCTGGGCGGTTATATCTCCAATGAAATCGTTCGTCCTTGTCGTAGTCGCCGCTTTCCTTGTCCTTCCTGTCCACGCTGACCGGTTCAAGGAGTGGGTCCGGAGCAAGGATGGAAAGCTTCAGAAGGAGGAGTTGCCGCCAAACGCGCGACGAAATTTCGAGCGGGTTGACACCGACAAGGACGGGGTCATTTCCCTGGCCGAGCATAAGGCATTCCTTAATCGGCGTAGTGGGGGAGGGCAGAGACAACAGGCTCATCCGGATTATCAAACGGTCCGTAATCAGGATTATGCCGGTTCCGGGAACCAGCGCCAGATGCTCGACTTGTTCCTTCCCAAGGAGCAATCCGAGAAGCCCAGACCGCTTCTGGTCTATATCCATGGCGGGGGCTGGAGGGGTGGAAGCAAGGAGGGGGCCTTCAGGCGTCTGCAGCCATTACTTGAGGATTCAGGTTTTGCAGGGGCAGCCATCAATTACCGGTTGACCAACGAAGCGAGCTGGCCTGCCCAGATCCACGATTGCAAGGCGGCGATCCGGTGGTTGAAAGCTCATGCCGGGAAGTATGGGTATGATCCCGAGCGGATTGCGGTCTGGGGGACGAGTGCGGGAGGTCACCTGGTATCCATGCTTGGAGTCACGGGTGATGTTCCGGAGTTGGAAGGAAAACTGGGCAGGCACCTTGATGAAAAATCCAGCATCACATGTGTCGTGAATTATTTTGGTCCATCCAATCTCCTCACCATGGACGACTATCCCAGTAATATCAAACACAGTGCTGCGGATTCGCCGGAGGGCAAGTTGGTGGGGGGTGCTCTGCTGGAGAAAAAGGAGGTTGCCGTGAATGCGTCCCCCGTCACTCATGTGAGCTCCAAGGATGTGCCCATGCTCCTGGCTCATGGCACCAAGGATATGTTGGTGCCCTATCAGCAATCGGTGGAACTCAGCAAGGGTCTGGCAAAGCACAAGGTGGATTACATCTTCCTTACCATGAAGGAGGCGGGCCACGGATTTCGCAGCAAGGAACTGACCGGGAAGGTACGGAAATTCCTGGCGCATCACCTCATGGGGCAGTCGAGCAAGCTTGCCAGTGGGACGATTCCCCCGGGTCGATAGGGGTCACCAGGAGCCGGGGTGCCTAGAGACTCCGGAGGAGAGTGTCTATCATGGACTGCGCCTGGGGGACATAGCTTCCGCCGAAGAGGATGGAGTGGTTGAGAATATGATAGAGATTATAGAGGTCAGTCCGCAATTCGTGCCCCGGGGGCAGGGGCCAGGCTTCCTGGTAGGCCCGGTAGAATGACGAATTGAATCCTCCGAAGAGGTGCGTCATGGCGAGGTCCGCTTCCCGGTCGCCGTAGTAGACGGCCGGGTCAAAGATCACGGGAACTCCATCCGTCAGGACGCCTGCGTTTCCTCCCCAGAGATCGCCGTGCAGCAGGGAGGGGGGAGGTGGTTCTTCAAAGAAGCAGTCGAGGTTGTCGAGGAGAGTGTCGGCGCCACGAAAAGAAAATCCACAGTCTCCGGTCAGCCGGAGCATATGGCCGAGCCGGGACTCTCTCAGAAAATCCACCCATGAACTGGAAGGGGTATTGGGCTGACTGGTGGTTCCAATGTAGTTGTCCCGGGACCAGCCGAAGTGGTCACTGGTCGTGCGGTGAAGATCGGCAAGCTGTCGCCCGAGTAGCTCCTGGGCCCGGGAGCTGGAGTCTCCCAGAGGAAGCAACTCGAGAACCAGAAAGGATCTGTCGCGTGCAACTCCGGAGCAGATTGGCTGCGGAACTTTCACCGTGGCGGTGTCATGGAGGGCAGCCAGACCCAGAAGTTCCATCTCGAACATGTCGATCCGGGCAGAGGTATTGCTTTTAATGAAATACTCTCCAAGGCGGAAGGCCTCGTTAATGCACCCTCCCCCGATTGCCCGGGGAATCCCAACAGGTTCCTGCCCGGTCTCTCTTGTGATGGTCTCGCGGATAACGTCGAGATCCGTCATTTCAGGAAATCTTCGTCTGGATGTGAGCGAGTAATCCCTGGCAGCCGTCCTCGATCAGGTCAGCCACCAGTTCAAAACCCGAGGGTCCGCCGTAATATGGGTCCGGTACTTCATCAGCTTCGTGATTCTCACAAAAACCAGTAAAGGGGTGAACCTTTGCGCGGGCCTCTGCGTCCGGTGCTACCGCGAGGACCTCCTGGCGGTTGAAGTCGTCCATGGTGAGAATCAGGTCAAAATCCCTGAAGTCCGCGGCAGATATTTTCCGGGCGGCACCACTTACAGAAACGCCCCGTCGTTCAAGAGTGTCCCGCATACGCCCATCAGGAGACTTCCCGGCATGAGCATCAATGGTTCCCGCGGAGTCGCAGTTGATGTGGTCTGACATGCCGGTTTCATCCAGCAGGTGTTGAAAGACGTTCTGGCCTGCCGGAGAACGGCAGATGTTGCCCCAGCAGACGAAGCGGACACGGAAGGGTTGCTCGGTCGGCAGGGAGGTCACGATGGTGGGTAAGGGCTCCCCTGACAAGGTTGGCAGTTTTCCATGTATCTGGCTGCCCGGGGAGGACCCGGATTCAGCCAGACAAGCTGCTTCCTGAGCAACTTTGCAACTTTTTGGTCGTCATTGAGTTTCATCGGGCGCATTTAATGAATATGAAACCGAGCGCTCTTATCGCAGTAGCCGCCCTTCTTTTTGGCGGGGTTGGGGGATATCTGGTCGGCAGCGGGAAGGATAACGGGAGCGAGAAAGAGGCTTCCAAAGTCGATATCCGGTCTAAGAAGGCGGTTAGCAGCAGGTCCCCCGGGACTGTCTCATCGTCGGGAGGATCAGTCACCCGGGGTGCGCGCTCCTCTGGCGGCTTGCGTGAGATTCTTTCCGAGCCGGGACAGACCAGCAGGATCATGAGCTTGCTCGAGTATTATTCAGATCTCGATCCGAGTGAGTTTGAGGGTGAAGTGCAGAAGCTTCAGGGCCTGCCCATGTCCCAGCGGATGCTGGCGATGAACCTCCTGTTCTCACGCTGGGCGGAGAATGATCCCAAGGGGTCCTGGGAGCGCAGTCAGCAGATGGGCTTCCCGGAGATGTTCATGGCGCGAGCCGGAGCAGTCTCAGGATGGGCGGCTTCTAATCCCGAGGCCCTCGCTCGCGAGTATTCCAACGACCCGAATGAATTCGGCATGGGCCCTGGCGGGAGAGGCAAGGGAGATACTGCGGCGATGATTGCTGGTGAGTGGGCCAAGCAGAACCCCGACGCAGCCCTCAAGTGGGCTCAAACCCTTGATGAAGGGGAAGCTGCAGACGCTATTGGGGGGATTTTCAATGAGTTGTCACAGAAAGATCCCCAGGAAGCGCTGAGAATGGCGGCAACGCTTGATGCCAATGCCAGAGGTGATGCGTATGAATCAATTGCAGCTTCGTGGGCCATCAGTGATTACGCTGCCGCAGACCGATGGATCAGCAGCTTGAGTGAGGGGCAGGGGAAGGTCCGCTTTGCGGCTATTGAATCTCTGGCGAATGCCAGTCCCTCTCAGGCTGCCCGGGAAACCGCGAAACTTCCAGCGGGTGAGGAGCGAGATGAACTTGTAGCCGAAGTCAGCAGGGAATGGGCCCGCCAGGATGCCCCCTCGGCCTTTGAATGGTTGACGGAGTCTGGCAGCGAGGGAGCTGTGGAAGAGGGCATTGGTCGTGTTGTTGGCGCTCTTGCCCGGGAAGATCCCGAGCGGGTTCTCGACTACATCGATTCTCAGGATGCTGGAGAAGTTCGGGATAATGCCGTGCAGGGGTATGTTTACGGAAACCGTGACGCTTCTCCGGCTGATACAATCAGGCTGGCGGAGAGCATTTCGGGGGAGGAAGATCGTCAGCGAGCTGTGACGAGGGTGGCGTATGAATGGGCCCGGGAGGACCCTCAGGCCACCCTGCAATACCTGGAAACCACTGAAGTGATCGGGGAAGAATCGCGGCAAAGAATTTCCGATATGGCTGAAAGAGCTGCGGCAGGGGAAGAAGTAGGACGTTCCTTCCGGGGGCCTCCGGGACGCCGCTAGCCCCCGCAGTCGCTATCTAATCAATTTCCCGGGCTAGTGGCCAGGGTTGAATCAGGACACAACAGAGATGATCAGTGCGGATAATCTTTCCGAAGAACAGATCTCGGCCATGAAGGAATGGGCCGGGGAAGGAGCGAGCCTGTCCGATATACAGAAACGGCTCAAGGGGCAGTTCGGCCTGAATGCCACCTATATGGATGCCCGTTTCCTCGTCCTTGACCTCGGTATTGAGATCAGGTCTGAGGCTGATGAGGAGGCTTCTGCTGAACCGGAACCGGAGGAGGGAAATTCTATTCCTGGGGATCAGGTGGAGATTATTGATCCGGGACAGGCAGAAACGCCGGCTGGTTCCGTCAAGTTCACCACGGATGAGATCGCGCGACCGGGAGCCATGGCTAGTGGATCAGTGACGTTCAGTGATGGAGTGAAGGCAGTCTGGCTGATTGATGAATATGGTCGGCCCGGGCTTGAGCCTGAGACTCCTGGATATCAACCGACCGAGGCGGATCTCGGTGAGCTTGAGAAGCACCTGAGGGCTCTCTTGCAGGGATGAGAAGCTGAGGAGGTTGCGATGGCCTAAAAGGTGCCATGCATCCTGCCTAACGGGGCGGTGAAGATTAAAGTAGCGCCCCGGTTGAGATCCTGAGCCGGGTCAGAGCGGAGGTTCTGATGATTTCCCCGGGTGCCAGGGAGCAGGGGAAGCCGGAATCAGCATCTGGGTAGATGCAGTTTTTTCCGAGGTTGTTCGCCGGGAGTCCTGTCGGCTTTCTTACCCGTAAATTTCTCCGCCTGCCTCGGTGAACTCCTTTGCTTTTTCGCGCATGCCTTCCTCGACCGCGGACTGAGCCGTGATTCCACGTTCCTCGGCATACTTGCGGATATCCTCGGTGATTTTCATGGAGCAGAAGGTGGGTCCACACATGGAGCAGAAGTGAGCGGTCTTGGCACCCTCCTGAGGCAGGGTTTCATCATGGAAGGATCGAGCCTTGTCGGGATCAAGGGACAGGTTGAACTGATCGTTCCAGCGGAATTCGAACCGGGCCTTGGAAAGGGCATTGTCGCGCTCCTGAGCAGCGGGATGCCCCTTGGCAAGGTCTGCAGCATGAGCAGCAACCTTGTAGGTGATGACGCCTTCCCGGACGTCGTCCCGGTTGGGAAGACCAAGATGCTCCTTGGGTGTGACGTAGCAGAGCATTGCGCATCCGTACCAACCGATCATGGCGGCGCCGATCCCGCTGGTCAGGTGGTCGTAACCGGGTGCCACGTCGGTGGTGAGAGGCCCCAGGGTGTAGAAGGGGGCACCATGGCACCATTCGATCTGCTTCTGCATGTTCTCCTGGATGAGGTGCATGGGAACGTGTCCGGGTCCTTCGTTCATGACCTGGCATCCCTTCTCCCAGGCCCTGGTGGTGAGTTCTCCCTGTATCTCAAGTTCTGCCAGCTGGGCGTAGTCATTGGCATCCGCAATTGAGCCCGGGCGCAGGCCATCCCCGATGGAGAAACTGACGTCGTAGGCAGCGCAGATATCGCAGATGTCGTCCCAATGGGTGTAGAGAAAACTTTCCTTGTGATGATGGAGACACCACTTGGCCATGATGGACCCTCCCCGGGAGACGATGCCAGTCATGCGGCGCGCGGTATGGGGGACGAAGCGGAGGAGAACTCCGGCATGGATGGTGAAGTAATCGACGCCCTGCTCGGCCTGTTCAATGAGGGTATCCCTGAACAGCTCCCACGTAAGATCTTCAATGCGCCCGTTCACCTTCTCGAGAGCCTGGTAGATCGGAACGGTCCCAATGGGAACCGGGGAGTTACGGATGATCCACTCACGGGTAGCATGAATGTTTTTTCCGGTGGAAAGGTCCATTACGGTGTCCGCTCCCCACTTGGTGGCCCACCGCATCTTCTCCACTTCCTCGTCGATGGTAGACGCTACTGCTGAATTGCCGATATTGGCATTGATCTTCACCAGGAAATTTCTCCCGATGATCATTGGTTCAGCTTCCGGGTGATTGATGTTGCTGGGGATGATGGCTCGTCCTGAGGCTACCTCTTCCCGGACAAACTCCGGACTGATGGCGGCAGGAAGGTTCGCTCCCCAGTTCTGGCCAGGGTGCTGATGATTGAGGGCGTTACGCGGAACCTGTTCCAAGGGGTTGATTTCCGAAGGTCGCGGCATGTCGTAACCCTGCGGGGTGGTGTTGAGGGCATCGGGAGTATCCGGATAAGAATCGTGGATGGCCTTAAAGGCAGCCTCGCGACCCAGGTTTTCCCGAATAGCGATAAATTCCATCTCGGGAGTGATGATCCCCTGCCGCGCATACCAGAGCTGGGTCACCGGGTGGTTGCTGGCGCGGAGAGGTCTCCGCTTGAGGCCGGGATACTCCTTCAGCTTGTTGCTGGCTTCCCTGTTTTCGTTGAACTTGCGGGCATGCTCCTCTGACAGGTAACCATTATCTTCCGGTCGTTTTCCGCGCCCCTCATACTCTTCTACATCACCACGGTCCCGGATCCATTTTTCGCGAAGGGCGGGGAGTCCCTCGGTTACTTCTCCATTGAAGTCGGGGTCGCCCCAGGGGCCTGCACAGTCGTAAACCCGGATGGGTTGGTTCTGCTCCACCCGACCATCAGGATGATTGGTTTCGTCCAAGGTTATTTCCCTGAGAGGAACACGAAGTTCGGGGTGCAGTGTGCCCTGTACGTAGACCCTGGTTGATGCGGGGAATAGGTTTTCTCGTGCCTTGCTGGTTCCGTTTTCTTCAGGGCTGATCATGACTGTCTGTCTTGGAATAAAAAATCGCCACGCTGGTCAGCATGGCGAAGGAAGTTGGCTCAAGTTGTTCCAGACTCCCTGCGTCGGGATGACCCGCATCAGGTTCGGAGGGTGTATTCCGCGCGCCGGAAACTCTCAGCCCAGCGATCGGCGGGGCTCCCCTGTCGAAGGAGAGTCTTCCGGCGAATGCGGATGATGTCAAGGGAGGGTCAGGGGTGTGGCGTGATGTGCGAGAAACTGATGTGAGTAACCGGAGGCCTGCCTGCCACAAAAGAGGATTGAGCCACGGCCAGTGCCATTTAGCAGGTGCTTCCTCCGTAGCACCTGAGGCTATTTCAGGAGTTCCTGATAGCGATCCAACAGGGCCTTGGTTTCCCGTTCTGATTCTTCCAGGAGGGGTTTACGTTCCTCCAGAGACTTTTTCAGGGTGGCGACCTCTTTGCCCAGTTGGTCGAGTTGAGAGGTCAGTTCCTCCTTGCGGGATTCAATCTTGCCGAGTTCGCCGCGGAACGATTCCAGTTGATTGGCGATAGTATCGGCTGCGACGGTTTCCTCTTCCTGGGCGGATTTCAGGAAATCCCGCTTCTCAGTAGCGATCAGCACCTGAGCATTTACCTCTGCGGCATGCCAGAACTTGAGATCACCCTCAAGGGTTGCCTGGTGGTCCCGGGCTTTCTCGAATTCGGACTTCGGTCCTGCTAGGGCGGTTTCCTTGGCTGTCAGGGTTTCCCGGGCTGCCTTTACGGCAGCCTGATGCACAGGGAGCTGTTTGGTGGAGCTTTGCAGTGCCGTATTTACGGTTACGGCCCTGGCGGCAATCTCCTTGCGAGAGGCATCAAGGGTTTGCAGTTTCTTGTTTGCCGCCTCAAGAGCCTCGCGGGCTTCGTCCATGTTTGAAACGATAGCTTCGTTCTGCTGGTTCAGTTCGTTGATTTTTTCCAGAGCACCTGCAAGTTGCTTGCGTGTTTCGGCAAGCTTGGCCTGGTGCTCTGCAAGTTTCCTGCTGGCATCCTCGGCCTGTTTTTTCAGGACGTCGTCCCCGGGGTTTTTCTCTGATTCCGTTCGCAGGCGTTGGGCCTCTGCGGTTAGGGCTTTCCCGGTTTTCTCCAGAGGAGCCGTTGCGAACCGTTTAACGTCAGCATCTGCACTGGCTATTGCTTTCTTTTGTGCGGCAGATCGATCCTGAGCGAGGGCGAGGGCCTGGGACTTTTCCTCCCTGATGGTTTTGCCGAGGGCCTCGATCGAGGTGTTGGCCTCTGCAAGACCGGTTGTCAGGTCTCCCTTCTCCGCGGTAAGGCGGCCGATAGTATCCTTCGTGGCAGCCAGTGAAGCTTCAGTCTTGGCAAGAGAAGCCTTGGCGCTGGCGATTTCTTTCTCGGCTGCTTCAAGGGTTACCCTGGCAGAGGCGGTGGTCTCAGGGGCCGCGGTAAGATCCTTCTCAAGTGCCAGAATGCGGTCTGCGATTCTGGGGGGATTACCGCTCAGTTGCCCGAGTTTTTGAAATGTATTCGCGTCCCACGCCTCGATCACGCCATTCCAGTCTGCAGTGAAGATTCGTTTCCCGTCATGAGTGATAGCGGTTTCAACTACCATCTCACTGAAGCGCGGAAGGCTTTTCTTAAGGGAGAAGTCAGCCTTCCAGATCTTGACCTCATGGTTACGCCCAGAGGTGACGAATTCGCCATTGCGAGCGTAGTCGAGTGACAGGGTGCCTCCGCCATGGGCAGTGAATTTCTTTACCTGTCCGCCATTGTTCATTTCCCAGAAGATCAGTTGACCGTCCTCCGAGGCAGTGCCCACGATGTTTGAATCGGCCCGCCAGGAAATGGAGGTGATTCCGCTGGTGTGTCCGCGGAGGGTGTGAAACTCATTGCCAGTCTGAGCTTCCCATACCCATAAGCCCCCGTTGCGATCACCGGTAGCAAGAAGGACGCCATCCGGTGAATAGGCGAGGGAGGTTACCCAGTCGGTATGTTTCTTGATCGACTTGATCTCTTCGCCACTCTGGGTGTCCCAGAGCTTGATCAGCCTTGAGGGGCCGCCAAGGGCAACACCTCCGAGGTCGAGACGCAGGCTGGCAGCAAGGACAGAGTCAAATTCCCGTCCGTTGGACATGAGCATTTTCCCCGTGGCCACATCCCAGGTATAGGTTGTCCCTGACTTGCCGGGAATTCCGCCGCCCGCCATGAGATACTTCCCGGTAGGGTGGAAGGAGACCGTTTCGGGGAACCCCTTGGGGAAAGGGATAATGGCGGCAAGTCGGAGGGTGTCCGTGTTGTAGAGAAGAACCTGCTTCTGGCCGGTGATGGCGAGAAGAGGAGCCCACGGGCTGCAGGCCATGTCATTTACGACCGTATTGCGGTTCGAGGTCACCGCCGGTTCGAGATTGATATTTCCCGGCATGGGAGGTGGTCCCTCCGGCTTGGCGGAGGGGTCCACATCGAGCTTGGCAATCTTGGGGCCACTCGGTTTTTTCGCCTTCGAGCTCTTGTTTTCCAGCATCCCCCCGTCGATCCACGCCCGGATGATGTCGGCCTCTTTCTTGGCGAGCTTTTCTCCCCTGGGGGGCATGAATGGCTCGATTGTATGAGTGATCGATCCGTAAAGGGTAGAGGCTGCGCCGTCACCGGGATCTGCAACCGCCCCACCAGCGCCTCCCGCCATTACTCCTGAAAAGTTGGAGAGGTCGAGGTCACCCTTTTTCTTGTCCGCGTTGTGGCAGTTGAGGCACGAGGACTCAAAAATGGGGAGGACATCGTCATCGTAAGTGATCTTGTCCGCAGCCGTTGCGGTGGGAGAAAAGGAGATGCCCAGCACCAGGGCACCGATGGTCAGTGGAGAGTGATGCGCTAGGTTCCTCATCATTCAGTGATTGAAGATGAATTCCTTGGAGTTGAGGATAGCCCAGAAGATGTCCTCCAGGACCTCCAGTTGAGGTGGCTTCTCGGCGAGCGGTCTGACGGAGATGTTGTCGAAAATTGAATGGGCCTTCTCCTTGGCGTTGACCCGGAGGAGCACAAAGGCCTGATCTCCCTTGGCTGTAAAGGTCAGGGATTGCCTTCCTGCCGCTGAGGAAGGAAGGTGTCCGTAGGTAGCCCCAAATCCGGCAGCGTCATTGAGGTAGAGGGCATGTGAGGAGGCGGTGCCCCCGATGATATCCACTGATACCTCGTAGCTTTGTCCAGGTTTGGTAGTCACAGCCTGCCACGCGAATTGAGGGTAGTCGGCCGCCTCATGATTTGAAACAATGAGCTGGCCCTGCTCGTTGACTGCGAGGGATCCCTCCTCAGCATTACTGATTGTCCACCCGGTGGAGCCATCAGAGAAATCACCATTTGTGATGATGGAGGCCCCGGGTGTGCTGCTGCCCTCAAGAGCCTGGAGGAGCCTGGTCTTCTCCGTGTCGGTAGGGGCGCGACTGAGGCAACGGAAGTAGAGGGATTCGATGACGGCACCGGGATCCTTCTTCTCCGTGAGCATTTTCCGGACCACTCCGCCATTGCGTACCCGGTTGTGGACCGCGTCACCATTGAGAAGATGGAGCGCCTGGGAAAGGTTGGGTTCCATCTTGACCTCACAGGAGCAGACGGTCTGGCGGGTGGCGCGACCAAAGGTGGTAAGGAAATAGGTGGATGTATTGCCGTCGGCAATCTGAACTGCCCGCGCACCAAGAGGGAGTCCCTGGAACTTGTTGGGGGTCTCCGTGACCTGTGCCAGGGTATCAAGAAGCACCTCGGCACGCAGGCGGCGGATCAGGGAGTGCGAAAAATTGGTGAGATCCTTTTCGTTAGTCTCATTGGTACGACTGGATAGTTGGTAGGTCCGGGAGGTGCAGATATCGTAGACCAGCTTCTTGAAGTCGTAGTTGTATTCGACAAATTTTGAAGAGAGAGCATCCAGCAGCTCGGGGTTGCTTGCGGGGTTGGAAACACGCACATCGTCGACGGGGTCGGTAATTCCGATGCCGAAAAAGTGAGCCCACACGATATTGACCACGTTTTTTGAGAACCAGGGGTTCTCCTTGGAGGTGAGCCATGCGGCTACTGCTTCCCGGCGGGTTTTGCCCTTTATTTCGGCAGGGCCATCTGCCCCGAGGTATTGAGGGACCGCGTTGGCCTTGGTGATGGGATGAGCGATCTGTCCCCCGCCGTCGTAGATAATCTGTTCATGAGGATCCTCGGCCCGCTTCTTTCGAACCTGGGCAAAGAGTGCGGCAAATCCATAGTAGTCATCCATGGTCCAACGGTCGAAGGGATGGTTGTGGCATTGCGCGCACTGGATTCTCGTGCCCATGAAGACCTGGGCAACATTCTCGGTCCTCTTCTTGATGTCGTTCTCCAGTTTGAAGTAGTTGGTAGCGGGGTTCTTGAAGGTTCCCCCCCGGGCAGCAAGTAGATCGTATATGATGCTGTTGAAGGGTTGATTATTGGCGACCTTGTCCCGGAGCCACTCATACCAGAGGAGCGCCGATTTGTAGCTGACCTGGTTGGCGTTGTTGCCGGTGGACCGGATCTGCAGAAGTTCCGCCCACTTCATCACCCACATCTCGGTGAACTCCTTGCGGTCGAGCAACTGGGAGACCAGGGCCTCCCTTTTTGCAGGGTCCTGGCTTTCGACGAAGGTCCGGCGCTCGTCCTCGGTGGGGAGGACCCCGGCGATATCGAGGTAGACCCTTCGAACGAAGACCTCATCATCGCAAAGGTCCGAAGGATAGATCCGTAGCTTATGCAACTTGGCATGGACATGGGTGTCCACATAGTTGAAGTCCTTCAGGGCGGGCTTCTCATACTGGAGATTGTCCGGAATCACGATGGCCTGCGTTCCCTCGGTGTAGGTGTGGAAACGGGCGAGGAGAAAGGCTTCGCCACGATTCTTGGTTGTTGCAACCCCGGATCCTTCGTCGATTCCGACACTATTGTCGTTCGACGAACTGAAGTTGGAGAGGCTTGTTACGTCACGGTCGGTGCCGTCTGAATACCGGGCCCGGACAGTGAGGGGGACCTTGACCTTTTCACCCTTGAGAACGTATTGGCTGGGTTCGACATCGATACCGACTGGCAGGGGGATGTCCTCCTTGTCGTAGGGAACGCCGGCCCTGATCCAGTCGATGAGGGTCTGGGCATTCGCGGAGTCACTCTCGAAGAGTTTGCCCCCGGTGTGTGGCACCTCCCCGGTTGCCTTGGTAACCATGAGGGACTCCTCGGGAAGAGCCAGGTTGACGCGGCGACCGGAAAGCTGGCGCGTGATCCTCTGGTGGTCGCCCTTCGGATCATAGCCGAAGAGTGAAAGCATGAAGCCGTCCTGCCCCCGGGCCGATCCATGACAGGATCCGGTATTGCAGCCTGCAGAGGTCAGCACGGGCATGACATCAAGTTGGAAGCTGATGGGGCGAGGAACGGCAGCGTCCTTCACGATGACCGGGACCTCGGCTTTCTGCCCCCGGAATTTAATTGAGAGCACGGTTTCTCCATCCGCCCGGGGCTTGAGAAGACTCCCTTCCAGGTGGGCGAGTTCGGGGTTGGCCAGGGTGAGGCGAGCCCACTCGGTAACATTACGGGCGGTGGCGTCCTTGTAGTTTGCAATGACCACTACACGGTGGAAATCTGCTGCCGTCTCAAGAGTGACAGTCTTGGGGTAGACCTCGAGTTTGGCCAATTCGGGGTCCGGGCGGTCGGGATCCTCGGCTGTGCTGCTACGCGGTTTGGCTTTCAGGGTGATCCCTGCGGGCCAGGGGGCACCTGCTTCAATCCAAGATTTCAGGATGGCGACCTGATTCGCATTGAGTGCCTCGCGTTCTTGCTTTCCGCCCAAGGGAGGCATGATGTCGTCATCATCGGGTGCGAGGATAACGCGCTGGAATAATTCGGAGTCTTCGAGGTTGCCGGGAACGAGGGATTCTCCCGAGTCCCCTCCCTTCAGGGTCATCTCATGGGTGTCGAGACGAAGCTTGCCCTTGTTCTTGCTGGCATTGTGACATTCAAGGCAGTTTTGCTCCAGAATTGTCCCAACCTGCTGGAACATCCCGGCAGGGTTTGCAGTTTCTTCTGCTGAGGGGGACGCAGAACAGAGGAAGAAGAGGCCCGAGGCAAAGGCGGATGTGAGGAGAAGTTTCATGTGAGGCCAGTCAGTCGGCGTTCTTACTCTGGAGGCGAAGCTGCTCAAGCCGTGAGAGGCGCTTCTTGACGGGCTTGGTTTCGGCCGGTTTCGGAGGCTCCTTCTTGGCTACAACCGGCTTCTTGGGGGCCGGGGGAGGGGGATCGATGCGCAGGACACCACCTCCCATGGCGGTTCCGCTGATGGGATGGCCATTCTCAGTGATGACCACGCTGCAGAAGATATTGGAGGTCTTGCCTTTCTTGGCTTCCTTGCTCACCACGAGAGGAAAGATGATTTCCTTGGATTCCCTTGTGATGGTGAGGGTCTCAGTGGTTACTCCGTGGGGAAGGCCATTGACGTTGATGCGCGCTTCGCCCTCGAAATCCTTGTGGACGCTGATTGCACACACGAGATCGGTGTTCTGTCCCAGTTCGGTGGCAGCCAGTTCTATCTTGCCGCCGACATAGGGATCCGCGATTTCAATGGGTTGCAACCTGGACGAGACAAGGACGGGGCCCTTGCTGCAGGTTGCTTCACCAGTAACGAAAATACGCCACTTCGCAACGGTTGCTGCTCCATTGGCATTAATCCCCATGATGACCTCGTTCTGTTCCTTGGGAATGGTAACGCTGGAGGGCGCGCTGACGCCGGGCGGGCGCCAGGGCAGGGTGACGGTAATGGCTTCCTTGAATTCCGGATGGCGCTTGGCGACGATCTTCAGGCTCATGACCCCGTTCTTGACGAGAGGAACAGGAGGGACTTCCAGGGTCAGGTCGAAAGGGGCTTCCTCGATGACCGCGATGGAGAGGCGCTCGTCGTGATAACTGTGAAAGGTTCCGGCATTATTTACCTCGATATGATGAATGCTCTCCTTGAGCGGGCCACTAAGACCGCTCTTGGGGTCCTTGACATGGAGATTGTAGAGTCCTCCTGCTATCTCAGCCTCAGCGGTGGCCTCGAAGACGACAGGCATGGTGTTGATGCTGCGTGGGGCGGTATCCCGGTCGAGGGAGATGCCGGAGGGGAGGTTCGCGGCTTCCAGGACGAGGTCGCAGCCAATATTGCTGCGAGTCAGGTTGACCACGCGTCCTACCCTGTTGCCCCGTGGGACACAGATCATTTTCCACTTCTGGCTGTTGTTGCGGGCCGCATAGGGGAGAGAGGCTGAGAGGGCGGGATTGCGCTCTGTGATCTCGATCCGGTAGGTGTAACTGGGCCCACTGTTGTAAAGCTGGTCACGGATGTTGATATTGTAGGTGCCGTCCTCGGGGATTTCAAAGTCAAGGCGGCTGTCAGGATCTCCATTCCCCGCATCGTCGTTATTGCCGATCTGCTTGGAGTCGCCCTCCTTGCGTACGATGATGTAGGGATCGAGGGGCGAGCGGAGTTGACGAGCGAAGACCTGGGCGCGGAGCTTCTGGCCTTTCCTGCCTGTGAAACGGAACCAGTCCTTGTCTTCCTTCTTGGAAAGGATCCCGTGGAAGGCTACCGGGATGGCGGGAGCCTCGGGAGGGGTTGCTTCCTTGCTGCCTTCGTTGGGTTCCTTCTCGTTGTGATAGGGGAGGGGGCTGATCCGGACCGGAAGGCCGGAGGGGGAGAACCACTCTCCACTCTTGACGAATGCACGGTAGTCCGGGGTCGGTCCGGGAATGTCGATCTTGCTGACCAGATTGCCGGTTGGATCTCCAACGAAAGTAAACTCCAGCACTTCCCCGGGCTTGGCCCCGGGAGGGTAGATTGCGGTAGGGCGGGGGAATTCACCGACGTGGAGCCGATACTGACAGGCCCCTGTTCCCTGGTAGGAAGATTCGCGGACGAGGACCGTGTAGGGTCCGTCTTCCGGCACGATGATCGAGGCGGCGCAGTCCCGGAAGAGCAGGGCGGTGTCGTCACTGGATGCCAGTTCAAAGCGGTCCTTGTTCAGGATGGCTACGTAAGGGTCGAAAAGGAGCCGCCCAAGCCGCATGCCCTCGACCTCTACGGAGAGTCTTTGTCCCTTCCGGCACTGGAGAAGATAGTAGTCGGCATCCTCCCGGTCAGCGACTCCCTGGATGGTCTGGTTGATCTGAATCTCCTGGGGCTCGTTGAATTTGCTGTTAAGGTCGCGGCTGCCATCCTCACTGCGTTTTTCCATCACGGTGGGGTATTCTCCGACCCAGAAACTTCTCTGGTAGCTCACCCCTCCCTTGCATCGCAGGCGCATGAGATGTTCGCCCAGGGGGGCATCGGGGGCGATGGAGATGGTGGCTCTGACGGCCTTGTTCTGGTCGCCCACTTTTTCAAGCTTGGTGACCGTGATCCCGGGTTGGTAGAGAAGGATTTCCTCGGGTTCATAGAGTCGATCTCCATTGAGGCGAATGGTCATTTCCGTGCCCCGCTGGCCTCCACGTGGCTGAATGGTGCCAATGGATGGAGTAAAGGAGAGTGCGGGTAGAGACAAATAGATGGAAAGCAGAGCCCCTATCAGAGTCCGGACAGAGAAAAGTCTCATCGGTATAGTTTAGTGTTATCCCTGCTCTCGGGGAGCGAGGATTGATTAATGGTGAGATTCCCCCGGGACTTCTCGTTGTTCAGCATGGAATTCAGGGGGTAATTCCGTAGATTGCTGCGTCCAGGCAGGGGAGTTCTGTTACGCTTTCTTATCGAGAATTTCATCGATCACGCGTCCTCCGTCGACGATTTCAATCGGCCTGTCCCCGGGAGCCATCAGTTCCTTGTCCCCGGTGATCCCGAGTTGGTTATAGACGGTCTGGGCGAGGTCCTCGACGTCGACCCGGTCTTCCTCGGGTTCACCGCCCAGGGCGTCTGAGGATCCATAGATCATTCCTCGCTTGACGCCGCCCCCTGCGAGCATGACAGAGAAGACCCTGGGCCAGTGATCCCGACCTGCATTGTTGTTGATCTTGGGGGTTCTTCCGAATTCGGAGGTGAGCAGAACCATGGTGGAATCAAGCAGGCCACGTTCATCAAGGTCACTGATGAGGGCCGCGACGGCCTGATCTACAGGGGGGAGGTTTCCTTCGATGGCGCCCTTGATGTTATCATGGTGATCCCAGCCGCCTGCGGTCATGGAGACAAAGCGGACTCCTGCTTCCACGAGGCGTCGGGCAAGAAGCATGCGCTGGCCGGGGGCGTTTACCCCGTAGCGTTCCTTCATCTTCTGGTCCTCGGCTTGGAGGTTGAAGGCTTCGCGGGCCTTCTGGGAGGAAATCATGGCATAAGCATGCTGATAGAAAGCATCCATTGAGGCGAGAGCGTCGGACTCCTCAAGCGACTTGAAGTGGTAATCGACGGTCTCCAGAAGAGAACGCCGCCGGTTGAAGCGCTTGTCGTCAACTCCGGAGGGAAGGTTGAGATCGCGGACCTTGAAGTCCTTTCGGCTGGGGTCGTTTCCAAGGGCAAACGGTCCATAGGCCGAGGAGAGGTATCCCGAGTTGGCAAAGGTATTCGGAACGCTGGGAATACAGACATAGGGTGGCAGGTTGTTCCTGGGTCCAAGTTCATGGGAAACAACGGAGCCGATAGAAGGGTACTCGAGGGCCGGGGAGGGGCGGTAGCCCGTGAACATGTTGTGGGTGCCTCTCTCGTGAGCGGCCTCTCCATGCGCCATGGACCGGATGACCGTAATCTTGTCAGCGATCTTGGCGAGATTATCGAGATGCTGGCTGAAGCGTTCTCCCTTGATGGCGGTATTAACCGTCCCAAGAGGACCACGGTATTCCGTGGGAGCGAGATACTTGGGATCAAAGGTCTCCTGGTGGGCTGCTCCACCAGGGAGGAAAATATTGATAACGGACTTAGCTACCCCCTCCCGCGTTTCATAAAATTTCTGAGCCCCCTGAGCCTCCATTTTGAGAAACTGTGGCAGGGTAAGTCCCAAGCTCCCGAGCATTCCGACATAGAGGAATTCACGACGGGAGTAATCCTGAGCCAGCGGGTTGCCGGGGCACTGTATTTTTTTCATGGTTCTACTCGAAAGGAGATGTTAAATTTCTTTAAAGATCAACCCTATAAACTGCGTCATTTTATCGGATTACGGCGCTGGAGGGGTTGAACTTTCATTCCAGATCATTCCTGCCCGTTCGCCTCGCGAAGCATCCAGTATTTTATATGAGCCTTCCCGAAATTCCCGGTTATCGGATTGATACGCTGATCGGGAAGGGAGCGTGTGGAACTGTCTACACCGCGCGGCATGATTCGGGTAGCTTGGTTTCGGTCAAAATACTGGATGCCAAGTCTGTTAACGCCGACTTGCTGGTTAACCGGATCAACCGACTGTACAAGGCTAGCCCACCAAAGGCGACGGTCCCACTGATTGCGCATTCCCTTGAGAAAGAGCCGTTCCTCCTGATTGGGGGCCTGATGGCAGACCGCGTTGTCCAGGGAGTGGGAGAACGCTTCGTTCCCCGGACCCTGCAGCTCAGCCTCGGAGATTATCTGGGCAAGCGTGGATCCTGGATGTTGATCCGCCGCTTGGCGCAGGTTCTTGAAGAATTCCATCGTCGGAGGGTGGCCCACGGCAACCTCAAGCCCGGGAACATCTTTCTCGATTCTGACGATGGGGTCCTCCTGTCCGACTATGCCCAGGGGTTGATGCCGGGACTGGAGGAGCTTTCCTATACCGATGCGCTGCTTTACGCTCCACCGGAGCAGCTTATGAATCCGGACGGTTATCTGGAGGGAGCGGGCTATGGATGGGACGTTTATGCCTTTGGGACACTGGCTTTCCGTCTTCTAAACGGGGTTTTTCCGCGCTGTGATGATACCTTTCAGAATGTTGCTCCCGCGGCCGGGGAGCAGCGGAGACGTGGGGTAGAGGCTGACTGCGAGTGCATGGCGCTGAAGTTGGAGAAGACCCGGCTTGCGAAGTGGAAGGGGGTGGCTCCGACCAGGGAGGAGGAAGAAGGCCGACTGGTGATCGAGCGTTGCCTGCACCTTGATGCATGGAAGCGTTACGGGGACATGAGCGAAGTGTTGAGGGCCCTGGAGGCTATCGCGAGTGCGCGCCAGCACCGTCTTGCTGCCGAGGCAGATCAGGAACGGGTAGATGGTATCGAACGCAGGCAAAAGGGTTGGCAGGCGGCAACGGGAATCGGGATCGCAGCCTGTGTTACACTTGGGACAGCGTTGATCTATAAGATTTCGGGGAAGGAAGACCCGAATCCCGAGGTGGTGGAGGTCGAGGTCGTGAAGGAGGTGGAAGTGAAGCCTGAGGTCGACCCGGAAGAATTACGGGAGCAGCGCCAGAAGTTTCTTGATATGCTGGCGGACCGCAACGAACTGGAGAAGGTCAATGAGGAGCAGGCGGCGGCGGTCCAGGAAATGGCGACCGACCTCATGGAGGCGCACAAACTAAGTGACAAGCTTCTCTCGTGGTCTCTTGAGCGGGGATCGGAACAGCTTCCTACCCTCGAGGGGCGGATGGGACGCCTCTCGATGCTTGAGGATAAGCTGGAGCGTCAACTGGCGGTCCTTGAGGAGTTGCCAGAAGAGGTTCGCAAGAACGCCTGGCGCCTCAAACTGGCTCTGGCCGAGGTTGCTCTCGCAAGCGAAAAGCCGCAGTTGGCCCGGCAAAAGATGCAGGAGGTTCTGGGTGAGGCTGCGGTCACAGATCCTGATGTCCAGAAGCGGTTGGCTCGAACCCGGGTATTGGTATGCCTTCTTGGCTCGGGAGATCCCGAGACGGAAGTAACCACCGAGGAACTTGCAGACACCGCCGCAGTTCTGGCATCGCTCCCGGAAGGGGATCGCCAGACGAGGCGTCTCGAATCAGCTCTGACCATTGCGGAGGCACGGATGCAATTCCGCAATGGTGACAACGCCTCAGCCCTGGAGACTTATCGTAGCGCCTTTACGGAGATGAACCGGTTGTGCGAAGAACAGCCTTCTCTCTCTGCATTGCGGATCTGGCGTGCGCGTGGCTACAGTTCTGCAGCCCAGGCCGCAACGGGTGCTGGAGAGGTGGATGCCGCGATTCTTCTGCGGGAGCAGGCTGCGGTTGAACTGATGGAGTTGCTCGAAGCGCAACCGAACAGGGCCGATGTCCAGGTCGAGCTTTCCGCGGCCTTGTCTGCGATTGCCCAGTCCGCGTTGGAGGAGGGTGAACTGGACCGGGCGGGAGACCTTGCAGCCCGGTCCCTTGAATTAATGGAGACGGCGGTTACGAATCCCGAGGAGCGTGCCGGTGCGCTCAACCAGTTGGCTTCCCTGAAGAGCGTGCTGGCGGCCTGCCGGGCGGGGACGGGGCATCCCAAGGAGGCGTTGCGACTTGTCAGGGAGGGTCAGGCACATGCTGAAGCAGCGCTTCTCCGGGATTCAAAAAACCCGGCCACTCGTTTCAGGCTGGGAATTCTTGCATGGCAGCAATGTGGGTTGCTGAGTGCTGAAGGAAAGCACGGTGAAGCCCTGCCTCTGGGAGCCAAGGCTCGCCAGACGTTTATCGATCTGATCGCGCAGAAAGTGAGTTATCCCACTTCCCGCGAACTCAAGCGCTCGCTGGCTTACCTGACCGGAGATCTGGGTCGGGCGGCTCAGGATGCGCGGAAGGAAGATGAAGCGGTCAATTATCTTCGGGAATCGGTCTCAATCTGGGAGGATCTCATGCAGAGCGAAGTGGATAATGATGAGTTCCGCGCCCAGCACCGCTGGACTGCTCAGGGCTTGCGTGAACTCGGAGTTGTTTCCTCGCTGCCTCAGAAGAAGAGGTAACCGGAAAGCGTTGCGATAAACTGGACCACATAGTGCGCTGATCGTTTTTGGGCTGGCAAGCGGGGTCTCAGGAAGCGGATGATGTCATGCCATGAGTGAATTCACACAATTGAACCCGGCGGAGCGCATCCTGATGGGGCCAGGGCCGTCCACCGTTCCGGCGCGGGTGCTGAAGGCTCTCGGGTCGCCAACGATGGGGCATCTTGATCCTGACTACATCGAGATCATGGATGAGTGCTGCGGCATGCTTCGCAAGGTATTCCGGACTACTAATGCGCTGACCTTTCCGGTGTCGGCTACGGGGATGGCGGGGATGGAGGCGATTGCAAGCAACCTGGTGGAGCGCGGTGATGAGGTGATCGTATGCATCAACGGGGTATTTGGAGGAAGGATGAAGGACATCATGGAGCGCTGCGGGGCGACGGTCCATACGGTGGAAGCAGAGTGGGGGGATGTCATCAGCGGAGAGGCCCTGGGCGAGGCGTTGGAGTCTCACCCGGAATCCCGGCTTGTAACCATCGTGCACGCGGAAACCTCGACGGGTGTTCATCAACCACTGGAGGAGATCTCCAGAATGGTGCATGATGCCGGGATGCTTCTGGTTGTTGATGCGGTGACGTCTCTGGGAGGCCATCCCGTCAATGTTGATGACTGGGAGATAGATGCGATCTTTTCGGGGACACAGAAATGCCTTTCCTGTCCTCCCGGGTTGTCGCCGATATCATTTTCTGAACGAGCTCTGGAGGTGATGGATGCTCGCCAGAGCAAGGTCCAGAGCTGGTATTTTGATGTTTCCATGCTCAGGGACTATTACTCGGGAAGTGGGGCCCGGGCCTACCATCACACCGCGCCAATTAACATGGTTTATGGCTTGCGTGAGGGGTTGGCAATGGTCCTGGAGGAGGGATTGGAAGAGCGCTTCGAGAGGCACCGTGTTGTGCATGAGCGCCTTCGGAATGGATTGGAAGAACTGGGTATCTCCTATATCCCGGAGAGTTCTCTGCATACCCTGAATTGCGTCACAATTCCGGATGGAGTAGAGGATGGGGCGGTGAGGAGTCGCTTGCTTAGTGAATACTCCATTGAGATCGGAGCCGGACTCGGGCCTTTTGCCGGAAAAGCCTGGCGCATCGGGTTAATGGGCCACGCGGCTACCCGGAGGAACGTGGATCTCCTGCTGGCAGCGCTTGGCGAGGTGATGGAATGATCGAATCGCTCACAGCCTTGTTGTCACCTGACCGGGTCCTGACCGGCGAGGTTCACCTCGCAGCTTATGAGTCAGATGGGTTGACTGCCTTCAGGGCCAAACCGCGAGCGGTGGTTGTTCCCGAGACCGGTCAGGAGGTTGTCGAGGTGGTGCAATGGTGTCGTCGGCATGCTGTTCCATTCGTAGCCCGGGGGAGCGGGACGTCTCTCTCAGGAGGATCCCTGCCGGTGGAGGAGGGTATTGTCATCACGCTCAACCGTCTCAATCGCATTCTTGAGGTTGATCCGGTTGACCGGGTTGCGGTTGTGGAGCCGGGCGTAATCAATCTTGATGTGAGCCGGGCAGCAGAGCCCCATGGTCTTCATTTTGCGCCGGATCCCTCGAGTCAGACCATCTGCACGATTGGAGGTAATGTGGCGTTTAACTCCGGCGGAGCTCATTGCCTCAAGTATGGGATGACTTCCAATCACGTTATGGGGATGAAAGCGGTGCTTGGGTCTGGGGAGGTAGTGGAGTTCGGTGGGCGCAGCCGTGAACAGGTGGGCCCGGATTTCACCGGGCTTTTCTGTGGCTCGGAGGGACTTTTTGGCGTGGGATTGGAGTTCACCCTGCGACTTCTTCCGAGGGCAGAATACTTCCATACTGTGCTGGCAGGCTACCACTCCCTCGAAGAGGCGGGGCATGCTGTATCTGCAGTGATTGATTCGGGACTCCTCCCGGGAGCCCTGGAGATCATGGATGCCCTCGCGATCGAGGCCGCCGAGGCGGCAGTTTCCTGCGGATACCCAGTGGGTGCTGAGGCTGTCCTCATTGTTGAATTGGAAGGTCCGATGGAGAAGGTGGCCGCGGAGAGGATCCGGCTTGAGGAGATTCTGGAAAAGACCAGGTCATTTGAGACGAGAGTAGCGGCAGACCCGGTCGAGCGAATGACCATCTGGAAAGGGCGCAAGAGCGCCTTTTCCGCGGTGGGCAGACTGAGTCCGGACTTCATCGTGCAGGATGGAGTGGTGCCTCGAAACAGGCTTGGCGAAGCCCTGCGCAGAATCGGTGAGTTGTCAGCCGATACCGGGCTGCGGGTGGCTAATGTTTTTCATGCGGGTGATGGGAATCTGCATCCGCTGATCCTTTATGATGGTCGGGAGGAAGGGGGCCTGGAGAGAGCTGAGGAACTGGCCGGACGTATCCTGGAGATGTGTGTGGAAATGGGGGGATCCATCACGGGTGAACATGGAGTAGGAATGGAAAAGCGTGATTATCTTCCTGGAATGTTCTCGGCATATGATATCGAGGTGATGAAGCGGGTAAGAACCGCCTTTGATCCCGACAAGGTAGCTAATCCCGGGAAGATGTTTCCAGGGAAGGAGGCTCCGTCGTTGTCGCAGTCCGGGCTGCATCCGCTTGAGGAGGCGGGTATAATATCGCGGGAATGATGGCGGTCAGTCCTGTCAGCGCCGAGGAGGTGGCGGAAGCGGTGAAGTCTCACCCACGAGTCAGTGCGGTGGGAGGGCGCACCAAGTCAGCGCTGGTGGGGCAGGGAGAGGAGTTGGAGTTGAGCAGACTCTCGGGGATTACAGCTTACGAAGCTTCCGATTACACTGTCACGGCCAAGGCCGGCACTCCCGCGGAGGAGGTGGCCCAGGTGCTGGCCGAGAAGGGTCAGTATATGCCCTTTGATCCACTTTTTTCCAAGGCAGGGGCGACGCTGGGCGGAACGGTCGCCTCCGGGACCTCCGGGCCGGGGAGGTTCCGTTATGGTGGACTGAGGGATTTCCTGATCGGGCTGCAGTTTGTTGATGGAAAGGGGAAGTTGGTGCGTTCGGGAGGTCGAGTGGTGAAGAACGCAGCGGGCTTCGATTTGCCGAAGTTCATGGTAGGCAGCATGGGTCGTTTCGGAATCATGACCGAACTTACCTTCAAGGTTTTTCCCCGGCCATCCGAGTCAATCAGCCTGAAGATCATGTGCCCGGACCACGAGACCGCGGTGAAGCGTCTGGGGGAGATTTCCCTGTCCCGATGGGAGGCTGACACGCTTGACTATGACCCGGCGGAGAAGGTGATCTGCCTCAGGTTTGACGGCCCCGAGCAGCAGGCAATCAGCGAGATCTGCGAGGAGGTCAAGGGTTGCTGGTCTGGGGAGGTAATGCCCGCTGATGACATTGAGTGGAGTATCCAGCGGGAAGTTTCCTGGGCGGAAGGGATGTTCCTGGCGAAGGTTCCAATCGCATTGTCGAGAGTCATTTTTCTGGCAGACTGGGTGGATGACTGCGGGGGAATGGTCGGATGCCGGGTTTCTTCGGGGGGAAATGTGGCATGGCTTTCGTTCGGGGAGAAGGAACTGGTAGCGGTTGAGGAATTTCTCAGAGAGAAAGCAATGACAGGATTGATCCTCAGGGGGGCAAGGCCTGATGGCCCGTGGCTGGGTCAGAGAAAGGTGGATACTGTTTCCGGACTGGTGAAGGAGGCTCTTGACCCTGATGGTCGGTTTCCAGAGATTTGAACTGGCAAAGTAATGGGGGAACATATCGATGCTGCATAATATCGATGCCGAGAAGATTGGTCCGTTTGGAGAGCCCATGGAGGAGGCCGTGCGCAGTTGTGTGCACTGCGGATTCTGTCTGGCAGCCTGCCCGACCTATGGGGAACTGGGACAGGAAGTCGATACGCCACGGGGTCGTATCGTACTGATGAAAGAGGTTCTCGAAGGTGCATTGGAAATGGAGGAGGCCTTGCCTCATCTTGACGCATGTCTCGGGTGCCTTGCCTGCGAGCCTGCCTGTCCTTCAGGAGTGGAATATCGGAATCTCATCAGTCCTTTTCGTGCCCTTGCGGAAGATAAGAGGGAGCGCTCTATCGGGGAGAAATGGAGACGTCGACTGGTGTCGTGGACCCTTCCTCATCCGGACCGGTTCCGGGTGGCGGCAAGAATGGCGGGCCTCGCCAGGCCTCTGGCCTCCATCCTGCCGAGGTCGATGCGCGCGATGCTGGAGCTTCTGCCTTCGTCCCTTCCGAGGGCGAAAAAACTACAGGAACGATATGAGGCTCAGGGAGCGCATCGGGCCACCGTGGCCCTTCTATCCGGATGCGCCCAGCAGGTCATGGACCCTGATATCAACATGGCCACAATTGAGGTCCTGACTCGCTGTGGAGTAGAGGTTCTGGTGCCGCGGGAGCAGACCTGCTGCGGAGCTCTTTCCTGGCATGTGGGGGATCATCGGGCTGCCAAGGAGTTTGCCCGGCGTAATCTTGAGGCTTTCCCGGAAGTCGATGCAGTGATCACCAACGCGGCAGGTTGTGGTTCCGGAGTTCAGGAGTATCCCTTGATCCTCAAGGGAACGGATGATGAGGGGCGGGCAGAGGAGTTGGCCGATAGAGTAATGGATATCAGCGTCTACCTCGAGCGCCTGGGGCTGTCGGACGAGATCCCCGGAAGGGGAGAAAAGACAACCATAGCTTATCACGACGCGTGCCACCTCTCCAATGGGCAGTCGGTAAGCAGTGAGCCCCGCCGGTTGCTTCAGAGAATTCCGGGGGTGGAGCTCGTGGAATTATGCGATGCCCATCTCTGTTGTGGATCGGCGGGCACTTATAACATTGATCAACCGGAGGTGGCCTTCTCCCTCGGTGAACAGAAGGCGAGGGCGGTGATAGGCAGTGGGGCGAAGGTGGTTGCCAGTGGTAATATCGGGTGCCTGACCCAGCTCAGGATGCACTTGGTGAAATTGAACTCGGGGATCAAGGTGCGGCACACGATACAGATCCTGCGCGATGCCATGGCCGGGAGATGACGCCGGTGACGTGGATTGTCCGGGACAGCGGGGTCGGAGGACTCTGAATTCCGCAGGCTACTCTTCTCCTAGTTCCCGGTGAGGTCTATTTTACACCGTGGCAGGCCCAAGCGGAGTCGTTTGAGGCCCATGGCAGAGACAGCTGTTTCTCCGAGCCAGACCTTCTGGAGGGTCTTGATCCGGAGAAGAGATTCGATGCATTGGTCGGTGACTCCGGTATTCCGTAGATTGAGCTCCTGCAGGGCGGGCAGGGCCACGAGCTTGGCTGCTCCGGCATCTGATATGCCGGTATTGCGCAGGCCAAGGTAGACAAGATTTGGCATCTTACGAAGATGTTCGAGCCCGGCGTTCGTGATTCTGGTGCTGCCGATGGGGAGGTGCTTGAGGCTCTTCAGTCCTGCGAGCCGGGCGAGGGCCTTGTCATCTATCTGAGTTTGCCAGAGATTGAGCCACTCCAGTTTTCCGAGTTTTGCGAGATGAATAAAGCCGCTGCCGGTGATCGCTGTTCGCTCCAGTGAGAGGTCGGTGAGAAACCTGTATGCGTTAAGGTGAATGAGGTCTTCATCCGTCAGGTTGCGGGCTCCGTTGAGACTGATCTCGACGACCTTTCCGCTTTGAGGACTCTTGAAGAGCTGTCCGCCAAGGTTTTCGATTTCCTGAGCGGGATTGCCGGGTTCATTCTCAATTCCTGAGTCTGCGGCAGATAACAGAGGCAATGCAGACAGTGAGGTAATGAGGGCAAGGAGGACCGGCAAAGGGCGCACAGGAGGTGCCTTGCTGAAAAATTGACCTCTCCGGCAAGATGATCTGTGTGCGTTCATTTCGAGCGGTCTGTTGCGTGGGCGATCACGAAGTTAACCAGGTCCTGGTCCTGGAACCAGCCAGTCCACATGTTGTGTCCCTGGTTCCTGATTATCTTCAGGGTCATGGTTCCCCCGAGCTTGGCGTAACGTTTTGCTACCGTTCCTGAATTAGCTTCGAGTGGAACGACCCGGTCCTTGTCGCCGTGGATATGGAAAACGGGGATCATTGCCTTTGCGAGTGGAGAGAGACGGTCAATGGGGTTGTGCTCCCCAAGAATCTTCCTGAGTTCGCCGGCGCTCAATCCGTAGGCCCCGCAGGCCCTGGCGAGTCCGGGCCAGCTTGCCAGGTTGCAGACGGGATAGATTCCTGCGATGCAGGCTACCTTATCTGGGTTTTCGGCGGCCCAGTTGTAGAGCATCAGGCCTCCGCGACTCCGGCCGAGGAGGCAGGCTCGAGGGGCCAGGCCATGATCAGCCACCAGGGTTTGATGAAGAGAGTTGTAGAGTTTGCGGCCGGCTGGGCTGCCGTAAGATTCCCCCACGTCGATGCCTGCAATCGCGATTCCCTGGTCCAGCCAGAGCTTGAACATCCATCGTTCCTCCTTGCCGGGGAGGTTCGGAAGAGTGGGGGCATACCAGACCCAGGGCGTTGGGGTTTTCTGTTTCCGGGGCTGCTTGGGAAGAATGAGAAAGGCGGTGTGTCCTTGGACCTGGAACGATTTCCCCGGGAGTGGGAGCTGTTTTCCTGTTCCCTGGCAGGGGAGAAACCCCAGGAGCGTAATGACAAGGGGAAGAAGCAGTCTGTTCATGAGGGTTAGTGTGAAGTTATTTTAGCGGGAGAGCAATCCGCAGGCTGGGTAGTTAATGATCCGGTCCTGTGCTTGCCAGTTCGGCCCTGAAGGGACAGGTTCCCGGCGTCCCAGATACTGCGTCATGAACGAGGGTGAAATTTTTGCAGTAATGGCCGCTCTGGTCTGGTCCTGCTGCGTCATCCTGATGCGGATCTCGGGGTTTCAGGTTCCGCCGGTTGCCCTGACGGTTTTCAAGGGTGGGGCCGCCAGCATCTTCTTTCTGGTTGCCATTCCCGTGCTCGGTGAATCCTTTTTTCCTTCTTTGCCCGCCCGCGATTACCTCCGGTTGGCAATCAGTGCAGTGCTGGGGATAACGATTGCAGATACTCTCTATGCTGCAGCCCTGAACCGTCTGGGGGCCAGTCTGCAGGCTCTTGCGGGGGTGATCTACTCTCCTTCCATGGTAGCGGTGGGGTATCTTCTCTTTGGGGAGATGCTGGGAAACTGGGAGTTGCTGGGTGGAGCTCTGGTGGTTGCTGGCGTGGGGGTCGGGATGCGCAAGACCGAGGATGTGAAAAGTCACCGGGACCTGGTGGTGGGAATCGTCATGGCCGTGAGCTCCCATCTGATCATGGCCTTCGGAATTCTGATGGTCCGGGATGTCATCAGGGAGCACTCGGTAGTCTGGATATCAGCGTATCGTTTCCTGATTGCCACCGTAGTGCTGTCCGCTGTCGGGTCGCTGTGCCTTTCGCCCCGCCAGGTATTCATTGGATTTGCCCGTCGCGATATCTGGAAGATCATGATTCCGATGAGCTTTCTGGGGCCCTTCATGGGAACCATGTTCTGGACCGCGGGCTTCAAGTATACAACGGCGGGAAGAGCAGCGATTTATAACCAGCTCTCCACAGTTTTCATCGTCATCCTGGCGATGTTCTTTCTGAAGGAGCGGCTGACAGCACGAAAGATTCTTGGTGTTATTCTCGCGGTTGGGGGCGCGATTGTGGTTGCCCTGCAGAAATGAATGGCTGCTGCCGGCATCTTCAGTTTATCTGGAAAGCATGAGGCGTCGTTCGTTCCTGAGTTCTTCCGCTGCCACTGCTGGCTCTTTTCTCACAGCAGCTTCCGGTCGGGCGTCTCCAGTAGCGAAGGTTATTGATACAAAAGTGGTGAGCCAGTTGCCGGAGCTCTATCACGGGTGGCCGACCCTTGCCCGGAGAAAGAATGGAGACCTTTTACTCGTGTGTTCAGGGGGCAGGGAGGCACACGTCTGTCCATTTGGACGAACGGACTTCATGCGTTCGACCGATGGAGGGGAAACCTGGAGTTTTCCGAGAGTAGTAATGGACGGCCCTATTGACGATCGTGATGCGGGGGTTCTCGAGACAGCCAAGGGGAGTATACTCATAACCAATTTTACGTCCCTTGCCTACGAGCCCTATATGAAGGGAAAGGGAGAGCGCTGGCGAGGCGCCCATGAGCGAACTGACGCCGAAGGGCGTAATGGCTCTCTGGGGACCTGGATGATCCGGTCAGTTGACGGAGGGCTTACCTTTTCGGGGCGTTACCGGGTGCCGGTCAACAGCCCACATGGTCCGGTGCAGTTAAGTGATGGACGTCTTCTTTATGCAGGGAAGGCATTGTGGACAGCCGGGGAAAAGGTCGGGGTCTGCGAGTCACGCGACGATGGTCGGACATGGAAGTGGTTGGCGGATATTCCAACCAGGGAGGGAGATGACCACAGGGAATACCACGAACTTCATGCGGTCGAGACTGCGAATGGGATTATAGTCCAGATCCGTAATCATAATCCTGCCAATGTTGGTGAGACCCTGCAATGCGAGTCGATTGATGGAGGAAAGACGTGGACCGAACCACATGAAACAGGGGTATGGGGTCTGCCTTCGCATCTGCTGCGCCTCAGGGATGGACGGCTACTCATGAGCTATGGTTACCGCCGGAGGCCTTTTGGTAATCAGGTCCGAATCAGCGAGAACGGGGGAAAGAACTGGTCGCCCCCCTTGATGATTTCAGATGATGGTCCGGGGCATGATCTTGGCTATCCGTCGACGATCGAGCGGGATGATGGGAAGCTGGTGACGGTATGGTATGAGAAGATGAAAGGTTCCTCCCGGGCAGTTCTGAGACAGGCAACCTGGAGTCTGGGGTCCTAGGGACCTGGAGTGTTATTTCAGACTGGAAAGAAACTCGACCACATCCCTGACCTCTTCCGGTTTGAGAAGAGCCCCCATGGGAGGCATGGTTGAGGTGAGGATGTGGCTGGAAATCTCGGCTGGGCGAAAATTGCGCTTTTTCCCGTCAGCAAGGGTAATGCTCCAGAAGAGGTCGGTTTTCTTTGTCAGAATTCCGGAGACTTCCTCCCCTTCGGTAGTTTTCAGGACAACTATCCCAAAGCCGTCGGAAATGTCACTGCTGGGGGTCAGGAGTGAGGCCACCAGATGCTTTCGGTCACGGAGCTTTCCTATGGTGGTCAACTCGGGGCCAATGGTGATCTCGGTAGAAGGTTTTCCTCCTTCCTTGCCAATTTTATGGCAGCGAATGCACTGGGCGGCGGCATGATTGCTTACGATCTCCCTGCCTCGCTGGGCATCTCCTCCGTATTCAAGGCGGTCCGGGGTTTCAGGCAGTTCGATCCCCTTCGCCCGGGCGGCCTGCCATAATTCCAGTTTCCATTCAGGAGCAGCCTTGCCTTGTCGATACTGCTCAACAAGGGATGCCAATTTTTTATGCGCTCGTGGATCCTTTTCTTCAGCCAGTTGCTTGATGGCCTTGCCCTTACCGGAAAATCCCTCCTTCTCAAGGATGCCTAGCAGAAGGTCCAGCATGGGGACGCCGGCCTTTGCAGCATAGTCGCGTGCCTTTTCCCGGACCTTGGGATCGCCGGAGGAAAGGGCCGCCTCCACGAATTTCCTGAGATCCGGTGAGTTGATTCTGGCGAGACCCTCAAGGACCTTCATTTGTAGTGGAGCAGCCAGTTTTCCAAAGTGCTCGCTGGTTCCCTCCAGCCAGCTTGCCTCGCCTCGAACCGACACCCCGTTGAGGAGCACCTCACGAAGTTCATTGTCTGCCATGATCATTGGCTTGAGCCTGGCGAGGGCCTCATTGACTGGCTTGGTGTCCCGGGGCGCGTGCTTCCGGTAGCGCCCCTCGACGGCGTCGAGAACCGGAGGCTGGGACCACCAGAGGACCGATGCCAGTGCGGTTCGTTTCATCTTGGAGGATCCCTCGTTACGTTTGAGATAGCTTTCCAGTTGAAGGAGGGCCGGGTAGGTCCCAACCCGGAAGGCGGCATTGATCACCCGGCGAATGAGAGGCTCGTTGGTAAGTCCTGGACGACTGAGGAGCCCGGAAAGGGCAGGAAGCGCTTCCGGAATAGACAGGTCATCATGGATTGCCCGTGCAGTTTCCAGCAGGATGAGTTCGTCCCGGTCCTTGAGAAAGGCGGTGATTTCAGGAGCCTTGAGATTTCGCAGGGCGACGATGGCCCCGAGTCGAACGGTCCGGTTTTCATGAGAGTGAAGTCCGGCAAGCTCGGCAGGAGAGAGAGCTCCCTTCACTCCCATCATGGCAGCGTGTCTCAGGTAGGGATCGCGGGAGCCGCCGGTTGCGAGGAACTCGACCAACTCGGGGCCAGCCTCCTGAACCTTATGCTTTCCGAGAGAAATAGCGCTGAAGAACTGTACGCGTGCGGACTTATGTTTGAGCGCAGAGAGAAGGTGGTTGCGCAATCCATCAACCTTCTCGAGATGTCCCGGAATATCTCCCGCGACTTTTGCGCACTGAGCTACGACTTCAGGATCTTTGCTCGCCCAGGCAGTTTCAAGGAGGGAAAGCGCTGCGGGGTTCCTGCGGGAGATCTGTCCGATGCCCCAGATGGCGTGGAGTTGGGCAAGGCGGCCAGCCTGGGGGTTGCGAAGGACTTCGCGGAAGGCATCGGGCAGGGATCGGTGTGCCAGTTCAAACTGTCCCTTCATCCGGACTCGCTGGTCGGGGTGAGCCAGCCATTTCTGGAGAGTTTCCGGTTTGGTCTTGTCGGGAGAAAGGGACAGGATCTTCCGGGTCTCCTCGCGGGCAGGGTGTTGGTGCTCCTCGGTCACGTCAAAGCGGAAAATTGATCCTCTGCCGCCACCATAACAGGCTGAGTAGAGTGCCCCGTCCGGTCCCACCGCAAGGCCTGTATTACTTCTCCCTCCCTTGATGGCTCCCTGTTCCTTGAACTCGAAGGAGGCGCCTTTCTCAACAAATCGAAAAACGCGAACCTGACCCTGTTGATTGGTCATGAAAAAGCAGTCGCTGAGGTCGGGAGAGAGTGCGGTTCCGGGGTTGGCAGCGAATCCGCATGGTCCCGGTCCGAAGTTTCCAATGGTAGGAGTCAGATAGGCGGCATGATCATCCCGATCGGGGAGAAAGAGGCGCTCGTCCATCCACGGATTGTAGGCAGGAATTCCGCTGATCCGGGTGAAGTCCTGTTTGCGCAGCCATTGCCAGTTCAGGCGCCAGCCATGTTCACTTCCTTCCGTGATATAGAGGGCCCGCTCCTTCTCGCCCGGGTAATCTCCATCATTATCCATGCTGAAGAGGTTGCCATGAGAGTCGAAGGCCAGTTCCTGGGCGTTCCGTTCTCCGGAGGAGTAGCGTTCTACCCGGCTTCCATCCAGTTCACAGCGGAAGATTCCGCCGCTGTTGGGTTGGTGGTAGACCTTTCCCTCTTTCGTTTCGACGTAGTGTCCCTTGTCCCCAAGAGACCAGTAGACCCTGCCGTCGGGGCCAAGTGTTACGCCGCTCAGGTTGTGACCACCTTGTCCCATGTGGACCTGAAAGCCTGTGGCCACGACCTCACGGACTTCGGGGAACCCGTCCCCGTCAGCATCACGGTAACGAAGGAAATCGGGTTCGGCGGCCACAAAGACGTCTGAGCCCACGGCAAGGACTCCGGCCGCAATCCCGGTTACCTCGGTATGATATTCATCAAGGATACGAATAGCTTCGCCCTTGCCGTCCCCGTCCTTGTCAGAGACCCGCACCACGCTGTCTTTCTGAACGGTAAGATCACGCCAATCCCTTGTGCCGTCGTTGTTGCGGTCAGGGATCCAGTTTTTTCCGGTGAGGTATTCACGATACCAGGCACGGCGTTCCTCGACGGTGGTCAAGCTGAGATCCTTCTTTACGAGGTCCTGGTGGTTGCGGATGTCTAGACTACTTTGCTTGCGTCGTCTGGCGGCAGTCACATAGGCCCTTCCATGGTCGTCGACGGAGATCGCTACCGTGTTCGCAATGGCAGGATCGGTAGCCCATTCGGTCACAACGAATTCGGGCTTCTTCTTGGTGTTCTCCCCGGTGGAGATAGTGGTTCTTCTGGGTTCGGCCTGGGCCGTTGCGGTCACGATTGCCATGAGGCAGAGGGTGAGGAGGAAGGTCGTCTTCATGATGGATCGGCGGTAGTTTCCGCTACCTGAGGTCGAATGTCCACTGCCTGCGAGTAATACCTTGAAAGGTCCCCTGGTGTTTCTGCCCGGGCTGAATGAGCCGGGAATGTTGACCGCGGGGCGGGGGCAGGGTATGCGATTCCCATGCCAAAGGTTACGATTTACCACAACCCTCACTGAGGATCTTCCGTAAACGCCTTGGCGGTCGCCGAGGAACTGGGAGCGGATTACGAGGTAATTCTCTATATCAAGACCCCGCCGGATCGTGCGGCTCTGGAGAGAATCGTAAAGGGATTGGAAGATCCGGTCGAGGACCTGGTACGTAAGGATTCAAAATTCAAGAAGCTTGAGCTCAATCCTGCTGACTATGAGGACAACCCGGAGGCGGTGATTGAGGTTCTACTCAAGCATAAACAGCTTTTGCAGCGACCAGTTCTGGTAAAAGGGAGGAAGGCGATGATCGGGCGGCCCAAGGGGCGTATCCATGACTTCATTGGATAGGGCGGGTTTGCCCGATTGCGCGGAACGGCTTGCGGCTCAGCTCAGCAGTCTCTTCACGACCTGGCCGTGTACGTCAGTGAGTCGGTAGTGCCGGCCCTGAAAGCGGTAGGTAAGTCGCTCATGGTTGATACCCAGAAGGTGAAGAATGGTAGCGTTGAGGTCGTGGATGTGAACTCCCTTGGAGTCCTTATCCACGATATTGTAGCACCAATCATCTGTCTCGCCGTAGCTCATGCCACCCTTGATGCCGCCGCCCGCCATCCAGATTGAAAAGCAGCGAGGATGGTGATCGCGGCCGTAACTGCTGGCATTGCCGCCCTGGCGGTAGACCGTGCGGCCGAACTCGCCACCCCAGATCACAAGGGTGTCTTCGAGCATGCCACGCTCCTTGAGATCCCGGATGAGGGCGGAGGATCCCTGGTCGACCTCCTTCGCGATCCTTGGATGTCGATTGGGAAGGTTGGAGTGATGATCCCAGCCGCGGTGGTAGAGTTGAATGAAGCGTACATCGCGCTCGGCGAGTCGGCGTGCGAGGAGGCAGTTGGCAGCGTGAGTGCCCGGAATGCGGGCGTCTTCTCCGTAGAGTTTGAAGGTGCTTTCAGGTTCGTCCGAGAAATTGGTAAGCTCCGGGACGGACATCTGCATACGGTAGGCCATCTCGTATTGTGCGATGCGGGTGGTGATTTCGGGGTCGCCGACGTCCCGGAAACGCTCCTGGTTGAGCTTGGAGAGGGTATCGAGAAGTTCGCGTCTGTCGTTGAGGGGAGCCCCTGTAGGATCCTTCAGGTAGAGAACAGGATCACCAACCCCACGCAACTTAACCCCCTGGTGGTTGGAGGGCAGGAAGCCGCTACCCCACAGGCGTGAATAGGTTGGCTGGGCCTGATTGTCGGAATTCTTATCGAGGAGAACCACGAATGCAGGGAGATTGGCATTGGTGCTCCCCAGGCCGTAGCTAGCCCATGCTCCGAGAGATGGCCGGCCCGGTTGCTGATGCCCAGTCTGGAAAAAGGTGATGGCCGGATCGTGATTGATGGCCTCGGTGTGCATCGATTTGATGATGCAAATGTCATCTGCAATCTTCTGGTGAAAGGGCAGGAGATCGCTGATCCACTGGCCGGATTGACCGTGTTGGTGGAACTTGGTGAAAGACTTGGCGGCAGGGAAGGACTTTTGCCCGGCCGTCATGCCGGTAAGGCGCTGCTTCCCACGTACAGAGTCGGGAAGATTCTGCCCATTCAGTTTCTCAAGGGTGGGCTTGTAATCGAAGGTATCGATCTGAGAAGGGGCGCCGGACTGAAAGAGGTAGATCACACGCTTGGCCCTGGGAGCGAAGTGCACGGGTCCTGGGCTGCCAGGTTCGTAGCCGGGGCCGTTGTTCTCCGCCATGGGGGCCGCGTGCAGCCGGGGAAGGTCAAGAAGAGATGCGAGGGCAGCGGCTCCGATTCCCGCGGTGGTGCCGTGCTGGAGGAAGTGGCGGCGGGTGAGATTGAGGCGAAACTCGGTGCAGGGGTCTTGGGACATGCTCTTATCCTTTGGTTATGGTTTCGCTGAGATTGAGTAGAATCCGGGCGAGGGCGGTATAGGCGGCGTGTTCGGATGGCTCGAACTGGGGAGTGGGGGGCAGGGCGCCCACGGAGAGTAGTTTCGCGGCCGCCTCCGGATCGGTCTTGTAGCGGGTCAGGAGCTTCCTGAGGGTATCCTGCAGGAGGGAGAGTTCCGACGGGCTGGGCTGACGCGAGGTGACAGTGCGAAATCCGAAGCGGAGGCGTGTTTTGGGAGAGTCGCCACCCTCAAGGATCATGCGCTCGGCGAGAAAGCGGGCAGCCTCCACGAACTGGGGGTCGTGCATGAGAACAAAGGCCTGCAGGGGAGTGTTTGTGCGGCTTCGGCGTACCATGCAGAATTCGCGTTCGGGGGCATCGAAGGTAGCCATGGATGGCGGGGGGACGGTGCGTTTCCAGTAGGTGTAGAGGCTCCGACGGTAGAGATTGGCGGAGTCCCTCGGGTGAGGATACGTGCGGGAGTAGCCAGGGCGGTTATT
>Ga0163180_10000195_pt1 | contig 34209 bp, 25 predicted proteins | sample AtlANTMetagenome_2_FD_109647 | JGI IMG/M metagenome (GOLD analysis project Ga0163180, IMG submission 109647) | Marine eukaryotic phytoplankton communities from the Atlantic Ocean - Atlantic ANT 4 Metagenome | ecosystem: Environmental > Aquatic > Marine > Oceanic | place: North Atlantic Ocean...
CTTTCTAGCTTTTGCTGTCCTCAACCTTGCTGGCTTGTTCGCTTTAGGAATGATAGTCGGCTTCGCTATGGCTTTAGGCGGAGAAACTAATGCCGAAGGGTTAGAGCAATCCGGTTGGTTTAATGTGTTAGTGCTCGTTGCTTGGCCAATTATATCTTTTTTTGCTTTTAAGTTTTCAATACAGAGCGTTGTCCTAAAAACTAAAGACGAGGATTCAAAACTTTTCTGAGATGAGGTACTTAATACTATCAATACTGGTTTCTGTTTCTGTTTTCGCACAGACAGAAGAAAATAGATCGTTTGTAGCTTTTGCTAACAGTTACATTCCAGAGTTAGACGAAAGAGTTCTAACTCGCGAAGAAATGTGGAAAGAGCCAGCAGGTAAGGAATACTTTCCTATTAATGACATCATTACCAAGAAAACTTTATTTATACCGAGAAGCGGAGCAAATAAAGCGTTCTATCAATCTCTCAATTATTATAATAGAAATCTTTTTATGGCTTTGAAAGAAGCTGCAAAGAAAGCTAGAGAAGAGAAAAAGGTGATTTATGTCAATATCGTAGCTGGAGAAAACATTCCCGCTCACACTTTTGGAGGCAGGAACAACACCTACAAATCTTCAGAGTACACCGAAGGACAATGGACTGTGTTTGGCATAGACCAGAAAGGAGTTTTAGTCCAAGACCATTATCAACATGGTCAGTACGGTAAAGTTGGTCGTGACGGCATTTCTTATCAGCATGCTATAAAAACTTTCAAAGCTACCGCTTTGCGCAAAGCCGCAATGAGAGCCGAAAAGAGCGACGAAGAAAACGATTGGCATGTAGTATTTGACTTAGGCGATGGAGCCAGCCAAACCTATACCTTTGACACCTTCGTTGAATACGAAGAGTTCTACAATTTAACTAGACTGTACGAGCAAGATAAAAGCAAGTATGAGGTGAAGAAAGTCAAAACTCCTAAGCCTCTAGTTAAAAAATAATATCATGGAAACACAAATCAGTCCTATTCAGTTGGTGCTGGCGCTCCCGTCGCTAGTGTGTCTCATTATTGCTTGGGTAGCCATGTTTCAGCAGGGTAAAACAGGTCTCGGTATTGCATGTATTCTTCTAACTTTCCTATGCGGTATAGGTGGACTTATCACCTTTATTTGGGGTTGGATGAGCAATAATGTTAATATCAAAGTAATGATCGCTTGGACTTTACTTATAATTATGAGTACGGTAGCCAGCGTCACAGGCTCGTGAGTCATCTGTTTCAACACTTCAAAACGCAAGACGTTTTTCAACCAGTAAACAGAAATCTCCCGCCCCGATGGCCGAATGGATAAGGCAACAGCCTTCTAAGCTGTAGATTCTAGGTTCGAGTCCTAGTCGGGGTACCATTTTGAATCTTTTCACCACCTTACTTGTAAATTATTGGCGGCGAAAACTTAAAAATTTATTTTTTAAAGAGCAGTGTAATTGTAAAGTATGTGTGAATGCTCGCATTGCAAAAAAGAATTCGAAGAAACAGAGTTGACTTGGGTGCAGAAAGCTGGTAAACTTTCTCTGCTTTGTAAAAAGTGTTACGATCAAATCTTTAAATAAAAAAATATGTTTATAGAATTAACAGAAATAGTAGCGGAAGGCATCGGTAGACTCTCTAATCCGGAGAGAAAAATTGTTGTCAACGTAAATAAAATTCAGACTTTCTACGCAGACTCAACAGAGAGAACTGTAATAGAACTTCGCAGAAGCTCCATAAGGGTAAAAGAAACTTATGATGAAGTAAAAGAGCTGATACAAAGTTAGTCTGTTTCAACATCTAAATGCCTTCAAGGTATTTCATAAAGACAACAGAGTAACAAAGCCGCTCTAGTTCAAAAAGTAAATACTCTAGAAGTATTTTAGCCTCTAACTAGGGCGGCTTTATACTTCTTCAGTGTTCATTATTATTTCTTTACCGTCAGGATTTACCATTTTTGTAACGTAATAGTCGGTGCCTCCTATATTTTCTACGATAGTGAATATTGCCGACCTGTCTGTACCCACAGTTGGCGCTGCTCTACCGCTCACAACATTAAACTGAACAGTAGGAGCGTCATGTATGATGGTAAATCTGCTAGAAGTGGTAAAGTTGTCAGTTAGCAGGCCTTCTATTTTTATCTCCGCGTCTTGCCCCTCTGTTATCGTAAATTGAGGAACTGTAGCACTTATCCCTGAGTCTGAATTTATAGTGAATGAAGCATTGCCGGACCGACCAACGGCTCCAAATATGACGTTTCTAGCTTGAGAGAAGCCTGAGCCGACGATATTCACTGTCGATCCAGTAATACCCTCTAACGGTGAAAATGAGCTAATTCCTACGGTGTGGAATATCTGTACTTCTCCGCCTGATATTTCGCTAGTTCCAATTCCTCTTTCGGACTCAACGACTAAAAATCCAGAGCCTGTCACATCTGGCCCAAATGGAGGCGCGAATCTAATTAAATTATTTGATACGTTTACAAAATCATTAGCGGGCACATTAACTCCTAACCCAGAGCCGGATAAGAATACTCCGGTCACAGGTTTTAAATTACTTCCGCTGATAAAACCAGAGACATTTCCATTAAATTTATTTCCTGTTGCTATCCCAGATATAGACGGCGCAGGGTAAACAATATTATAAAAGTCCGAAGTTATTATCTTATTTAGGTTTTCATTTGTTTTAGTAGATTCAAAACTAAATGACCCTGACTTATAGTCTTCCCAAGGGCTCAATATGAACATTTGGCCGCTGCCGGTAAAACTACCGTTTACAGTAAAATCAAACAGAGATAAATTTTTACCATCGCTTCCAGATATTCTAGAAAAACTATTTATAGGATAAAAAGCTGATTGACCTTCTCCCGTTATACCTATAACTGAATCTCCGGATCCAAAATTGCCAAATGAATTTATTCCCGTGATTTGTACTCTTTGATTTAAATTAAAGTTAAAATTACTATCTCCGCTTACGCCTGTTATTGTAGGCAGTGGGAAAAACTCCTCTGTGGTACTCAATATAGAAGGATTGTTACTGCCGGAAACAAGTAGAGTGCTTCTAGTGATATCTCTCGGGACTTTTGTCGTAATAGAAAATCCGCTTTCTGAGAACTTTGTAGTTCCTACGAAATCTCCTGACACAGTAGCGCCAAACTCATCTGAAAAGCTTGCGTTCAAACCTGAAAAGAACAACCCTGTTAAAGTTATTTCTTCTCCAAATACGGCATAATTTCCAGATATACCTGACAGCTCAGCCACTCTAAACTCTTGGCTCCCTGTCACCACTCTCGAAAATCTGTCTTTTAGCCTTGCTACTCCCGAATACTCACTAGACGTTTGTAAATCTATCTCAAAAGTCCCCTCTGAGTTTGTCCTAGTAACAGTTTTCTTAGGCAGGTCTAAAGATATTTTTTTCGCACTTTTAGAAGCAAAAGATCTTTGTATTATATCGTTCCCTTCTTTGTCGTAAAATAAAACTTCATCAACTATATTTAAGTTGTCTCCTATTATATCTATTCTATTTCCTGCTCCGAATACAGAATAACTTAAAGAGTCTCCCGTATTTGGTATAAATTGAGACACAAAAGGTCTTGAGGGCATAGAAGAAAATCTAATATCAGAACTAGCGTTGCCCCCACTAGTTATTACGTTTACAAAGTCACTGTTTATATTCGTAGGTATAGTAAATTGAATTCCCGTTGTAGAAGTTTGAGTAATATTTTCTGCAGGTATGTTTGATATAGTTACTTGGTTATTTTTCAAACCGCTAAAAAATCCACTAACTGTTACTACCGTACCTTCTTCCCCTGACAAAGGAGTGAAACCGCTAACGACTGGCCTTTTAAAAACTGATATAGGACTAGAAGTATTGCTAACAGCTGCGATATTGGTATACCTTAGCTTTATTCCGGTCGAAGTAAACTCGCTAGGGAACTTGAAAAAGCTTTTAGTTACATAGTTGCCAGAACCTAATACGCCGGTAGCTTTGATACTGGCCTGTAATTCTTCTGTTACTGAATTTAATATATCTATTCTAGAATTTTTTAACAGATTTAACCCAGACACAACTCCAGTAGAAGAAGGCTCTCTTGGCGCCGTTACTCCTCCGATTACTTCTTGTACGAAAGGCGCTCCGATAATAAACAATCCACTCGTCAACGTATCAGAGCCTCCGTAATCTCCACTTACTGAAATATCTAAGTAAAAGCTACCTCTGCCAGAAATCTCCCCTTGCTGTATCCCGCTGGGTAGTCTAAAAGTTACTCTATCAGCAAAAGACGAAGTGGTTACTCCGCTTCCAGTCACGACAGCCGACACTCCAGTATTATCGTTTCTTGAAAGATTAACTTTTGTTATTTTTGACAAATTATTTCCCGTTACAGTAATAAGCTGCCCGGACGTCGCAAAAGAAGGATTAGCTCCTAACACTTCAGGTAAAGCTCCGCTTATATCAATTATTTTGCCGGAAGGATAAATTTCATGATCTTGACTATACAATGATACCAACTGATTTCCGAGAGGGGTTGTATTGGGGACCACGCCTGACATTAAAGCTGGGTCGATGATTTTAAAACCGCTAACGTCAGTATCTCCAATTTTAATTTTTACGCTTTCTTGCCCTGTATTGTAAGAGAGTATACCTGTTCTAAATCCTGTGCCTTCTATAAAAATATTTTGCCCAGCTATAACGCCTGTATCTGGGATTACTCTATTTATAATGGCCGCTGGCGAAACTACAACAACTTCGTCGTCTTGTATAATTTCATCATTATTTTCGAGTATGAGAGTCATAGATCCCCTCACTGCGTTTATAGGCAAAGAAACATTAAAAGTCGTTCTTGTCCTGTTGGTAACAGAAACCGCATCAGACACTCCTTTGAAACGTACTTCTTTAACTGCACCCAAAGACTCACCTACTACAGTTATTTCATTTCCTTCTATTTGATATTCAGGTGTCGCTGAATATAATTGAGGGATCGGTATAAAATTGTTCGCAGATATTCCACTATTAAAAGAAGTCCCAGTCACTCCCGAAGCAAAAGAAGAGAAAACTGTCACCCCTGTATGCTCTGCCGCTTTTGGAACTATTGCTTCTATCTCTGAAGGCGATACTAAATTAAATTCGGACTGAGCCGCTCCAAAAGTTACATTTGTTATATTGTAAAAGTTACTGCCTTTTATAGTAATATTCTCACCCATGCCCGCAGAGGCTACATCTAAATTACTGACTTGTATCTTATGATTGTCCAACAAATGAACTACTTGCTCGCCCAAAGAAGAGGCTGACCCATCTTGATTTATTACGTATACTGTATCTGTTTTTATATTCGGGGGTAAAGCCCCACTAATCCCAGATGTCCCATCAAATATTAATCTGTCTGTATCAATTGAAGTGCTGCCCCATTTAATGCTTGATACGGCGGACAAATCTTCTCCGCTAATGTAAAACCCAGAATTTGGATAAAATATATTTGACATTTTATAAAACGTTTAAAGGAACCCCCACATCGTCTCCCCCTGCGCCTACAAACACTGGGCGAGGTCTTGGTTCTATACCAAAGACATTGGAAGTAACTTTAGGGTTGTTTGTTAGTATTTGTAACATGTGAGAAACTTTGTCATCTACAGAAGTCCTTACGGATCTTGATTGAAGCACACCAAAACAAGAAAAGTTTTCCGTGGCAGTAGAACTGTTGTGTTTAGACAAATTTAATTTAAATTTACTAGTAACGCCATTATAAGGTAAATATCCCGTAGGATTATCTACTTCTATTCCCATAGAAACACTTTTTCGGCCGAAATAAATTCTATCAGGTAAAGTTTGACCCGCTTTGTACACAGGGTTTATATCAACAGAAAAATTATAACTTGCATTTATAAAATCATTAATCGAACCTACTCCTGTTGATGATAAATTTTCTATCGTGATATTTTTACAATTTAATATTTCCTGCTCAGATACTCTAGCGTCAGTTTGAGAAAATTCTCCTTTCAGGTCGTCAAAGAAAACTACCGTAGAATTAGCGATTACAGGAGAGTTTGGGTTAAATTGTATGCTGTAAGTTTGTAAATAACCACTGGTAAAAGTTAATCCTCCAAAACTCCCAGAAATTATTCTACCTTCATTACTTCTTTGATCGCTACCTATCTTTTCTCCTTGATCCGATATAAACTCTTTGATTTTATCTAAATCTCCTGTTAAGTAATGACTAAACGACATCGAAGAGCCTACTCCATTGCTAGCGAAATAACTTTGAGAATGTCTCTGCCCAGCGTCATATCTAGGATCTATAGTAGTCGCTATATCTAAAGCGCACTGAGTCGCGATAATATCTAGTCCGTTTAAAGTCAGCTTTGTGTTTTTCGCGGAAAATATCATTAATAAAAACTCCTTATTGTTTTATTTGAATCTGCTATTTGAGTAGCGTTAACGGATAGCTGATTATTCGACAGAACTGGCCTATTCATCTCTATAACCATAGCATTATTATTATCTAAACTTTTAACATTAAGTTTGAAATTTTCTGCCTTGCCTGTAAAAGCTATTCCTGTCTCAAAAACGTTTTCAGTTATTGAAGCCTCTTCCACAGCGGAATGATACAGGAAAGAAGATGGAAATTCTTGCCCAAGTTTATAAACAGGTTGGTAGGCAAAATTTATATTGTACTCTACACTTTGTAGTACCCCTGTTTGACTATCGCTTGTTATTGTAGCCGGAGAGTTAGCGGTCATAAAAGCAGAATAAGCTGAGTGCCCTACTGAGTTTGCTAAATCTTGGTCTTTCTTTGGTATAACTGATTCTTGAAGCTCTCCACTTATTGGCACGTAAGTTCCTGTACCGAAAAGTTCAAAATTTACGTTACAGGTGACGGGCGAATAAGGCTGCATAGAAAGAGAATACTGAGACAATAAGCCTTCTCCACTAATACCTCCAAATTTTATCATAACTCCAGACGTTTGCGATTTCTTCGAGTTCTTTAGACCGCTCGCTATTTCGTTTATTGTATTGAAGCTACCTGTTGATCCATATTTTGTATTTACTATACCGGTCAACACAGGCGTATAAGAAAATGAAATACTTGACGTCCTTGCGCCTTGCGGCGTTTGTTCTGCGACTCCATGAAAACCGATCGCTTTCACTGGTTGCAAGTCTGCCGCTTGACTAAGAGAACAGTCATAAGCTAGAATTTTTTCAGTTCTTGCGCCGTACTCTATAATCAGAGGAATTTTGTCGTATCTAATAGAAGCCATTATCTAAATATAGTTCCTTTCAAGGTAAAGTTTATTGACACGTTAGAATTTAGATCCGAAGAATACTGCTCTGATATCAAAAGCATATTGTTGAAAGAAAATGATTGTATACTGCTATTTGTATTATTTTCATTTATCTGAATAGTTACGTCTCTAAAAACTGTCTCTTCTGGCACGAATCTAATATTTTTTATTTTGTAATCATCTGCTTCTATAGCAAAATTCAAAGTAACATCAACAGGAGAGTCCGACACTACCTCTGAAGGAGTTCTGTCGTTAAAGGCATACACGGTAGTCCTAGGGGTTTGGATGTCGAGGGAATAAGATAAAACTCTATTGGTGTTAAATTCATCTAAATTAATTACAATCGAATTATATCCAGCTACCTTTAGGGAGGTGTCATGCGGGGAAGTAGCCCCAAAATCGAAATAGTTCCCCGTCCCCATCTCTCCATATATTTCTGCCTGCATTGCCAAAGAGGGGATCTCTCCTATAGAACAAGAAGATGAGTAAGAGGATAAATACGCCTCTGTAAACTTAATATTTTGATTTTTGTAGTCTAACTGGCCGCTAAAAGGGACTTCTCCGGTAAATTGCAAAAAGAAATCATCATAAACCATTAAACTTTCTGCTCTTATTGAAGCTGTCTGAGGCGACCCCGGAGCAAAAATCATATTTTGTTGCCCTAAAGTAGAGATGGGCTGAGCGGTAGACTCGTAGCCCAGAGAAATGCTCTGAATAGCATTTATTCCTGTGCCATTTACCGCTAACTTTTGATCCTCTCTCCTTGCGCGTGATAACATCTACATTATTTACACTTTTTAGTGTAATATTTGTAGAGGTATAAGGAAAATGGCTGACGAAAATAGCATTTACAACATAACAGAATACAAAGACTCTGTGACCTACAACAAAGATGATATTGTAGTTGTTTTCGAGAGATTCACTTCTTTTAGCGTGCCTAAATCTGCTAAATATTATTACAGCACATCAAATAGTAATTTAGATAATTCGCCAGCTACAGATTCTGCTCTTTGGGGAGGAGTCACTAACCGAGAAGGAAAAACTAAACCTGAGTTTATATGGTCTCCTTCGTATGGATTTACGGCAGAGCACGAGCCGAGAATAAACAGTATTGTCTTCGGCAATGGGTACGAGCAAAGGTTCAAAGACGGAATTTATAATGACTTAGTAAGGTTCAGTCTGACTTTTGAGCATAGAGATATAAAAGAAAGCCGTGCTATTAATCATTTTCTCAAATCTAGAAACGGAGTTGAATCTTTTGTATTCCAAAATATACCAGAACCTCACAATGATTTAGCTTCTGCCGGTTATAGAAAATTATTTGTATGCAAGAATTGGTCTAGCAATTTTGTTTTTTACAATAACTATACTATCTCAGCTACATTCCAAGAAGTTAATAACTGATGACAGATTATAGCAAAATAGAAAAAAACCAAGCTAAAAAGTCTATTAAGTCATTAATGTATGAGTTAACTAACTTAACTCCATCTGCTTTAATGACGTTTTTTGAAATAGACCTTAGCTCAACGGTTGGTTCTATACAATCCAGCTTACTAAAAGACTATCAAGAGATAAGTGAAACCCTGCCTAGTTTTCAAGGTCAGAGCCAAAACGTATTAAGGTTTCATAACAACATAAGAGTATTCAACTCCATTATATTTTGGCAAGGAAATACATTTTTTCCGGCGCCTCTTAAAGCTGATGGATTTGATATAACTTCTAGAGGAGTTTTGCCGACTCCAACTTTATCAATAACTTCTCAAAAAGAGGACGGGATAGAAGCTTTAAGTGTTTTACGTAGAACAATTAGTAAATATGGGGATATAGTTGGAGCTAAGGTGACTAGAATTAGAACTTACGCAAAATTTTTAGATAAAACTAATTTTTCTGATATAAGCGAACAAAACGGAACTCAAGGCATATACGCCTCAAATTTTCCAGAAGGGTACGAGCCTGACCCTTACGCAGAGTTACCGAGAGATATATTTTTTGTAGAAAGAAAATCTCAAGAAACAAAAAATGGAATTACTTATGAGCTGAGTTCTATTCTAGACGTAGAAGGAGAGAAGCTCCCCAGAAGACGAGTGCTTTCTAAGAAATGTGGATTTACTTATAGGGGTTGTGGTTGTTTTTATGAGGGAGATGGAAATGAGGCTCAGACTCTCGCCGACAATTTGTATTCAAAATGTCAAATAAGAAGATCAGACCTTACGCTTCCAGAAGACGCTCCTCCTGTAGCGAATATAAGAGATGAGAATATAAAAGATATTATAGGAGTATCAGATTTAGTAAATCAAGGAAGCTACAATTCTTTGCATAGCTATGAAGTGGGCAATTATGTTAAAATGAAAAAAAATAATATCAACTATTATTTTGTGGCTAGAAAAGCTGTGCCAAGTTCTCAAGGTTCGGAATATGCTCCGCCTAACCCTGAATATTGGATAGCTGACCTTTGTTCTAAAACTTTAAATGGATGCAGAAAAAGATGGGGGCCGCAAGGAGCGGTCGAAGTAGGAGACACTACAGACTTTGTAAAAGGAGAGTTGCAATTCGGAGGTTTTCCAAACGCTACAAAGCTAGAACAGAACTTGGGCCAATGATAAATAAAGCGGTCAAAAATTATATAAAAAACCATGCCGTGGAGGAAAATCCGAACGAATGCTGTGGGTTAATATATTTTGATGAAAAAGACGAGCTGGTAAAAGCTCAAAAAGTAAGAAACCTCGCTTCTGATAAAAAAATATCTTTTTCAATAGACCCTGTCGGATATTACAGAGTCTCTACATTAGGTAGCGTAAAAGCTATTTACCATTCTCACTCTAATGGAAATACTGACTTTTCCATCAAAGATAAAGAAGATAGCATCAAGCATAAAATTAATTTTGTTTTATACGATCTTTACTCTAATACTTTTAAATTTTTTGACTATAAAAAAAATAGAGAAGAAATCTTAGAAGCAGATTTTCAGTGGGGTAAATCAGATTGTATCTCTCTCGTGCAGAGATATATACAAAAAGAAAAAGGATATCACCTAATATTACCAGAAGAACTGGACTCCAGAGACTCTAAATGGGTAAATAAAAATTTAAACATTGTTTCAAAAACTTTTGATTTGAACAAGCATGCTTGGACGCAAGTTGATTTTTCCTCTGCTGAAGATTTATGTAATTGTGATATTTTATGTTTTTCTCTTAAGAGTAATATAGATCATTTTGGTATTTATACTTCCAATGGCATGTTTTTACATCATCCAATTGGAAAAAAGCCTAAAAGCGATAAAATAGAAAAATATTATAATAATTTAACAAAAGTGTATAGATTTAAACTATGAACGACTCCTTAGCAACAATTAAATTTCATGGAGATCTTGGCAAAAGTTTGCCCAGAGACACTTGGCGCCTCGCTGTTAAGACTGTAGGGGAGGCTATAAATGCCGTAGAACAACAAACTAAAATTTTGTACAAAAAACTCATAGAAAACGATCAAAAAAATATAAGATACAGAGTTTTGATAAACGGCAAAGATTTTGTTCGTGATAGTGAAAAAGATATGGAAAGTTTAGAAGGCATACAGTCTTCTGAGCTTGTAATGAATAGAGATATAGATACTATCGACATTATCCCTGTTATAGAAGGAGCCGGTGATTCTGGAATTGTAGAAACAATAATAGGAGCTATACTTATCGTAATAGGCGTAGTATTGTATTTGAAAGGTAGCCCTGAGCTCGGCACCGCTTTTATTCTGGCGGGTATAGGGCTTATGTCTGCAGGTATAGCTAATCTTCTTACGCCTATGCCTGAGTTTGATGACTTTAGGCAAATAGAAGGAGGAGGTAGGCCTAGTTATCTTTTCACAGGTCCATCTAATACGATTAGGGAAGGCGGGCCTGTCTTTGTGGGGTACGGCAAGCTTTTGATAGGTAGCCAAGTAATACAATCTAGCATAGAAACCAAAGATGAATTAAACGGTAACTATATGAATAAAGCTGCCGATAAAATGACTTTTGTTCCTTGGAAAAAATATTGGGGCAATGAACATTATGGTTTAGATTACGGCAATGACTTCAAAGGAAATATAAAAGGCGATTCAGCAATGGCTCAAAGAGCTGCTATAGTCAGCAAGCAGACGGGAGAGCCTGATTCATGCGATCCAACTACTGAATATGTAGGAGACTCTGGGCCCGGCACAAGTTATTTAGTATCTAATGGTTCAGATTATGTAATACAAAGAAAGGATGAGCAGTAATGGGTAAAAAAGACGCTAGAATATCAAGAGCGCCAATATCTGATGAGGCAGGCGTTTACATTTCTGGGTCAGGATTATTTAGCGCCGTTAGTGAAATTGTCGTCGCAGACTTAATTTCAGAGGGGGAAATAGAAGGTTTAGTTAGCGGCGAATATGTTTTTGAAGGGAAGGAAGGCGCGATAGGCTACACTACTGGCCAATTTGTACATTATACCGCTTTGGACTCTAGCGGCAATTGCTCTAAAGATTTAGGATTTCTCAGATCTGTTTATTGGAACGAAGTTCCTATAGTGGACAAGGATGGATTTTATAATTTTGCAGAAGTTAATTTAAACTGGAATAAAGGCTTGCCTCAAGGCGAAATGCCTGCGCTAAGCTCTAATTTACCCAATGAAGAAAACTCAAAAGGTAATACAGATTTTGAATTAAATGTTTTTAGAAACATTGGAGAAAGATTATTTGGCCCACAAATAGACTTGTCAAAACCAGAGCTAACTCCCGGCTATAAAAGAAGCCAAATAACAGGAACTCCTAGTAATGATTATGGTAAAGTTTTTGGCAAAGATGATTTCGGCAGATTAAGTGATAACCCATCTAATCCTCCTACCCTACTAGGAGAAATTGATAGAAATGCAAAAATATATACTGTTCTAAATAAAGAATGTGTGGCGGTACAGGTAAATTTAAGAATTCCTAGACTCCTTGAAACTATAGTCGATGACCCTTTTGACAATGTCAACGTGCAACGAGCGGGCAAAAGAAGGCAGAGCTTTTTCGACAAAAAAGCCAAACATAAAGATGCTCAGCTAACATTCGGTAACGGAGACATAAGAGCTAGAAAAATTAGAGTACAGATATATACTAGGCCAATATACGACACAAGAAATATAACTACGACTTCTAATATTGCTAATAGAGATCAGCTAGAGCAGGACTTGTATGTTCCTTGGAAGCCTGTGCCTGATATAGATCACACTATCTTTGGAAAAATAGAAGAGCCTTACTTAAAAACGTTAGAAATAAATTTTAAACGTGGTGTTTGGAAAAACCAATTTCCAAGAGATAGCAAAAGATACAAATTCTTTCAAGGGTGGGAGATAAAAATCGTCAGACTTACTCCCGATTCTGTTCAAAGTTATTTAAAAAATCAGTCTTTTGTAGACTCTTTGGTTGAGATATACGACTCTGTAGTGAAATATCCTTACTGCGCTATGGTATACTCTAAATTCAGCGCAGAGTTCTTTAGTAGGATACCCTCTAGAGCCTACGAAACAAATCTTATAAAAGTTCAAATTCCAAATACCTATGACCCTATAATGAGGACTTATACCGAGCCTGATGGTTATTGGGACGGATGCTTCAAACCTTTTAAAGCTTGGACTAATAATCCAGCTTGGTGTTTTTATGATTTAATTTCAAACAATAGATATGGATTAGGAGAGTATATAGATGCCAGCGCCCTTGATAAATGGTCGTTGTATGAAATAGCTAAATATTGCGACGTCTTAGTCCCTGATGGGAGGGGAGGCCTCGAACCTAGGTTCACTCTAAATCACATAATTGTATCCAGAGAAGAGGCGTTTAAAGTTGTTAATGATTTAGCATCTGCCTTTAGAGCTTTAGTTTATTTTGCTAATGGCAGCATATATGTTTCTCAGGATAGACCTAAGCAAATAATTTATTTGTTCAATAACTCAAACGTCGCAGATGGAGCGTTTTCTTATTCGTCTTCTTCAAAAAAAGCTAGGCACACTGTAGCTATAGTAAGGTATAATGATAAAAATAATTTGTATCAGCCAGCTATCTGTTATACAGAAGACCAGCTTGGGATACAGAGATACGGAATTAGAGAAATAGAAACGAGCGCAATAGGATGTACTAGTGAAGGACAAGCAAAAAGATTTGGAGAATGGATATTAAAGAGCGAATTATTGCAAACTGAAACTATTAATTTTACGGCGGGAACGGAAGGAGCTTACATTAGGCCGGGGGATGTCGTAGGAGTTTACGATCAATTTAGAAGCGATAGAAAATTGGCGGGCAGAACCGTAAAGGTACAAGAAGAAACTTCTGGCTTCGCCCCTTCTGGTGCATTTGACAATTACGAAAGAACCAACGAATTAGGAGAATTTCCTATAACAGGCAATGGCATTATAATTGATCAACCATTAGACTTTACCCCTGATAGAGAATACAAACTTTCTATTCTAACTCCAACTAATTACCTTAACCCTGTTCAAATAACTGGTTCTGACTGTGTTGAGACTATACAAACAACCACAGAAGAAAAAGACTCTTTCGTGACCAAAGAAGTTATGGTCAAAGTTAGCTCGGAAGAAGTTACTGAAGCTATACAATTTAACAAATTGAATCCGGGAGCGGGCAAATTTTTAAACGATCCTATAAGAGTTAGCGACGACAGGAAACAACTATTTTTCTATGATGGCACAGGAGACGGGGGAAATGCCTCGACTTTTACAATTACTTCAGGTAATGCAAGGTTTAGCTCTGACGGCAAAAGTATTATAGGAACAGGGCAAGTAACTATAAAATATATTTGGGATGACGATGCTTTTAATGTCGGTCGTAAAGCTTTGGAGTCAATTACTATAAAAAACGTAACTTGGATACAAACAGACAGTGAAACGGGAACCGATCTAGGGATAATCCTAGTCCTGAGCGAAACAACCTCTAATTTATTTCCAGAGACCGCTGAAATAATAGAACCTTTGGACGGCGACTCTACTGACGACAGCATTTTTAAGACAGAGAGATCCTTTAATGTCACAAGTGAAAAAGCCCAATACTCTTTTAGTTTAGATAGCTACCTACAAAACTCAAAAAATAGTTCAGCAAGTCAACAAGCAGGATTTCCAAAGAGAGTAGTTATTGAAGATGGGGACGGAAACGTGTTAGCTCAGTCTAAATATATAGGAGCTAAGTCTATAACGGCTCTTCAAATGGGTGGAGTTAGAGCCAGAGACTATAATACGCTTCAACAAGAAAAATCTAACTACGCATTTGTTCACGGGCAAAAAGTTTTTCTCCCGAAAGCCAAGTATCTTTTTTCTAGCAATAGAAGAAATGGAGACTTGTTTAATTGTTTAGACCATTACAGCACTGACTCCGACGTATCGGCAGCTACTAAAACTTTAGCTTTAGAAGAAATAGCTTATTTAGATTTGCAAGAAACTCCTTCTAGTTACCAGTCTGAAGATGTTCAAGATGATGGGTCTTTAGAAAACTTTAATAAAATATCAAAAAACTTAGAATTAGTGGATAAAAAAAGAGCTATATCCTTGAACTTTGAGAAGCCAAAAGATGTGACCACTTTAAAGATCAAAGTAATTCACCCAATTACTGCATTTGCTGCAGGTGATGAGCTAGCATCTTTTTCAAGTAATCCAGACACGCAGGGTGGTGTTCCGGGTTATTACACAGCTCCATCCGATCGACCAAGCACCTATAAAGATAGATTTAGATTTGTACATCTAAAAAAGACTCATGTTTACGAGACTGTAACAGAAAAAGTTACGGAAACAAAAGTCACAGAAACTATTTCAAATAATTCAACTAATACAGACAAATCATTGACTTCGGCTGACTATCCCGAAATTAGAAAAAACCAAGTGCAGACTGTATATTTCAGCGGTTTTCAAGCAATACCTTTCACTGGTAATTATAATTCTGATTTTTCCGTAGGAGGCAGTGGAATTTTAACTAAAATATTATTAGACCGCCCAACACAATTAGCTCAAGGTAAAACTAATTATTTAAATTTTACTGATTATTGCATTACTGGATATGATAATTCTTCTGTAATAGGAGATTTGATGAAGGGCGGGTCCACAGGCGCTTACAGCTCGACTTATTCTAATGTGAACGGGTCTAATTTAGTATGGACTATTGAGCCGAGGTACAAAGACAAGACTGTTAATAGAAATTATACAATGGACCCTGAACTTGCTTCTGGGGAAATGTCTACCTACAAAGTGGTTAATATAGAAGAAGAAGACCATAAGTATAAGATCTCTGCCTTGGAATCTAATAATGCCGTGTATGGCCAAGAATGGTCCCTTGTTGGTTACGGAGGGGTGCCCGGCGGACCGGCAGAAAATATTAGAGCGGACGAGCAAGACACTGGAGGTGATAGCAAAACTCCAAGTAAAAACCCTCCGGATTTTGAATATAATCCAAGTGACGAAGGCGCTTGTTGTGTCTCTATAGGAAATATTAAAACTTGTTATAGCAACTTAAAAAGATCTGAATGCGATGAGCTAAAAGGAGAATTCTTTAAAGACGAAAGTTGTGTTGATATAAAAAACAGAGGAGAATGTACTAGCGACGAAGAGGTTACTGAACCAGATCCGGATCCTACTCCTGATGCTCAAGAAAGATTTATGAGCCTTCAGTATAAGATTGCTTTAGATATGTCTGATTTCAGTCCATCTCAAGGATTAGAAGACAATGTCGCCCAATACTATAAGATAAAACTCTTAAAAGATTCTGATGTATTTGCAGGAGATGGGGCTGAAGATGTAGACATTAATAACGCTAGAGACTATTATCAGTCATTAGAAGGAATGCCATCTATATCTTCGTACGAGGATAAAACTGATGCGTATGGAGAGTTCTATCTACAAACAAAAAAATTGTTTTTCCCTAACGCATCTGATGCAATTGCAGGAATTAACTGTATGGGTGTTATCGACGACTATTGTGAATATTCAGAAGATTATATAAAATCAAAAGGATTTCATATTGTAGAGGAGGTTATGCCGGTGGTCTCTGATGTATTATATTCGCTAAATATGAGTTGGGACAAAACAACCACCTGCAATGCCCCTAAAGAGAATACTCAGATAGCTCATTTTTATAACAAGGAATATTCTGCTGCGAATATTAAATCCGGTAAAATATACTGGGTTGCTCCTCCAAATGAAAAATACAAAGTCTTGATACAACATTCTTTGTATACTTTTCCTGAATTTTTGAGAGATGACGATGGGAAACCTATTTCTATAGAAGAAAAGCATCGCGCTACAAAAGACATAAGAGACATAGCTTTTGAGAATCTTAGCAACAACACAACTTCTCTTGAAGATGAGACGATAAAAGCGTACAAAGAAGGCTGTTTATGTGATGCTGACAATAGCCAAAAACCATTTGCTGATATAAATTTAGATTATATAGATGGAATAGTAGATAAATCTATATCAACTAAAAAAATTGTCAAAAGTTATGCTGATTTCGGGAAATTAAATTTTTGCGATAGAACTAACTATGAGACTTTTGATTTTACTATCTTTCCAAAAACTACATTTAAAAGTGAAGTGCAATACAAAAATGTCTTGGAAAAAGGAGAAAGCAACCTGAGGGAGTATATATATCCGGGCCAATACGCTGTATTTACAGTTACCGTTTCGCCAGAATTTGATTTAGATACGGGCGGCGACAGACTAGACTGCCACGACCAAGAAGGATATAGATTTACTTTTGCTTTTAATTTAAGAGACGAGCCTAGCGTTATAACTCCTACAACCTGTAATCTTACTCCAATATTTAGCGCGGACGACCCCAGTAACTCAAATGGATTTACAATTTCGAATGCCCCTAAGCTGTACGACACTCCGAAAAATATACAATCTCAATTTTTTGTAGAGAACGTAGATGTAGAAAAAGGAATATCTGCAAGCTCTTATATCCCAGTTCAGTACCCCGGGAAAATTCATGTAACTCAAGATGAAAATGGAGCTTCGGTATCTGATAATAGAACAGAGTGTTTGTATGTTGGAGGTTTTAGGGGTTTAGACGATGACAAAAAATATGAGATAAAAGATACCACACCTCATCAAAATCAAAACGCTAGAGGGATAGACACAAACCCAGATGGGTCATCTAAACTTAATCCAAAATTTATATTTGGGTCAAATATGGTAGCGACTTCCGAAGGTCTAACTATGTCTTCTAGCTATTTGGCGGCAAGTGAATGTCTTGAAACTAACTTTATTGAAAAATCCGATGGGACTGTAGAGAAAAATGTTCACATACATTTAGGCCCGTCTTTTCGACATACACAAATAGCAGACAACTCAAGCAGTCTATTTTTTGACGGTAATATAGAAACGGATTTTAGATCAGATGGACCCGATAGTGAACCTCCGGAGAAAAAGACGATAGCGAAAACGCCTATACACGAATTAATACTCAAAGCAGAATCATAAGTATAAAAAATGGCTAAGAAAATAAATATATACTGGGACTCTTTTAATGGCGTAAATGACGACCTTGATTATATTGAGTATCAAGAATTTATTATTTTGGTAAAGTATAATTCGAGGTTTGCCTCTTCTACTTTTCAATCTCAAAAACAAGAAGCGGATGAAAACGATATAGATGAATCTTATTTTACTGTAGACGGTAGAGATTATTTAGAGAGCTCTCCTAATGACGCAAATGTAAAACTTAAAAAATTTCAAACCTATAAACTAACTTATCTCGCGGAAAAAGCTGGCCAATACTATTTTTCTATTTGGGCCGTACTAGATGGCAAATACTATGGACCCGCCCTATATCCTACAGCAGAAGAAATATCTCAAGGTAATGTAATAAATATAGACGAAGACACTAATTTAATAAACATAGAAGAGACTATAAATATATATGGCCTTACTTCTACTTTTTTAAACAAAGAAGGAGTCGATGGTTCACCGGGCAGTAAAAGCTTGGGAGAAGGATTGACTGTGGCGGAATTATTAGATCAGCCTAGTCCCGGTTTTAAATATAGAGCTTCCGCGGCACTTTCTTCTAGCCCCGAAACTTCTTTTAAAGGTAAAGCAAGAGCAACCATAAGAGAACCAAGCTCTAATAATACGCCAAGTCCGAACATATACTATGAACTCTACGACTTGGATATAGAGAATGCAAACTTTGTTTTCCCTCAAGTTCTAAACTCATTAGAAGCAGTGGCTCAAATAGAAGAAGGGGAGACTTATTATCACGCTGATGGTTCTCGAGGATCTAGACCTTATGTTATAACTAATAATATAAAAGCAGAGCAAATTCCTCTCAGGCATTTTGATGTAGTTGTAGAAGGGTACAACACCAATACTCTCAAAACTAGCGCTGGAAATAAGCTGCACGATAACACAATAAATTTGAATCAAGAGAAAAGTTTTTCGGACGGAGGCTACGACATTCTAGAAGTTAAACTGCTAGAGCCTAGCGGCCTGCTTTTCTTAAATGAATATTCTGATAGAGATGGCTTTGTGAGCCCTCAAGAAGCCTTTGATAAAAATATACCTTATATCATAGAGCCAAGATTAACAGACGAAGGCAATATTGACCTTACTTTTATTAAAAGCTTTGATTCCTCTACAGAAACCTCTATAAAGCCCCTATCAGAGATAGAAGCTGAATATATAGAACCCTTGATGGGTGTTGTTATTTACTACTCTGACACTCCGTTCTCGATAAATAAAGAAGAAATATCTTTAGATGGAGGGACTAAACAAGTTGTAACTGTAAGCGAGCAGAAAGTTACTGTGAATAGAACTTTTGTTCTTGAAGATGATTTTGAGCAAAACAGTGAAAATATTTTTACAATTCCCGTTCCTTCTGTTTTCTCTTCAAAATCTCTAAAACAGAGCAATGTAATTATTGCAGGATTTGACGAGCTAATTTATCAAAAGCATTTCTCTGAAGATGGAGCTCCTATAGTTAGAGAAGTAAATGGTAAGTCTGTAGAAACTATTTTGGGAGAAAAAAATCTTTCATTTAGTAAAATGGCTCCGCCTATAAATACTTTTTCGAATTATCAAAAATCCGAAGTTAAGGACACTGGGCTTACTACTTCATCTATTCTAATGTACAAAAAGTCCCCTGTAGATGAAGGCTTTAAATCTCAGGCTTTTAGAGCTTTTGCCTATATAAAATACAACAACAAGGAAAGTATTCAGGTCGAACAAAGCAGCAACCTACAAGAAATATTCAATGATAATTTATATAAAATACATATTCCTTTCAAAGATAAATTAAATTATATTCCTATCATAATACCTTATTTATCAGTTAGCGAAACCGAGACCGAGGTTCTTGAGGCTTTGCCTCCTGACACCAGACACAGACAAAGAGTTAGGCTGGTCTCTATAACTACAGAAAAAGCTATTCTGCAAGTTACTGAAGTAGGGGGACAGGGCAGCCCGAATCCTAGGCCGATGAAAATTTTTGTTGGTTTTTTGGCTATTACATGATAAAATAAGTTAATGAAATTAATTAATTTCTGTGCGTCTATAAATAAAAATTCTGATGAGCTAATATGCCAATCAGACAAAGACTTTCTTAGCATAGACGAATCTTTCACTGTCAGGATAGAAGATGAGTTTTACGGTATTAGAAAAATAGATAAAAAAGAAGTCTGGTTTGATTTTAAAAATTCTGAAATGGATGGGTCTAGATATTTAATTATAAATGAACTAGGAGAGAACCAATTCTATCCTAGGGATTATGTGGAAATTTATTTCAGTGAATATCAAGCGCAAAAATATGGCATGGTGATAGATGGCGGGAAAGGATATGAGAAAGGGCAAACTATAGTATTTGCGGGTTATGGAGGTGTGTGCAACTTTAAGATAGCTAAAGTCGGAGATCAAGGAGAAGTTCTGTCGTTGTCTATAGAAAATGTCGATAATTTCCTCTGCTCGGGACATAGGGAAATTTTGGTAGAAGGAGGAGGCGGCGAAGGCTTAAAAGTAATTGTAGAATTCTTAGACACCAAGAAAAAAACTATGGTGACTAAAGAAATCAGAAGCACTTTCTTCTCCAAAGGGAACAGCTATTTAGACTTTGAGTACCCAATCGAACAAGACATTGATAATGGTCAAATAAAAATTTACAGATCATCAATTACTTTAGACAAAAAGAATTTAAATGAGCTGCCTAGTCAAGTAGTTTGTATCGCGGAAAAAATAAACTATACGCCAAAACTCAAAATACCTATTGTAGAGAGAGGCACCTTGAACGCCTACAGAGTATACAATGAAGGCGCGACTATTATAGAAGATAAATTTATGGAGCTTGAAAAAAGAATTATAGATTTAGAATCCAAACTCTAAACTCTCCTGCCTCCAGCATAAGTAGCGTTGTCTCTTAGCAACCCTCCGGGTCTTTGCTGTCTTTCTATTTCTTTTAGAACAACACCTCGGATAGCTTCGCCAAGTTTCTTTTGCTTTTCGACTTCTTTTTCGTCTCCTCTTTCGGAGTTTTCGCCTTGGCCAGATTGACTCTCGCTTTGCACTTGGGTTTAGCCACCTTTATCTATATTTATTGCTAGGTTTAGATTATTAGTAGTAACGCTGCTGCCACCAGCTCCTCCTTGTCCTCCTACTAAACCTCCCATATTATAACCGGGCATTCTGCCACGATTTAATTCTGACATGAACCCTGTTCCGTATTTAGCGGTAGTCTGTGGGCTCATTATATATTCGCCGCCCATTACTAACGCAGGAGAGCCGCCTTTTGCTATTTCGATCGGTTCCTTGGGGTTCCTGTACGGAGACGGGGTTGGGTCGGCGCCGCCCTTTCCACCACCCATCGCGGGTTCCCCCGCAGCATGAGACTGCATTGCTCCTACACCTAATGTCATTATAGCGGAGATATAGGCTTGGTTTCTCCTAGATCTTTTCTGATCTTTAACTGCATTTATAGCCAGCCGTCTTCTTTCCATTTCTTGGAGTCTATATTGTTTATAGCTGGCTAAAGTTCTTTCTCTTTCAAACATTCTATTAGTCGCAGGGTCATCACTAAATATTCCAGCGCTAGATAATCTTCTGCTCATCGCAAAGCCACCACCGGTAGGCCTTGAAGTATCCTCTCCGCTATACATAAAGTCTTTTGCGAGTGAGACTCTAGCCTGACCGCCAGAAGCATAACTATTTATAGCGTTGAGTGTTCCGTAGCCTATTTTTTGAGCTGAGCTCTTTTTAATTACATACTCGCCGCCCTGCATGAAAGTCATAACGTCGTCTCTGACTCCCGAACCCCCTGTGACAACTCCTCCTTGGTTGTACCCTCTTGGAATATATCCCCCCTGACTTTTCTTTCTTGATGTATTTGCCAAAGACTCAAAGAAGCCAAACAAAGCGTCTACACCCATATCTATGCCTCTGTCAGCCATTTTCGCGGCTAAGTTTGCGAATATGTCCCTCATAGACTCTTTGAAGTCTTTTGCTCCAGAGGCTATATCTTTTATAGCACTTTTTGTAGAACCTTTAATATCTTCTCCGAGCTCTACCATAGCACTATCAAAAGCTAGAGCCGCGTCATCTTTGTCGTATATAAATGAATCAAAGAAACCTCCTGCTCCTTGAAACCCTTGCCCGCCTCTTATTCTGGACTCTCTTCCTGCTTTAGCTGCCGCCGCTTTTTGTGCGCCAGTAACTCCGCCGAAATCTCTATCTATAACCCTCAGACCCCTCTCTGTAGTTGCCGCCATTGTTATGGCGTCTTTTCTAGCCTGTAAAAAATTACCCGGCTGAAATTGTTTTCTGGCCTTCAGTTCTTCCTTTTGAGCTTTTATGTTAGCTTCTGTTACTGACCTTTCAAATTTTTTTAATTCCGTTAGGTTATTTATAGACGCGTTATTCTTTTCTAGGTCTTCTACATACTTTAATAAAGCGTTTACATATTTAGTCAAGGCGCCAGATTGCTCTCCCGTTAATTGTGCTGTCCCTCCAAGTTCATTAAGTCTCTGCGCCGAAGATTTTAATTTTAGCGCTAGTCCCTCTTCACCGATCATGCCTGCGTCGAACGCGCCCTTAAGGGTATTTATACCAGAAATTTCATTTCGTATGGGGCTAAAGTCTTTACCTTCTACAGTTCCGCCTCCAGAACCTGCGCCCATGCCAAATTGATTTTTGAGAGAAGTTTGCAGGCTTCCGCTAAGGTCGTTGAGCATCCTCCCTGTTAATATATCCCTAGTTTGCCGAAGCTTTAGCTCCTCTTCGCCATATTTGTTATCTAAGAACCCTCCTAGATTTGCAGATTGGAAATTCAGGCCAGCCATATCACCGCCTCTTATACCTGCTAGGTTAGCGCCCGATTTAAAATCTATAGCAGCTAAGGCCTGCTTGTTGGCGGTGCTAGCTCTCAGCATTTTCAACTGATTATCTAAAGCGACTCTACCTTTAATTAAATCAATATTGCTATCTAGAATTCCATCAAGCATTTCTCTGTTAGCTTGGGTAAAGTCTTTTCGTTGTTTTACTTGAATTTTAGTATTTTCGACTATATCTTCACCGACCTTTTGGTCATGTATTTGCAACCTAAGTTGTTCTGCGAGTTGATCCTTTAATATCTTGGGTACGTTTCTCCCAAATATCATATTGAAAAATTCTTGGGTTATTTTCCCATCTTTTAGCAGTTTGGCCATTACACCTTGCAGGTCCTGCGTGAAATACGCTCCGGGTTTACTACCGACACCCCCGGGAACATTTTTGAAGCCTTCGGCTACAATTTGTTGACGGGTTAGCCCGGCTACGTCAGCCCCTTCAACATCTGTCAAAGCGCCAAACAAAGTGTCGACAGCCTCCATGTACTGAGCTCCTATACTACCTTCTCTAAATTTTCTTTTCGAGCCAGAGCCTATCATTTGCGCCTTGAATTCTTTCTGAAGTCTAGCCGCTCTTGCTTGCGCGCTTTCTTCGACCGCCTGCGTTTCAAAATTGCCAGCGTCATCGCTGAAACCGGTCGCCTGCTGAAAGTATTTTGTTTCAAATATATTACTTTTAATAATCTTTTCTGCCGCGGTAAAAGCTTTTGATGTCTGAGCTCTACCTTCTGACAATAATAAGCCTTCTTGTAAAGTCCCCATGCCGTCCTGATTGCCTTGAAGCTGCTCGATTAGAAGGGCTCTTATAAAATCTTCTTCTGCAAAACCAGCTCTTTTTCCCCCTTCTCCCTTTACCTTTCTCCCACTTTTAACTGCCTGTATATATAAACTTTCTAATTGTTTTCTTCTCTCGTTTAGCTGCTTCTCGGTTATAGTCCCCTCTTTTACCAACTCCCTTAGATTCATCGCATTTTGAGCCATAGCGCTCATTGCATTTTTGAAATCACCAGTCTCACCCAAAGTTTTTTGTAGATCGGCTTCCAGTTTCTCCAGTGCTTCTTCTGTCGGATCCGCCTTACCCATTTGGTAACCAGCAATGCCTCCTGCGGCTATTCCACCGGCCAACAAAAGACTCCCCCCGCCTGTAAAAGGAGCTAGCGCTCCTGCTGCCGCATAGCCCAAAGTAGCCCCGGTTATAGCACCCATTACGCCACCTGCGTCCGCACCTGTCTTCTTAGCTATAGTCGGAGCCATCATATAGCCTCCCATAGTCGCTGCCGCTCCTAGAGGCCCACCTGCACGACCAAGCGCCCTAGACAGTCTGCCTGTGGCTTTTGTATTTTTCTTCGTTTCTTCAATATCTTTTTTCGTCGCTTCAGTACCTTTTCTCGTCTCTTCTTTTAACTCATGGCCTTCTGGCATTTCTATTATAATTTTACCGCCTGCTGATATCATATGGGCGGGCACCTTCGCTAAGGGGTCTTTTACGCCTTCGAAATCTAGAAAGTTAGGCACCCCATGAGTCTTTGGATTTATACCCATGCTTCTCGACCTACTAATACCTTGCCCTAACCCACCGGGTTCATGAATTGTATTATATACTCCTAAACCCCTCGGATTACCCGGACTTCTCAAAGCTTGATTTGCTCCCACACGAATTGCAGACGCGGGAATACCGGCCGCTCTTTCTCTTGTAATAGCATCTGTTAAAGGAGAAAAGTTTGGAACTAACCCTAAAGCTCTACCTCTGCGTCCGCCGACTGTAGGTAAAAGTTTTTCTGCTCTCTCTGATATTTCCCCTTTCTTTAATCTGTCCATATAAGGAAGCGCTCCTCCTTCTCTGAACAACGGACCGCTAACAGCATCTGCCGCTATTAATATACCTTGGTTATAAGACTTTTTAATTATACTTCTTATAGCGTCTGAGGTGGCAGTTCTTTTTGCGTCGGCCCTTTGAAGCATTGGGTCAAACTTCAAATGCCTTTTGAAATTTTTAGTAGGAGCTCCAGCCTCTTCAAAATCAAACGGCGCATTGTCTGTGCCTCCCGTAGCTTGCATGAACTTAGTTGGGCTATGTAAAGCTAGCTGAATAGACTTTTCGAACAGTTCTCCTTCTGTAGATTTCGGGAGAAGTCTTTTCCCCATCATTTTTTCTTTGATTTTATCTACTCTAGGGCCTTGATTGCCTAATACTCCCCCTATAGCTTGCGCTCCTATTCTTGCTAAAGGATCTATTAGCTCATTGTTTATAGCTTGGCTAAAATTAAATGCGTCTTCTCCTTGAGATTGCAGGCTCCTTCTCAGCACCTCTAGAGAAGAAACTTGAACATTTTTGAACCCTATTACTTCTTTGCTTGCTCTAAGGGCCGCGGCTTCTCCTTCTGTTTTCTTGACTCTATCTATATAAGGTTTAAATACTTTTAGCTGCCCTATAGATGTACTTGTTGTACCATTTTTCCTACTCGCACCTGTTAGGGACACCACTCCAACTTGACCCTTAGTGTCATAATAGTCTTTAAATTTGTCTACTTTTCCGCCAGCGGGTTTTTTAGCTCTTGGGTCTACTATGAAGCCTTCATTGACTAAGTTTTGTACTTGTTTATTGCTAATATCAACCTTTTGCCCCTTTTCAACCTGTCCGATACTCGCTGACGCTCTACCACGCTTAAGCATGGTTACATTGTAATCAAAGTTAGGAACAAAGCCACCAGCTGCGTAAGGATCGAAGCCGTGTGCAGCGCCGAAGGCCTTTTTGTAATTAGATCCGGCTGAGCTGCTACGCGGTGGCATTATAGCAGGTTGAACCATACCCGGGAATTGCTTGACGGTCTCTGCGCCATTGTACATAACGGAGCCTTCTCCGGGTATGCTCATGGTCTTTATGCCTCCTGCCCTATAACCTCCTGCTGCGGCCGCGGCTCTCTCAGCATTAGGATCGGCAAAGTTGGGAACGAAGCCGTGGGCTCTCCCGCCTCTTCTCATCGGCCCAAAAGTCATCATACTTGCAGATATAGACCTTGAAGTCGCTGCTAGCTTGGTTGCTTCTACGTTAGAAGCTCTCATAGCAGCTAGCATGTCTTTTGCTGCGGCTGCGGCTGATAGTTCTCCTCTTTCTATCTGTTTAATTATAGCAGGCTGTCTAGTCAGCTCTGCAGTGACGGCCGCTTCTATATCTTTTCTCTGCAGTATACTTTTATTTAATTCAAAAATACCTGCTATAGCTTTACCTGTAAATTTACCAAAGTCTATAAACAGCTTACCGATTCCAGCAGTGACCAACACTAGTCCCGGCCCGCCTATAAAACTACCTATGCCTTTTAATATATCTTTGCCTATACCTTTGCCAAATTCTTCAAATCTACCGCCTTCTGAAAAAGCTCCTATAGCAGAGTTTACCAAACTCAAAACATTTTCTATAGCTGGTTTTAAAGTTGCTCCTCCTATAGCTGATCCAGCTTTAGTAAGATTTACAAGAGTCTTATTTATTAAAGCATCAAGAGTTTGGTTTAACTGTTCGTTTTTTCTGTAATCCTCGTCTGTAGCTGTGGCCGACTCTCTGACCGCTCTACTGTACACGCCATATTTACTGGAAAGATCGCCTAAAGCTGCGCGTAAAATATTAACTTGGAAAACACCAGCGACACTTTCAGCTATCTGCCCCTGTTGTATCTGACTCAGGTCTTGGAACTTGGACGCCAAATTCTCCAAAACTTTAGTCGCTGGCAGCATGGCTCCCTGCATGTCTCTGGTGGCAACTCCAATTTGAGCCAGTTTTTTCTGTACGTCGGTTCTCTGTATTCTGGTAAATATAGTTTTGAAGGCGTTACCAATAACAGCGCCGCCTCGAGCAGTTCTTTGCTGTACTGCGGTAGTTATAGCGAGGAGCTCGTCCATACTAACACCTGCATCAACAGCAGATGAACCAACACGAGAAATAGCTTTTGCAAGATCGTCTGAGCTAACAGCAAATGCCTGATCGACCTTTGCCATTTTGTTCACGACCTGAGCTGAATTAATTCCAGCTTTAGCAAATGAGTTTACTGCTGCGGTTAGAGAAGATACAGCTTCCTCTGCACCCATACCTGTCAAACGCGACAGAATCATCGCATCGTTTAATCTTTTTAAAGTCTTTTCCGTTCCAAGGCCTTGGCGAGCTAACTCGGTTGCTCCTGCGGCTATAGTCTTAAAAGATTGTCCTGTTTGAGCAGCTACCTTAAATAGTTGATTTCCAAACTGTTGCAAGCTTGCTGCGCTAGCTCCCAAAACGACATTAATATCAGTTAAAGATTTTTCTACCGCTACTGTAGCTTTTACAGTTTCTTTTAGAGCTTTTTGAACTTGGTATATGAGTCCTGCTGAAGCGCCAAACGCAATAACACGAGCGTTTGCAGCGGCCATTGATTTTTCAAACTCGCCAGCATTTGCTGTAGCTGCGGATAGGCCTTCACCTAAAGGCTTAAGGGACTTACCTCCTCTTCCGCCTATAGACGCAACCCTCTTCTCCACACCAGCTAAAGTCCTATCGATCCTTTTCAGATCTTTTTCAGCCTTTGCCGTGATTATCTCTAATTCTGCCCGTAACTTTTCCGTAGCCACGTATTAAATTACACTTTTTTTACTTAACTCCGTGTAATTTCATCATATCCTCCATACTAAGTCTACCCCCTTGTTCTTTGGCTTTTTGATCTAAATCTATAACATCTTGGCTTTGGTCAATACCCGCTTTTGCCAAGTCTTCTTTTGTGGCTCCTACTATACTAGATGCTCCACCCTCACCTTCGCTAGAGCTCTTTTCTAGTATTTCTTTAACATTTTTACTGGATTCTGCCCACTCGATTAATTTTTCTGGATCTTCTACTATATGATCTGGTATTTTGTCTTCAGAATTTTGAATTATACTTTTAAAATATTTACCGTAGCTAAACAACTCGGCTTGATAAAAGGTTAAATGTATTATAGGTTTCCCATAAAAATTAAATATATTGTCATCTGACAAATAAAATATATTAGTAAAAAAATCAGATAAAGAAATTCTTTTGAGATTTTCTCCTTGGAATTTTTCATTATTTTGAGAATATATACTAAATATCTCAGATACTTGGCTTTCTTCTAGATCGTCAAATTCATTCTCTTTAAACATTCTTTTTCCATCTTTGTCTAATATAGATAAATGCATGTAGTATTCATTTATCCTTCTGTGGGCATATTCTTCTGCAGTGAACCCAACTATAGATTCTTTCTCTGCTAAAATCTCATATAATTTTTCTTCATTTTGTTTTATCTCTTTTTTGATTTGGTCTATTTGGGCTTGAAGAAAAAGTTTGGATTTAGTTTTATTTAATCCTTTCACTAAGTTTTGAATCCTTTTGACTTCATCATCTTTTTCGTTGGACCAAAGACCTTCTTTCGTCAAATATTCTATCTTATCTTCTCTTTTGGATAGACCTTGACTGACGGCTTTTTCAAAATAAAAATGGTTTTTGATATCAGTTTTCGCCGCATCTAAATTATTTATATGCTTTATTCTTATCTCACCAAAGTTATTTGTGTTAATCAAAGAGTAACCTTCGATTATCTCAGAAAAAACTAATTTTAACTTTTGTTTTTCCATAAAAAATAGCCCCCCGAAGGGGGCTTGGTTTTAATACAACTAAAAGTATTCTAAATGCCCCTTACTTTTTCTTAGCTTCTTTTTTGGGCTTTTCTTCTGTTTTCTCCTCTTCTTCGTCAAGCTCTGTAACGTTCTTTTTAAGCTCGTCGAATTGTTCTTTACTATTAGGTCTAGCGAAGTACCATAAACTTATATTGTAGGTAAACTCTGCTACTACAGAAGTAAGGAAAGGGTCTTGACCGTCATCAATTTCGTCATACTTCTCTAAACGGTCCTCAAGTTCTCCTTTGTCGAAAAATGGAGTTTCATCATCATTATAAGACATGAATAAGACCCACCAAAGAATAGCTTTATTTCTAGCACGAGATTCTGCGGTATCTTCAAAGATAGATTCTTCAGCCATATTATACCTTCTCATTGTTTCAAGATATGGCTTAGCTTTATCTTCTAGTTCTTTATGCTTTTTCTTTTGATTGTTCGTCCTTTTCTTTTCGTCGATTACATTGATTTCTTCTTGTTGAGCATATATCTCTCGTAGCTCTTTAGTAATTTCGTCAAAAGCTTTTTGTTGAAGATCATTCATTATACCGCCGTCATTAGTATAACGTTTATGAAGCAGCGGCCGAGTTATCATTCCGGCGCGAATAGCTTTTCCTAGCTCTACTCCATAATACAGTTCGCCTTCGTCCAGCATCGCGCGGGTAGGCCTTCTCAAGAAGAATTTCTTTTCGACTTCCTCCTCTACTGTTTTCTTTGCGGTGATTTCCTCCCCGTCTTTATTTACGTCAGGGACCTCTTTTTCTACCGTTTCCTTTTTCTTTAAAACGAATTCGTATAACCTTTTCATTTCTTTATATTCTTATGGAATTCAAGATATTTGTCAAAATATTCTTCAAGCTCACGAATAGTATCGTTTCCTTGATCAAGGATGCGTTTACGTATTCTTTTATAACTTTCTTCTGGGATTTGAATTCCCTCTGAGCTGAGGTCTTCTAAAATGAAGAAGAATGATTTATATAAACCTGTAATTTTTCTCTTTAATTGAAACGAGAAAAAGTTTTCGACAATATCTTTTTCCATAATGTACCTTTACTGTGCCTTTTACCTATAAATAATTACACACAAAAACAAGAAAAAAGCCCCTAAAAAGGGGCTTGAATTTTGTTTATTAAGTTTGTGAAACGCTTCTAGAGCGTTATACATCTGAAATAAACTAACCTAAATTAAGAGTAATCTCTGGAGCCACGTAGCCTTCGGCAGGAACTGTCCTTTGCGCTATCGCAGCTAATTGATTTTCCAACTGCCCTGACCAGCCATTATTGACTATGACTTGACTTACAGTATTATTTAAATCTGCATTAAGTTCATCTATAGTCACGCAAGGATCAAACCCAGTTACGCCATCTATATAGGTAGAGTAGTCGCCGGAAGTCATAGTGATTCCGACGACCAACTCAGCAACTTTGCCAGAGTGTGGGTGTGTTGGAGCGCAACACTTAGGCTCGCACCTAACTACTTGAATTGCATTAGGCATCTCCCGCTCTCTCTATACCCAAATCTGGACCATCCTCCGAAGGTGCAGGTTCTGGCTCTGGAACGGGTTCTGGAGCGGGTTCTGGAGCGGGTGGCTCCGGCATTGGCTCCGGCATTGGCTCTGGCATTGGCTCCGGTGCCGGGGCGGGGGTTTCCCCCGCCATCTTAGCACCGTTTCTTCGTCTCCAATATTCTGCGTCTCTTTCCATAATATTTTATTCCTTTAAGTTAATTATTAGGCTATCGGTGTCGGTATCTGAATATCTACGCTAGAGCCACTAGTGGTTATAGTATTGCCTAGGCTATCTTGAGCGTTTTCATTAACAAACCCTGACACTCTAACATCCTTAGCGATTCCAGCAGTATTTGCTGTAGCGTTTAGCTTAGTCTGACCAGCAGCCGTTAGTCTTAAGACGAATGATTTGTCAAGAACGTTGTTAACTAATGTATAATCAGTCGTATTAGTGAAGGCTACGAATGGTGAAGTTACGGCAGTGCCGTCGCCTATTCCTGTAAACAGAGCGAAGTCTGTAGTAATTAGATCTCTAGTGCCTCCATGAGTGACAGACTCATTGAAATCTAAAACATATTCGCCAGTAGCAGTTCCTGCGATATGCTGGCCAGCACTTGTAACCTCGAGAGTGTTAAAGGTCGGTCCAGAAGTATCAACATTGTTAGTCTGAGTGATGCCAGCCATGAACAAGCCAACGTCTGTCTGTCTCGGTCCGCCAATTTGAGTACTGAAGTCAAGAGTCACTGACTTATTGTCGCCGATAGAAGAACTAAATGACTGAGAGTCTGGCTTCATGTCTTTCAACACGTACTTACAGACGGTAGTTTTAGCGTCTGATCCGCAAAGATCTCCAGTAACACCTTTTAGCTCGATTTCGACATTGTAGGACTTCTCGCAATCAATAAGATCATTTAAGTTTCCTGTGGTTAGATCTGTTAAGATGGCGTCGAAGCTTAATCCTACACTAACAGGAAAGTCTACCTCGCGGGCAAAAGCAAACCTATTGCCGAGTCTTTGGATTGGAGTTCTTCCTAAGTCGAAAGAGATGTTGTAACTCTGAATGTTAGCAGAGTCAGTAGTGTCTCCAGCGTTTGTTGGTAGCTTGGCGCCTCCTAAAGAGTAGTTGGTGGTGCCAAATACTGGAGTACCATCGTTTTCAGCTACCTTGATAGTGATATCGCCCGGGCGGAGAGTACTAATAGCCAGAACTCCAGAGCTGTTCGCATCCGAAGCAGCCAAAGCCGCATCCCCACTAACAGGAGGTAAAGATACTTTATTTGCTGCTGGAGAAGCAGTTCCGTCTACTCTGTTAATACCCGGATTAGGCAACAACTGAGTTCCGGTTGAAAAATTCATATTCATACCCTCTACAGAAATAGAAACTGTAGGAAAACCTCCAACAGAGGCTTCTGTCGAATAAGAGGTCATGAAACCGTTACCAATACCAATAGTAGAGGCATTCTGAGTGCCGTCTAAATTGTCTCTATTAGTGTCTCCAACGGCGTCTTCACCTTCACGAGATGTCTGAATGAAATAGTTTCTTTCGTCTTCGGTTTTGTTTAAAACTCCAGATAAAGCAGAAGTCATGCCTTCTACAGTAGTACTGGTTTCATTAACGAAAAAACCTAAGTTTGCCTCGTTAGCAAAATTTGCCAAAAGATAAGAAAAATCTAATGATACAGTAGGAGTGTCTAAAACTACTCTGTCAATAGCGGCCAACTCGCCGAATTGGTTAACGTCAGTTCTGCTAATATTGAAAGAATAGTTGGCAGACTGTACTCTGTGGATTTGCTTTATATCTACCTGATTGTGTGTATCAGTGACTCCAGTCTTTTGACCGGCGAATAAAGCTTCACTTTGGTATATTACTCTATTTTTAGCCATATTAAAACCTTTTTTAAGTTGTTATTTGATATTACAGTTAATATCGCTAAAAGAGAAATAAAAATCAACAATTTCGCGGATATCTGAACTTAGTAAGCTCGAAATCAATAATACTAGTGAAGATATCAGGATTAAGTGACCTGATCTTACTTTGCACTCCTCGCTCTAGATTTGAGACAAATACGTCTTCGACAAAGCAGGAAGCGGCAGATCCTTTTGAGCTTGTAGCGGTAGAAAAGTTATACTGAGAGCCATCTTTATAGCCTCCAAATGAATTAAATGGCATTTCGCCAGCTTCGAAAAGTGGGACTAAGGTCTTTTGGGTATCTCTGAATATCGACCCCACCGCGTCTAACTCGAATTGACTTTGCGCTAAAACTATAGCTCGAACGTTAATAGTAGTTTGATCTTGGCCGCCAAAAGATATAGGCTCGTTAGAAGTTCCCATATTTTTTAAATATACCACAGGATACGTCTTTGTATCAGCCTCTAAGCCAGTTGGTGTTAAGTCTATTCTGTTTCTTTCTGTATATTTCGTTTCAAAAAGAATTTTATCTTCTGGTTGATTTGTCAGGTAAACGTTGAAGTCTTTTATTGCAAAAGAGCCTGTTATATCTGCAGTCTGCTCTCCAGAAAAATAAACTTTTCCATCTAAATAATTTATATCAAAAAGACCTGTCTCTCCTCCTTGGCCGCGATTTACTAAATTATTGGCCCCAACATATAATCCAGTTGGAATAGTAGCTCCAGTGATAGACGCGTCAGCCACAAATTGTGAATAAGAACTAGAATATGTTTTATATCCTCCGTATTCTTCAGAAGCGTCGTAAAACTTACCAGTTACATTTTCGAAAGCCTCACCTTTGTCTAATAGTTTGTTGTCAAACCATAGAAAAAAGCTAGACATTACTTTGTTATCAAATTGTGGCTTCATAATCCTAAGTTGGCTCTAAATTTATTTATAATAGGAGACAAGTAAGGGACTGGTTTATAATTAAAGTCTCTTACTATATACTCTGACTGAATAGCTGTGCCAGACCTACTTGTTCTGTATTTCGAATTAGCTAAGGTATAATTAAAATTGCTAATACCTCCTTTTTCTATAGCCCTTACCCAACTTCTGCCGCCGCCCCAAGGGAGAGGGGTTTGGGTGTAAATTTCTGTAAGACTTGGAAAGTTTACTGTAAAATCATAACTTATCCTAGTAGGGGTGATTTTCTTTTTTAAAGGAACTCTTTTTAAATGTATAAAATTTGAATAAGCGCTTCTTAAGACTTCAATTGGCTTATCCCCCATACTAAATCCTAAAAATTCAAACAAATTTGCCTGATACCCTAAAGCTGAACTCTTTGTTCCGCCTTCTATACTTTGCGTTACTTCATGGTTGTCTATTTCCTGCAAAAGTATTTGCTGGGCCGTTTTAAGTTTTTTGGAAGCTGAATTAAAAGCTAAATTTTCCAAAGCTTTTGATTTTGTTGGATCAAACTGCTTTTTTAACATTTGTTGCAAATTTAACTTTAATTTTCTAGCCATTACGTAGTTGCCTCTAAATAAAACACAAAATATTTTTGACCGAGGTATTCTCTTGTCCCGTCGTCTGTAATTACATTGTAGTTTTTCCCTTGAACTACTATAGATTCAGTTTTTCCATTATTTTTAATATAATCCCTACAGTCTTGCTCTACTTTAATTCTTACTTCACCTCTAATATCTTCTACTTTTATGTCATCAACTATCTGCTCATCTTGTCTCTCTTTAAAGTTGACTAATGCGTCAAAAGTACTGCTAACAGTTTGGTACTCTACAATTTCTTTTTGGGCTCCGTACCCAGCGTATATACTTTGAGACTGGTTAGTGATAACCTTTTTTGGCTGTTTGAATATAGTTATAGTTTCTTTGAATGTATCAAAATGATCGGTAAGAGCATTTTTAAAATCAGTCTTACTGGACTCTGGAATTAAAGAAGCCATTTTAGATAGTTAACCTGTTGAAATGCTGGGTCCGAAATGGATCGTGGGCTCCGACTATAGTATCATCTCCCGCGACCTGCACCGGCGCAGAGAGTCTTAGTTTATACGCGTTAATCATGTCAGTAAGCTCTTCGTACTCTTGTCTTTTTAAAGATGCGTAAGTTTTGCTAAGTTCGTTTTTGTTGATTTTGCGAACTTTAGATCCATCAGAAACCACTTCTACAACTGGATCATTAGAAGCTGCCCCTAGAGTAGACCTAAGTTGTTGGTCATAATAATGTACATTATACATTTTTTTAAGCACGGCTTTTTCTTCAAATTTTAGTGCTAAATTTTCGTTATCTACGCTGCTATTATAAGAAGCGGGCTGTCTGCCACTTTGCTCTACTTGTTCGCTTATCTCGAAATCATCATAACTTACTCGAAAAGAAGTATTCAAATAATTATTTAATTCGCCGACATTGCTCCTAACCCAGTAGGCAATAGCGGGAATAGACAAAGTTGAAGGTTCAGAGAGTTCTCTGAAGATTTCGTCAGCGATATCGACAACTTTCATATAGTA
>Ga0163180_10000196_pt1 | contig 34181 bp, 28 predicted proteins | sample AtlANTMetagenome_2_FD_109647 | JGI IMG/M metagenome (GOLD analysis project Ga0163180, IMG submission 109647) | Marine eukaryotic phytoplankton communities from the Atlantic Ocean - Atlantic ANT 4 Metagenome | ecosystem: Environmental > Aquatic > Marine > Oceanic | place: North Atlantic Ocean...
AGGCAAGGCCATCATTATGGCCCGAGGAGCATCCAGTGCGGCCTCAGCCGCCTCTGCAGCCGTCGACCACATGCGCAGCTGGTGGGTGGGTACATCCGACGATGAGTACACCTCGATGGCAGTCTGGTCCAATGGTGAGTACGGCGTGCCGGAAGGGCTTATTTTCTCCTTCCCGGTCACGGTTGACGGCGGTGTCGCGACGGTGGTTGAGGGGATTGGTCACAACGACTATGCGAAAGCTAAGATCGACGCGACCGCGGCCGAATTGGTGAGTGAGCGAGAGGCGGTTTCAGAACTGTTGAGTTGATGATGGTGGGGCGTTGATGTCCCAGTGAGGAAATAGTTCCCCGGCTGGTTGCGACAAAAAAGTCGCAACCGTAGAGGATCTCTTCTTTTGATCAGGTTTTAAACAGGTTAAATGGCGTCGATTGCTCATTCCGTGTCTTGGCATGGAACTTGCTTAACGGTGTAGCAAAACCTGGATCATCGTGTCCCAATAGGAGTCTCAATTATGTCGCGCAGCTCTTTCGTTATTTGCCTGCTGTCCATTGCTTGCATGGAGCATGATTTAAAGTCGATTGATGACTCCGATGGCTCAGGTGGTTCGCGTTTGCGCGTGGACCCAGAGTCACTCAGCTTCGGTACTTTGGGGCGTGACGATGAACCTGTGGTCAAGCAGTTCGACATTATGAGCGTGGGTGACACCCCCGTGATGATCGAGAGTCTTCATATTGATTCGCCAACCGCGAGTTTCTCGATCCTGACCGATTTGACGGATACCCGTTTGGGTGTGGGTGAACTGGTCCAGGTCGATGTCGCCTTCGAACCGATGGGTGACGCCCTTCAGGCCGGTACAGCGGTGGTGACCAGCGATGCGGATTTCCCCCCGGAGCTCGGAGTGCTTCTGGATGGGCTGGGCAGTTTGCCTGAACTTGAGATTTCTCCCGACCCACTGCATCTCGGCTCGACGCTGATTGGCTGCGACAGCCAAAAACCGGTTTCACTCACCAATGTAGGAACGGACACGCTTGAGATTTACGACGTCACCCAAGCGGGCGATTCGTTTACGATGGTATCCGAGCTTGAGTTGCCCCTGACTTTGGAGCCTGACGAGTCGGTGGATGTGATTCTCGAGTTTGAGCCTACGGATGAACTGGAATTCAACGGAACGCTCACCGTGGAATCGAATGAGCCGATGGAAACCCGTGACGCCGCTCAGATCGGTGAGGGTGAATACGGTGCATTTTACGAACACGAATGGGTCGTCCCATCGGATCCGCCTTCGGATATTGTGTTCTATGTGGACCAGAGCGGTTCAATGTCGGATGACCAAGACCGCCTGGCGAGCAACTTCTCGACCTTTATTAGCGAGTTGGCCACCTATTCGAACGACTGGCAAATCATTGTCGCGAATGCGGACAATGGGTGTAATGCTCACGGAGGTGTTCTTACGCCGACGGCAGCCAACTACGAATCGCGGTTCCAGTCAGCAGTGAGCAGCGGAGGCGGCTTTTGGACCGAGGCGGGTCTGACCATCACGTCCGAAGCGATCGACAAGACGGATGTTGGAGAATGCAACTGGGGCTTTTTACGTCCCGATGCGATGCTTCACATCATCATGGTCTCGGATGAGGCGGAGCAATCCTCCAGCTCTTGGACTTGGTATATGGACAAGATCGTGGCGAAGAAGGGCAGCACGGCCAATGTGAAGTTCTCCGCTATCGCCGGTGATTACCCAGGTGGCTGCTCCACAGCGGATGCAGGTGACGGGTATTACCAGTCCGTCATGGCGACCGATGGTGTGTTCTTGTCGATCTGCTCAGATTGGGCCACACCGAGCAATCTCTCGATGCTTGCCGCCGCCAGTGTGCAGATGGCCGCATTCGAACTGGATGCCACCCCCGCTCAAGATACGATTCGCGTATATGTGAACGGTACAGAACGTCTGGACGGTTGGCGATACGATGAAGGCGACAACACGGTTGTGTTTGACGATGCCATTCCTCAAGAGAACGATGAAGTGAGAATCACCTACGGTGGGCTGACTTTCTGCGACTGATTCCTACATCACGGAAGAAAGGCCCACATTTATACAATGTGGGCCTTTTTTTTGTGACTTGTGCCACGTAGAATCGGGGCGACGAAAGGGGTCGATCCATGGTCAAACGTTTGCTTGTGTTGTGTATGTTCGCCTGCCTGTCGGCTTGCGAGTCGGACAAGAGTGGCTCGGATGATTGGTATGGCGATGATTGGTCCGACGATACGGGCAGGCCTGTCTTGGAAGCCGAGGTGTCGGGTGGCGGTGAACTTCGCTTAGTGCCCGACTTTATCGATTTTGGAGCGGTCCGTTTTGACGAAGAGCCTATCGTAAAGCAGTTCGATGTGATGAGCGTGGGTACACTCCCTGTGAACATCGAGGGCCTGCACGTGGAGGCGGCCATCGCGAGCTTTACGGTTTTGACGGATTTGGCGGACACTCGCTTGGATCCTGGAGAGATGGTGGAAGTGAGTGTGGCCTTTGATCCGATGGCTTCTGATTCCCAGACCGGCAGGGCAGTGGTGACCAGTGATGCGGTATTACCCCGCTCGGCTCATGTCGTTTTGGAAGGCGAGGGGACTCTTCCGGAGTTGGAAATCTCTGCCGATCCGCTCAACGCGGGCACGGTGTATTTGGGCTGTGAAAAGGCGGTCTACGTCACGCTGAAGAATGTCGGAAATGAAACCCTTGAAGTCTACGATATGGGTCAGTCTGAAGGCGCCTTTCAGATCACGTCCATGCCGTCGCTTCCTCTCAATTTGGAGCCCGACGAAGACGTGCAGGTGTACCTTGAGTTTGCGCCTACTGTAGAGGGAGAAAGTAGCGGCACGCTCACCGTCACTTCAAACGAGCCGCTTGAGACCAGGGAAGCGAGCCAAGTGGGTACGGGGGAGTACGGCGCCTTTTACGAAGAGGAGTGGGTGGTTGAGTCGGATCCGCCCGCAGACATCCTGTTCTATGTGGATCAGAGCGGTTCGATGTCGGATGACCAAGACCGTTTGGCCACCAACTTTTCTACCTTTATCAGCGAGTTGAATACCTACTCGGAAGATTGGCAGATCATTGTCGCGAATGCGGACAACGGGTGTAACGCGCACGGAGATGTTCTTACTCCGGCAATTGCTGACTACGAATCACGGTTTCAGTCGGTCGTGAGCAGTGGTGGCGGCTTTTGGACCGAGGCGGGTCTGACGATTGCGTCCGAAGCCATCGACAAGACCGATCCCGGTGAGTGCAACTGGGGCTTTTTGCGTCCTGATGCGATGCTTCACATCATCATGGTGTCGGACGAGGAGGAGCAGTCTTCCAGTTCTTGGGATTGGTACGTGGATAAAATTGTGAGCAAAAAGGGCAGCAGTGCTCGCGTGAAGTTTTCGGCCATTGCGGGTGACTATCCTTCGGGCTGTGCCACCGCTGATCCCGGGGCAGGGTACTATGAGGCCGTGATGGCGACTGACGGTGTGTTCTTGTCGATTTGCTCAGACTGGGCGACCCCAAGCAACCTGTCCATGCTGGCGGCAGCCAGTGTACAGCGAGACACTTTCGAATTGGATGCGACGGCCTTTGCATCCACGGTTCGTGTCTATGTCAATGGGTCTGAACGTTTGAGTGGCTGGTACTTCGATGAGGACGACAACACCGTTGTTTTTGAAGAATCCATCCCCGGAGAAGGCGATGAGGTGCGGGTGATCTACGGAGGCGTGGGTTTCTGTGATTAGGTCTTCGCAGATGGTTGAGATGCATTGACCAAAGCTGCTGGATTCGTCCTCCGTTATGGTCGTTCTTCAGTATAGGTAATCCGCATGGAGCTTAAACGAACGGGCCGTACCTCCCGGTGGCAATGGAGGTTGCTTTTATTCTTGTTACTCGGGTCATGGATGATGGGTGGCCCAGCCTATAGGCAGGTTTTCGAAGGGCGTTCTTTTTGGTTTCCTCGGTGGGTCATGTTTCATGGCTTTGGTAAGGAAATCTGTGATGCTCGATTTTACTCCGTCGCTGCGAACGGTACGATGGGGCTCATCGATCGATATGCGGTGTTGGATCGACCCCGATCGTGGTCAACAAACCGGGCGTTGGTTCGAATGAAGAACCCCGGACAGGTGAGGTCGGTGGCTAGGCAATTGTGCAGTGCCTTAGGGTCTGACGCCGATGTTCGTGTGCTGGCTCGCTGCGGCAGTCGAGGTGAATGGCAAACGCGGATCCGGCTCCAAGATCGTTTCTGCCCAAAGACTGCCCATCTCGAATGGGAAGGTGATCGATGAACCGCATGGATGCCATCGTCACCCATCTCAGCGAACATCACGGATCAACGAGAAGCGTGGGGCTGCTCCGGTGTTTATGGGGGCTCATCCTGTGGGCTCGGTGGGCTGACGAGCTATTGCCCTTTAGGCGGCATGAGGCGGATCACTACGTCCTGGGGCTCTTGTTTTTCGTGTCCACGTCAGGAATGGTGGTGGGCTTGTTCAGTCGACTGTCGTGTTTTGTTGCCGGACTGGTCACCCTTACGATGGTCTTCCATTACGGTCATCTCAGTGGCGTGGAGTCTTGGACTCACCATCACACGACTTTCTTGGCGGTGGTCACCTTTGTGCTGGCCTTTACTCCTGCTGGGCGCTCGTTCTCTCTGGACCGAGTGCTAGCGATTCGAAAGGCGGAAGCGAAAGGTGGGGTTTGGCCCGATGAGCTTGGAAATGTTTGGGCGATACGGCTCGTCGGTGTTCAATTGTCGGCCATCTACTTTTGGGGAGCCATAGACAAATGCAGAATGGCCTACTTGGGAGGAGATCGCATTGAGCAGCACCTGATGTATCTGTATTTTGGCTCGGATTATCCAGGCAGTTGGCTCCATGTGGGCGCAATGATCGCGGCGATATCAACGGTGATGTTGGAGTTTTTGCTCTCGTTTGGGTTGTGGGTTCGGCGTGTGATGTTCCCCATGATGCTTCTGGGCATCCTATTTCATGCGGGGATCTACTACTTCTTGCCTGTGACGGTATTCTCCGTGGCTTCAGTGGTGGCTTATTTGGCTTATTTGCCACCGGACGACGTCCATCGGTTTATCGACAAGCTGTTGGGTGTGCGTTCAACCGAAACGTGAGGCTTTCTTTATGGGCAGAGCGTGTCCCGCAACGCTTTGAAGCTTTCGAGAGCAAGCGCGATGCCGTCGTCGTCCACATCCATATGTGTGACTAATCTCAACGCGGTTGAAGACACGTGCAGGCATCGCACGCCGCGCGCTTCGAGCGAGGCCTGTGCCTGGGGCCCATCCTGAACGTCGACGTAAACCATATTGGTTTGTGGAGCCTGGGTGGGGTAGCCGAGTTCGGTAAGACCCGTGGCCAGCCGTTGGGCGCGGGTATGGTCGTCATCGAGTCGGTGGATATTGTTTTTCAGCGCATAGATTCCTGCCGCCGCCAAAACCCCGGCTTGCCGCATGCCGCCGCCGAGTGCTTTGCGTACCCACAGGGCGCGCTCGATGAGATCCGCAGGTCCCGCCAACAGGCTGCCCACTGGAGCTCCGAGGCCTTTCGATAGACAGATCGAGACGGTGTCGTGGGGTTCGGATCGACGAGCGGCACTCACCCCGGATGCTACGGCAGCGTTGAAGAGGCGTGCTCCATCCAAATGGGTAGACGCATTTCGATCGCGAGCGACTGCAGCGATTTCTTCGAGTACGTCGATGGGGTAGGGCGTGCCTCCACCTCGATTTGCGGTGTCCTCAGTGGTCACCAGCGTGACGGGTGCGCAGTGTGGATCTTTGGGCCGAAAGTGGTTGGCGAGAACATCGGGATTCAGGATTCCGTCTCGCCCAGGTACGGTGCGGATTTGAACGCCAGAAATCATGGCGGCCGCCGCGCCTTCGTAGTTGAAGGGGTGGGCACCCGCTTCCATCAGAATGGCGTCACCAGGCTGCGTATGGAGACGAATGGCGATTTGATTGGCCATGGTTCCACTGGGTGTGAAGATGGCGGCTTCTTTGCCGAGCGTTTCTGCGGCCAACTCTTGTAGGGCTATGACTGTGGGATCGTCGCCAAGAACATCATCGCCAAGTTCAGCCTGACGCATGGCGTCCCACATAGCGGATGTGGGGCGAGTCACGGTATCTGAACGCATATCAACAGAAGGCATGCAGTCCTCAGGAGTCGATGAGGGTGGGGAGATAGTCTTTGGGAGGCTCGACGTTGAGTAGGCTTAAGAGGCTGGCTCCGATTTGGGCAATGCTCCCTGTCACGAGAGGCCCTGTGTCTACGCTGAGGGATGTGCTGTCTGTGGGGTCGTAAACCCAGAAGGGCACGGGATTCAGCGAGTGACTCGTATGGGGGCTATCCGTGTAGGATCCAGTCTTTTTGTCGATTCCAAACATCTGATCGGCATTTCCATGGTCGGCGGTCACGACCAGAATGCCGCCGACGGCGTCAATGGCACCCATCAGCTGTCCAACAGACCGGTCGACGCACTCGACGGCGGTGATGGTGGCCTTGAGGTCGCCAGTGTGTCCGACCATGTCTCCATTGGCGAGGTTCAGGCGGATATGATCGTACTGTTTCGACTGGATGGCTGCGACGGCTTTGTCGGTCACTGAAGATGCGCTCATGGCGGGAGCTTGATTGAAGGGCACCATGAGTGATGGGATTTCTTCCCAGGTTTCTGCAGTGGGCTGGTCGCCGCGATTTCCATTGAAAAAGTAGGTCACATGACCGTATTTTTGAGTCTCTGAAACCGCGAGGCTGCACAGTCCGGCAGTTTCCAGTTGTTCGCTGACGGTGTTTCGGATGGCGGGAGGCTCGACCAAGAAGTTTTTAGGAATCTTGAGGTCACCGTCGTATTGCATCATGCCAGCAAAATACACGCTGGGGTTTCGAGCTTTTGGGAAGGTCGCAAAGCCGGTGTCGTCAAAAGCTTGGCACAACTCCACAGCGCGGTCACCACGGAAGTTGAACAGTATGACGGCGTCTCCATCATCCATTCCTTTGTAGTCTCCGACGATAAAAGCAGGAAGGTACTGGTCATCCACATCGGGATTTTCTTGGTACAGGGTTTGGATGGCTTGAGTGGCGGATTCAAACCTCCGACCCTCTCCTTCCACATGGGTTTGCCATCCCCGTTGAACCATGGCCCAGTCTGCTTCGTATCGATCCATGGTGATGTGCATTCGTCCCCCACCGGATCCGATGGCGTAGTCTCCCCTTTGGGCGGCCAGAAGTGCTTCCAGGGGTTGGACGAAGGAGAGTGCCGACCGAGCGCTGACGTCTCGACCATCGGTCAATGCGTGGACCCGTAAACGCGGGACACCTGCTTGGCTGGCTTGCAGAACCATGGCGTGGAGATGTTGGATGTGGCTGTGCACATTTCCATCACTGATGAGGCCCACCAGGTGCAGCGTTTTGCCCTTGATGGCCTCTTTCCAGGCCGAAGAGTCCCAAATGCTTTCGGAGTCGATGGCGTTCGCCACGAGTTTGGCCCCTTGATCGAATATTCGGCCGGCGCCCATAGCGTTGTGTCCCACCTCGGAGTTGCCCATATCGGCGTCGCTGGGCATGCCGACAGCGGTGCCATGCGCGGCTAACAGCGTCCAAGGATGATCGGAGCTGAGTCGGTCTAGGTAGGGGGTGTCCGCCAAAAAGACCGCATCTCCTTCATCACGACGGCCCCAGCCGACGCCATCGAGAATGCATAGGACTATGGGTCTTTGGGCCATGGTGGTCGTTTAACCGGTCTACTCTTCGGTTTGAACCGAATCGCTGCCATCGCAAATCAAGAAGCTCCCGACCACACCAGCGAGCACGGAGGCGGGAATGATGACCAAGGGGTAAATATCGACGAACATGGCGACAGATTTCCAGGCATCCCAGCGGGAAGGTTGCCATGAATGAGGTCGAACAAAGAAAAAGCCGAACACGACCAGCAGCCCCAAGGGTAGGGCTAAAAGTGCGCTCCAATACCATCGCATCCAAGAGGCTGTGAGCAGGGGGCTGGCCAGGCAGGAAACAACCATTCCCACGAGTGCAGCGAGCCATACATTGGGGTGTGTCAGCCCATCCGATAGGGTCAATCCTTTTTGGCCGAGAACAATAAAGAGGCATGCTCCACCCGATGCCAATGACCAGATCCAGATCAGACGTCGGGCACGTAAAATGCTCTTCATGACACATACCTTAAGCGAACCCGAGCATACAGTGTTCCACAGTGACATGTTGGGTAATGAGAACGCAGGGGCTGCGTCGTGTTAGGTGTTTTCATCGGGGTGGGGTTGTTGCGTCTGGAACGGATGCAGTCGGCCATATCCATTATGGAGGGCAGAAAATGAGCAAGCCAAAGCTGGTCGTCAATGCGGTGCCTGAGCCGACACCGGAAGAATTGCGTTTGGCCTACCAAGTGAGCGCGCGATCGCGCTCGCTTGAGGAGCATATTGTTCGCTTGGTGAACCGTGGCGAGGTGAAATTTGCCATTTGGGGCCCGGGTGAGGAGATTCACGGCACCGCGACGGCGTTGGCTTTGTCCAAGCACGTTGAAGATGTCTCTCATTTTGGAATGATTCCTCACTATCGGTCGGGCGCACTTTGCTCGATGTGGTGCGAACTCAATGGTCGTAAGGAATTTTCTTTGGACGTCCTGAGGCAGCAATTCTCTAAGGATACCGACACCATGAGCCGTGGACGCCAGATGGTCTACCACTTGGTGATGGATGACGTGGGAATCCTTCCTGTCCAGTCTCCGGTCGGAATGCAGTTGGGCAAGGCTGCCGGCTATGCGATGGGCTTCAAGGTGAAGGGGATCACAGACGGAATCACTGTGGGTATCATTGGGGATGGAACCAGTGCAGAGGGTGACCTACACGATGCGATGAATGCGTGCAGCGTTTGGAGTCTTCCCACGATGTTGATGGTGACCGACAATGGTGTCGCCATCTCTACAAATCCCGACGAAGGACGGGGAATCAAGGATTTTAAGGCTTACGCTGAAGCGTTTGGTATGCGCCACTTTAGCTGTGATGGGCGTGACTTCTGGGATGTCTACACGACGATGTATGAGGCATTTCAGTACATACAAGAAGCCCAGGCACCGGTCGTGATGCATGTGCATTCACTGCCACGTTTTAATGGGCACAGCTCGGCAGCTGATGTCACTTTTGATCTGGGTCAGGATGATCCCCTTCTTCGGTTTGGCGAGTCGCTTGTGGAGCGGGGAGTCCTCAAGGAAGAGGACGTCATGCGGCGCGTAGAGGGGTCGGGACGCGACTTTTTTGCGCACCACGAATTGGGCGCGGTGATGGCTGGAGAAGATGTGGCGATCAAGGCGTATCTTGATCAAGTTCGCGGAGAACCGGATCCCCCCGTAGAGAGTATTCACGAAAACATCATGGCGCCGTTCCCCGAGGTGGTCGAAAAACCTGGTGATGGAACGACAAACATCACGTATGCGGGCGCTATTCGTGCTGCTCTCGACCAAATTATCGAGGAGAGCAATGGGGTCATTTGGGGTCAGGATGTGGGCCGTTTGGGGGGGGTCATGCAGGCGACTGCTGGCCTTAAGAAGTCACGCCCAGAGCGGATCATCGATGCCCCACTGAATGAGCCGTTGATTATGGGGACGGCTTGTGGTGCAGGCTTGCATAAGGACATCACGGTTCTCCCAGAGATTCAGTTTGGTGATTATTCCCTGAATGCCTTCCACTGGTTTGTCCATATGGGCAATCTGTACTGGTGCACCAATGGCAACGCGAATTTCCGTACGATCATGCGAACACCGGTCGATCCTTTCGGTGGGGGTGCGGTATACCATTCCATGAGTATCGACGGATATTTTGCTCCGATACCGGGCTTGGTCATTTTGATGCCGTCCACGAGTTTCGATGCATTTGGTTTGTTGAAAACGGCTGCAGATTATGGCGGTCCGGTTCTTGTTTTGGAGCCGAAATGGATGTACCGGCAGACTCTTGGTCCATCTTTCCCGGGTGAGCCTACGGATAAAGAAGATGTGGCGAAGTTGCGGAAAGGCCTCATGCGAGGGGAGATTCCAGAGATACCGTCGGATGTTCGCGTTCCATTCAGCAAGGCTGCGATTCGCCGTCAGGGGTCGGATGTAACCATCGTTTCTTGGGGCCGTGCTGTTCATACAAGTATGGATGCGGCAGCCCAGTTGGAGAAAGAGGGTATCGAAGCTGAAGTCATTGATTTACGAACCCTTGTTCCGCCCGATCTGGATGCTGTGATGGCGAGTTGTGAGAAGACGGGTCGATTGGTGGTCGCGTCGGAAGATCGGACCTTTGCGGGTTTTGTGCGTTCGATTCAGGGGCCCGTGGTGGAACAATTCCCAGGCATGCCCACTGTGGCGTTGGGTCAAAAGAACATCCCTGGTATCGCTCAGTCCCTCATCTTGGAGGATGCGACGATTCTGACGGCAGTCGATATTGTTGAGGGCGCTAAAAAGGTCATCAACACAAAGGTGAGTGGGGAGAACACAGTCTCCTTCATTCCCCCGCGGTATTTCCTCAACTAAGCGACTGATGGATCCAATGTGAAAGGCCGGCGGTGAACCGGCCTTTCGTCGTGGAGGTCTCCCTGCACCAGGAACATCCTCCTCTTTCCCTAGTCCCCACCAGGAAAAGCGATCACCCCGAAGCTCTTTCGAGCAACGGGGTGAAGATGGCTAACGAGAATCCGTTGGGTTCCACTTCAGAGGTTTGCGCAGACTCACCGGTTGACGGGGCTTAAAAGTAAGTCCATCGGCCTTTCGTGCCGTTAGCGGGGATTTCAAGGTCACCGGTTGATTTGCAGCACCGTGGTGCTTCTCCTCTTCCTGTCTCTCCATTCAGGTGCAAGTCGCATAGCCTTTCTTGCCTGCCCCCTTGACCTTAGCGCTGTACGCTTGATCTTCGAGGCTTTCCCGTTTGGAGGGTGCCGCTAATGATTTCTCACTGTGGCTTGACCTTCGATCCTTCGCTTCGTCTTCAAAGACTCAGTCCGGTTCGAGCGGTTCATTCGTGATGTCTGATCCTTTGGTGTCCCTTGCGGTTCACCGGGCTCCGACATCGCGTCTGAACATCCTCTCTTGTGGTTTTCCAAAGATCGCCCCTCCACCGACATTCACCGTTTGCGTCCTGTCCGGTCGCCTCCCGAAGGGGGCTTCCTCGGCCTCACGCTGCTACACGTCAGACACCTTCCACCCTTGTCGTTCCTCCCGACTTCGGTGGTTTACTCCGCAAACTGCTCCGCAGGCTTGTTGCATCCTGCAGCCAGTCATGGGGTTCGAACCGTTTCCGGTTGGGCCTCCCTTCCGCTGTGTTTCCACATCGGTTGGTCCTCCCAGCCTTTCCCTGGTTCGCTCCTCACACCCTTCGAAGCGTTTCCCTTTCTAGAAGCCGCATCACGTCACCGTGACCGTTGCCATCGCGCTGTTGCCTGCGCCCCTGTTTCCAGTGGCTTTGGCTCAACCTCATGGCTTTGCTCTTCCAGAAAGTCCGTTGCCGTCAGCCTGCGTTTCCGCCTGCTTTCGGCCCGATGCTCCCTTGGGCTTTGTTCCCCTTCAAGGCGCTCCCCTCGTACCCAGTGCTCATCCGGACAATCCCGGAGCTCCGCCGCCGCAGCGGCTTGACTCTGGACCACGTTCACCGAAGTGACCGCATCCTGGACTCGGCGAATGCTTGCGCATCTGCCCGACTTGCCGAAGCAAATCAGTCCCAGCTTCCGGCTCCCCGAAGGGGGCCTTCCACGACAACTTGGATGCGAGCATCCGAGCTGCCGGCCTGCCGACCGTAGCCAGCCTGCCATTGAACTGTCCGAGCTGGCCTCTCTTGTTCTTTATCTCTGTCTGGACCGATTCCGTAGGAACCCTGCCTAGACCGGTCATGAACTTCAGAGACCATCTTGGTTCGAGGTGGCTTTGGTTTCATGCGTCTCGTTTTTCGGGCACATGGCCTGAAAGCGTTTGCAAAAGCGCTCACCTTTTCAATCCGCCGAAGCTTCAATCCTAGGGAACCGATTTGCCATGACTCACTGACTACATCCGCGCCACCGACTTGCGTCGTTTGCGCAGTCCTCTCGACCGAGGCCGATTGGGCTGTAGACGGTGCGGACCTTTCTGCATGGACCCACGTGAGTGGATTTAGCGTCTGGGTCCGATATGGAACCGCCGACCTTCTTGGGGTTTGTGACGTCAAAGATCTGATGGGATTCCTGCCCGAAGGCTGTTCACCCGGATCCGATTTCTCGGTCCAGCCCCGGATCCCCGAAGCCGCGAATATCTATTGCACACTCCGTGCCAACTTTGCGCTTTAGAGACGTACAACGATTGTGGAAAACTCATATGGGATCCAAATTTCCCACAAAGTTTTCCACAGGCCGGGTGCTGCCTGTGATTAGGGGGCGTTATAGTTGAAAATATATAGTAATTATAGATACTTATATTTTTGAGATGTGGGCGTCTCAATGGGAAAAATGGATCTCATTTTTTAGCATCGGATCTGAATTCCCACAGTGCCCAAGACAGGGCCGCTCGATACCGTTAGGATCGGAGTCCTCGCCTCGGTTGTCCGAGCTTCTTCCCCAAATTCCTCCAACCCCAATTGTTCTGAACATGTCCATCGACATCACAAGTTTACGTACGTGCCCCATCAGCGAATTGGTGGAAGCGGCTCACGAAATCGGTATCGACAATGCCGCTAACCTCAAGCGACAAGAACTTGTGTTTGAGATCGTTCGGCACAAAGGAACGTCTGCGCGATCAGCCAATGGGCAAGGGGTATTAGAAATCCTTCCAGATGGGTTTGGTTTTCTCCGTTCACAAGAGTGCAATTATGCGCCAGGTCCGGATGATATTTATGTGAGTCCAAGTCAGATCCGGCGGTTCAATTTGAGAACGGGTGATTTGGTCGGAGGGCAGGTTCGCGCTCCTAAAGAAGGGGAGCGGTACTTTGCGCTCATAAAGATTGAGGCCGTGAACGATACGGCGCCGGTCGGGATGCGGACGAAGCCGATATTTGATGCATTGACTCCGATTCGTTCGGAAACCCGAATCCAGTTCACCAACGGTGTGGATAATCTCACGGCTCGAATCATGGACCAGTATCTTCCAGTTGGCTTTGGTCAGCGGGTGGCTGTGATGGCTCCGCCTCGAGCAGACCGGTTGGTTTTATTTGCGGACTTGATCCATGGGATTCGTTCCAACCATCCGGATGCCATTGTCCTGATGTTGTTGTTGGATGAACGGCCTGAGGAAGTCACAGAGATTCAGCGTCGTGTGGATGCGGAAGTGCTCTATTCCACCTTTGATGAGCCAGCTGAGCGCCACATTCAGGTGACAGAGATGGCGATCGAGCGAGCCAAGAGGATCGCTGAACAGGGTCAGGATGTGGTGCTTTTCGTCGATTCTCTTTCGCGTCTGGCTAGAGCGTCCCATGCCACCACACCGGTCGGTGGCAAGTTGATGAATTCCCTGGTGGATATCTCAGCCCTTCAGTGTGTTCGTCGGGCCTTTGGGGCGGCTCGATGCCTAGAAGAAGGCGGCAGTCTCACGATATTCGCGACGTTGCTATCCGGGTCTAGCTTTGATGATGTGGTCGCTGAGGATCTGTTGGATACGGCCAATGGCGTCATCCGGATCGATCTGGATTTAGAGGCAGCGGATGTGTACCCGGCATTTGATCTTCGAGCGAGCCGTACAACAGCGCTTGAAAGTTACCTGACGGAAGAAGAAGTGGCTGCGGTAAGAACCCTGCGCACTGGGCTCCAAGGAGATGCAGATGCGGATTTACAGCAGGCCATAAAAGCGATCAATTGAGTGACGTGAGGCTGTTCTGCCTTGACAAATGAGCTAGAACCGGCAAATAAGGGCCGTCCAGTCGCGTGCAGGAGCGCTTCCACAGCTCGCGGCATCAGTATTTCGGCGGTTTCAGACCGCACCTTGGAGTTGACATGAAAGACGGTATCCACCCCGATTATCAGTACGTCGTTTTTCAAGACGCATCTGCCAATTTTGCTATCCTTACCCGTTCTACGATGAAGTCTGAAAAGACAATCAAGTGGGAAGATGGGAATGAGTACCCATTGATTAAGCTCGACATCTCGAGTGCATCGCACCCATTCTTCACGGGCAAGCAAAACATCGTCGATACCGCTGGTCGGGTCGAGCGATTCAAGCGGAAGTACCAGGTTCAAAGCTAATCAGGCACCATTTGCTGTCGGATTCCGAGTGGGCGTAAATCGCTTACTATCTGTTTGGTGCCTGCCCTGAACTCGTTCACACGATAAGGTGGCAGTATGTCAATGCACCCGCGCGAAGCAGCCCACCGAATATCAGAGATTGATCAGCAGTTGATGGACCCCGATGTGGTGTCCAATCAGCAGCGGCTGAAGGAGGTCTCTCAGGAACGCGCCCGTCTGGTTCCGATCGTGGATACATGGAATGCGTTGAACAAAGCGCGTACGGATTTGAACGATACGAAGGAGTTGCTCGACGATCCTGAAATGAAGGAAATGGCGCAGGAAGAGTACGATTTCCTCGCTGAAGAAGTGGAACGTTTAAAGAAGCAGCTTCGGATGGCGCTCATTCCACCGGATCCTTATGAGGGTCGAGATATCTTGGTGGAAATCAGGGCCGGGACGGGTGGCGATGAGGCCGGCCTTTTTGCGGGTGATTTGTTTCGGATGTATCTCCGCTTTTGCGACTCGAGGCGCTGGTCGACAGATTTGATCTCGACATCCGAACTCAACGCTGGCGGTGGAAAAGCCGGGCAAGGGTACAAGGAGGTCGTGTTCCAGATTTCGGGGGACGATGCCTACAAATACCTTCGGCATGAAAGCGGTGTTCATCGTGTTCAACGGGTGCCCGCTACGGAAACTCAAGGCCGGATTCACACCTCCGCTGCGACAGTGGCCATCATGCCCGTCGCGGATGCAGTCGAAGTGAATATCGAAGAAAAAGACCTCCGGATCGATGTCTTTCGTGCCTCAGGACCTGGGGGACAGTCGGTCAACACCACTGACTCGGCTGTTCGAATTACTCACATCCCTACCGGCGTGGTCGTTCAGTGTCAGGACGAGAAGTCTCAGCACAAGAATAAGGCGAAAGCAATGAAGGTGTTGGCTTCTCGCATTCTTGAACAACAAGAGGCCGCCGCTGCGGCAGAGCAGGCAGAACAACGTCGTGCCCAGGTGGGCAGCGGAGACCGTTCAGAGCGAATTCGGACCTATAACTATCCGCAAAACCGCCTCACTGATCACCGGATCAACCTCACCATTTATAAGCTGGATCGCATCATGGAAGGCGACATGGCGGAGGTTGTCGACGCCATGATGGAGGCCGTACTTCAGCAGGTTCCGACCGATATTCCTGAAGACGACGGCGAATAAAAAAAGCGCCAAGCAACCTCGGTGGATTGCTTGGCGCCATAGGGTCGACGGACTCTATCTTAGTCGCAGAAGCACTCGGGTGTTTCCACGAGCACCATGTCGGCGAGGTTACCCTCGAATGTGAGCCACGTGCGTGAGTCCGATTCGCTGGGTGTTTCGACACCAAAACCCTCTGGGCTGCCCGCGGGTCCGCCCAAACTGTTCATGGTGAAGGTTTCGTAGTCTGAGGAGAACTCGAATGAGTTGAGCGGCTGGTTGTGTGTGGCCTCGAGGGGGTTGTCACCTTCGAGGAGACCGCCCGCTGAACAATCCAGTGTGATGGAATCGTCGGTGCAGCGGACGTTGCCCACAGTGTCGTAGTCTTGAAGACAACCTTCGCCATCAGAATCGATGGCGATCCAGGCGTTTGTTCCGTGACCGGAGCCGTAATCGCAGGATTCCCACTCGATGAGCTGATCGCCAGCATCGAGTGTGCCCAGTGCGGCACCACAAGTATCGCTCGCCTGGGCCAGCGTAATGGTGTCGATGTTGATGGCGCCGAGCAAGTCGATTTCGGTACCGAATTCAAGCTCGAGGCTGTAATCGATGACGGCCGCAGTACCGGAACCGGGCTTTCCGTCGTCGTCAGCCACGCGGATGGTGATCATGTCGTCGGAGTCACCGCCGACGTCGTAGGAATCATCACCGAGGCCAAGGAGTGTGTCCGTGATGCTGAATACGCCTGAGAGGTTGTATGTAAGCTCCCAAGAGTAGCCGCAGGCAGTCTCGTCGACGTCAGCGTCGCTATCTGCATCGGCGTCAGCGTCAGCGTCAGCGTCAGCGTCAGCGTCAGCGTCAGCATCGGCGTCCGCATCGGCGTCCGCATCGGCGTCGGCGTCGGCGTCAGCGTCAGCGTCTGTATCGGCATCGGCATCGGCATCGGCGTCCGCATCGGCGTCGGCATCGGCGTCGGCATCGGCGTCGGTGTCGTCTTCTAGATCAGGTTGGCCAACACGGGATGGCTCAGTGGCTGTGCCTGTATCTTTGGCTTCAGTACCACAAGCGACCAGTGAAATTAACAGTGGGGAAGTGAGGAGGTAGTTTTTCATGGTGTCACCTTATATGACGAGGTTTTGACGTATTTAATCTACCTCTGGGTAGAAAACAAGCATTTTGATACCAAAATTGTGTTTTCTATAGGATCCTCATACCGTTCCAAGTCCGGCTTAAGGGCGATCCATCCACACTGGACTTGTGATGGCCCAATCCGAAATTCCCGCGGCCACAGCGCAGATCCATCCGGGATGTGAGACGGTGGTTTCAGCAGGAATTTCAGATATTGACCAGGTCTGGATCGTTTCACCACCCGGGCCGATAATGAAAACATCAGTGACATCACCCGGGTTTTCAATGTTGATCAGAACCTGTCTTTCTTCTGCTAAATCGAATGCATCACCCGGCTTCAAATCGTCGACTCTAAGATGCAGTTGGGGGCCGGTTGAAGCCGTTGTTCGGCCTTCGATGATGCCCCGAAGGATTTCTGTAGAGGTTCGGCCTTCGACGTGAACCCAGGTTCTGCTCCCTACAACGGCGGCCGCAATCCTCTGGTCCCATACTTGAGCCAGAACAGGTGTATCCTCAAGACCAGCAATCTGGATGACGTCGGGGATGGGGTCCCAGTTTACGGCCGGCCCAGCGGCGTTTAACCAGGTCGCATCGACGGATGTGTATCGGCGTCCGGATCGGGACATCAGGGCTAGCAGATCAATCGGGTTCATACCTTCCCAATTGGCTGCGCCGTGAGCCGGCTTGTCTCTGTCCGCGGACCAAGCCCATGCGAGGAGACGCCCAAAAGGCCCTCCAGAACGGCTGGAAGAGGAGACTGAAATCAGGTGGTCCACACTACTCGTCCCTCCAGCCTGGGAGACTTCATCCACGGCATTAAATATGGCGTAGTCAATACCTTGAGCTGCGAGTTTGGCCTTGAGAGAAGACGACGTTCGACGTTCCGTGGAGTCTGGAAATGAACGGACGTCAAAATCCACCCAGGCGGCTTCTGATGCGATTCGCTTCATGGATACGGAGATCGGCACCTCGCCCTGAACATCGATTTCATCGAGTGTGACTATTTCAAATTCAGGCCCAGCATCGACCTGGCCGCTGCCCACTCCTGGGCCCACGGCAACCATTTTTGGCTCGTCGGGTAGAGCATAAGAGTATCCGTTCCATGTCAGTGTGGCAGGAATGGGCGTGGACTCTTCATCGGTGATTTCCACATCCAAGAAACCTGCATCGCCCACATCCAATACCAAGTCAGAGCCTGCGGCCGTCCAGGCTGATGCCTCATGTCCCGACAGTCTGCCACGGAGTTCGGCGCCTTTGGGAACCATTCCGCTGAAACGACTGTTGTCGACGGCCAATCGATATTGGGTGGCCCCATCGAAGGACACATCAATCTGGGACCCATTGCTTTCGCCACTGACGGGTATGGTGTCGGAGTATCGGTCCTGGACAACACGGTCGAGACTACCCAGGAATAGCTGGTCCGTATTCATCCAGTGAACCCAGCCTCCGTCATCCATGACCTCTGAGGTTCCTGTGATGTACAGGTCTCCCGAACTCAGCGAGTTTCCACGCCTTTTCGCTCCCGATGCAGGGACCACAGTAAAGCCGGTGCCGCCTTCGAAATGCAGGATTGAAGAGTCGGGAAGTAGGGTGTATCGGTACTGTTGGTCTGTCCCATCAGTGGCGGTCAATACGATTCCGTCTGTATCGGCCTCGATGACCAACGCATCTGGCCAATCCCCATCGATATGGGGGACAATTTCGGTGACGGAGTCTGACCCGCCCCAGAGTGCAGCATCGATGATTGTGCCTCCGGCACCGTTCAATTGAGTCATGCGATTGGGAGTGTTGCGCACGACGAGTTGAATGAATGCATTTTCCAGAAGCCAGTCCCCTTTGTTGGCCTCTCCATACTCGGAGATGTCCTCATTGCACTCAATTCTACGGGCACGGACTTCACCGGGCTCGGGTGGGCTGGGATTGCACTCTTCTTCCGGTGCAATCAATCGTGGTTGACTGCAGCCCAGCGCGATGAAAAGAAGACTATACAAGCCTTATTCACCCACGAACTTGATGCGAGTGGTGACCAGGCGCGTTTTTTTGGCCCAATCTTTGGGGAAGTCCCCATCCGTCCATTCCCATTGACGTGTTTGTCCTGGATGAATGGGCTTATCGAAGCCTTCTGGCATGGGTAGGCCACCCGGCAGGCGCGGTGCCACGACAGGCCAAGATCCAGAACCCACACTGTTACCATCTGCATTCAGGTAATGGATTTTCAGCCCTAAATGCGCGATGGCCTTGTCGCCTTTATTCGTCACGTCGACATAGAAGCCGTAGCCATTCAGTGGTCCGGTAGGGTCCTCGGCCAGATTCACTTGTTCCATCTTAATGGGGCCCAATTCGATTTTATCTTTATGTCGGGCCATGTGGAGCCGACGCTTGGCTTCCTTGCCTCCCTTAGAACGTGTGGCGGGGTAATTGTCTAGGTATTTTTCCCAGGCTTCCACGGTGTCAGTTTGCCGTGCCCATTCGATAAGAAATTCGCGTCGTTCATCAGTCGCCGCTGTGACCATCTTTCCCTTGGGAAACTTGGCCAGATAGGTGTCATAAGCTTCGAGTGTTTTTGCTGTACGAGCGGCTTCTAAGTACAGCTCTTCAAGTCGAATCTGACCCATGCCGAGCTTGGGGCTTCGCGGGTTTTCTTCCACGAATTTCTCCCAGCCTGCAATCGTATCGGCTTTTTGGGCATCGCCGTAAGGGTCTCCGCAGCCCAGTAGTAGGGCTGAAAGGAATACGAAGCGGATCATGACACTCTCCATTTTCAATGTAATAGCGGGGTGTTTAGGCCACGTCACTCAGCTTGTTGTTTGACCCAAGACGTCGCCATAGTCAGGCCTTTTTTGGCTAGCATATTTTCGATGATTCCTGGGACCCAGCCTTTGAGTCGAAGATCGACGGTGTATTCCACACGAGTCTTACCTGGACTGTCGGGAGAAGGGTAGACCAGCCAATAGCCTGTGGAGTCATCCACATCGCTTTCCCGAGTGTAATCCAGCGTCCACGTCAAATACCCTTTGTCGGGGAAGTAATCGTGGTCGATGTAGTACACGACGTCCATGCCGAGCACACTCAGTTCGAAGGTGACCAGGTATCCGGCCTCTGGGTTGCCGCCGTAGACTTTTGTTTGATCAAGTTTGTCGATCCATTCGGGGTATGCCTTGTAATCCAGGATGGTTTTCCAAATCCGATCGGCAGGAGCCTGGACGTCCATGATGGCGATCCCACGGCCGCCATCCTTTCCGCGTACCTGCCGCCGAACCGCTTTACCTTGTTTTAATATGGCGACTTCTTCCGCCGAGAGCTTTGAAGGCTGGGGATTGCTGAACTTTTCGCTCTTGCCCTTGTGGGGGTGCGGGGCATTGGGATCTGCTCCAAAAGCGGTCCCTGCGGTCAGTAGGCACAACAGAATTAAATTCAACATGTCAATCTCCCTATGAGGGTTCAGTCATCGAGCGTCCATCGAGTAGACGATCAAGTTCGTCGGTTGGCAAGACATTCCATTCAATCGCAATCTCTCGAACTGTTCGATCCTTCTTGAAAGCTTCTTTTGATATCGCTGCTGCTTTGTCATAGCCGATGGCGGGAGCGAGCGATGTGCAGATGGCAAGGTTCCGCTCGACACTTTGGGTGCATATGGCCTCGTTGGCCTCTATACCCACCACACATCGGTCGGTGAAAGTATGCGCGCCGTTGGCCAGGATGCTGGTGCTCTGCAATAAATTGTGGGCCATCATGGGCAGGTAGACGTTCAGTTCGAAATTGCCACCTTGACCTCCGACATTGATGGCCACGTCGTTGCCCATGACTTGTGCGGCGACCATGGTCAGCATTTCGCACATTACTGGGTTGACTTTGCCCGGCATGATCGAAGAACCAGGCTGGATACTGGGTAGAGCGATTTCGTAAAATCCTGTTCTAGGTCCTGAGCCTAACCATCGGATATCGTTGGCTATCTTCATAAAGCTGGCGGCAATGGTTTTGAGTTGCCCGCTCGCTTCGACGACACCATCGCGTGCACCTTGAGCTTCAAAATGGTTTGAGGCCTCTGTAAAGTTCAGTCCGGTTTCCGCTGCAATTCGTTGGATCGCTTCTTGAGGAAAGGCGACGGGTCTATTGATACCTGTTCCGGTAGCGGTACCGCCAAGAGCCAATTCCAACAATGCGTCTCGCGCAGATTCGGCTCGACGAATGCTATGGGCGATCTGAGCGGCATAGCCACCAAATTCCTGCCCTAATCGGACCGGGGTCGCATCCATTAAATGCGTACGACCACTCTTGATAATGTGATCCCAAGCGTCTGCTTTTGCCTTCAGTGCACCATGCAGATGTTGAAGCGCTGGGATCAGCTCGTTGTGAATGGAGACGGCACCGGACACGTGGATGGCTGTGGGAATCACGTCGTTGGAACTCTGACCCATATTGACATGATCGTTGGGGTGGACCGGGGCCTTACTGCCAATCTCACCGCCCATGATCTCGATGCTCCTGTTGGAGATCACTTCGTTCGCGTTCATGTTCGATGATGTGCCTGAACCGGTTTGAAAAATGTCGATAGGGAAGTGGGCATCGAGAGCCCCGTCCATCACTTCTTGAGCAGCAGTCACGATGGCTGCCCCCCGATCGTTGTCCAGCAAGCCCAAGGCCATATTGGCTTGTGCAGTGCTCCGTTTGATCAGGCCAAGAGCATAAATAAAGCTGCGATTGAACCGAATCCCTGAAATGGGGAAGTTGTCTACTGCTCGTTGGGTTTGAGCGCCGTAATATGCGTCCGATGGTACCGGGACTTCGCCAAGAGAGTCATTCTCGATTCGTTTAGACATGCTGCCTTCCGTTAAAGTGAAGCGACGGGTGTAGGCCAACCCTGTAATTGGTCCTCAGAGATGCTGTAATGGACAAAGGCATTCCCAAGGAAGAACGCCTCCGTCTGATGGTGATTTATACCTCGGTCCAAGGAGCGCGCACATGGGTCGGATTGGGCTGTGTGTTCAATCGGGTTGGCCGGTTGTAATTTGCGACGCACATCGTGTGATTCTGAGTTCACGTTTGCAGAAGGAAAGTATCGTACGATCGCGAGTGTGGTGGAGTCGGTTCATGGGCTCAGTATCCCTCTTGTTGAGGTGACAGATGGAGATCCTTTAGTCCACAGACAAGCGACTCTACTCATGCAGCAAGCCACTGAATCAACGATTTACCGTTCTTTTCTCCATCGCTCATGGTTTGATCGATCCCGCTTAGGTGTCCGATGGCTTGTGTGAGGACAAGCTGTTTGTCCGGTTACAGTTTCAAAGAGTACATTTGGCCGCCTGATAAACAAGGCGTGTAATCAAGCTGTAGATTCGCATTTGAAGTCCGTTACAGAGGTGTCGATAAGCAACGGAGCATGAATTCATGACTTTTCTGGTAGAAAAATTTCGCCGCAGCATGGGTCTGTGTTTGGCTGGTTTGTGGATTTTCATGTGCATCAAGGCGCCCAGTTTTGCTGAGCCATGGGTGTTCATGCTGATGGATACAGGGTCGAGTGATACGGCGCCGCCACCGGCTACAGATGACACGAGTGCACCCACTGACATTGATGCGGATGCGGACACCGATGCGGATTCGGACACCGATGCGGATTCGGACACCGATGCGGATTCGGACACCGATGCGGATTCGGACACCGATGCGGATGCGGATGCGGACGCTGACATTGATGTGGATGTGGATGTGGATGCGGACGCCGATGGGGACACGGGTACGGATGACACAGGGAGCACTGGGGATACCGGCACCGACGCGGACGCCGACGCGGATGCCGATGCTGACGCGGACGCCGACGCGGATGCCGACGCCGATGCGGATGCGGATGCGGACACCGATGCCGACACGGATACTGACGCCGACGCCGATACCGATGACACGGGCCAAGGCCCAACGGCAGACGATACGGGTGAGCCCGCCGACGGAACAGATACGGCCATCGAGATCATTCCCGAAGAAGACCCTGTGGATACGGGAGGGATGTCGGCCGCTGAACTCGCCGGAGAGAAAGGAGGGTGTGGGTGTTCAATGACAGCCACCAAGTCCCAGGGTTGGGTCGCCTTTCTGTTGATGGGCCTGTTTATTCGAAGGCGATCTTAGTTTCTCAGTTTCCAGTCCAGAACGAGACAGTTCACCGGGCTGGGAAGGTCTTCCCCGAGGGTGTTTTTGGCATCATTTGCATCCCCGTTCAGAACGGCGAGGCATGGAACCACAATCGACCGTGCGATGGTTTCGGCGGTGCGCGACAGAACCCATTGTCCCCTGGAGTCAAATCCATCCAAAGTGGCGCCGACTTGAGAATCCGAAAAATCGATATCACCGGGGCCGGAACGGTAGTCTATTCGCGTTAAATCAGCGGCCCAATATTTGGCGAGACGGGCAACGGACGATGTGGGTGCACCCCACGGAGGCAAATCTTCGGGTCCCTCACCCAGGTGTTTTCCAAAAGAGGAAATGATGGAAGTGGGTCGCCCCCTGTCATCTGAGCCTTCTATGTAGAGACAAGCACTTCGACCTTGTCGAACAGGGTCAAACTCGGTTTTAAATGTGTCTTCAGGTAGCCCTGCTCCGCCTGCCGCTGAAATCGTGTCTTCCAGCAGGCTTTCTCGCTTACTTTTGTCTTTCGCGACGGTCTCGTAGTCCTTTTCGACATGTGCGTCGGCTTGAACAGCTAATCCCATGCTGAGCGCTTGCCTGTATGTCATCTGAAGTCCACCACGGCCACAAACAGTGTCCGTTTCAGAATCATTGACTTCGATGAACTCGCTATTCAGTCTTCCCGGTGTACCCGCCAGCCAAACCAACAATCTTTGGGTGTCTTCATCGAGCGAATCTTCGCCCATGACCCGCTCGCGCCATTCCGCAAACCGGGCCGCTTTGGGCCCATTGTTGTTGATGAGCCAACCGTAGCGTTTGCTATTGGCGAATACAGTTTTGGATTTCTTTTTTACGAGGGCACGAAGCGCGGAATCTTCTTCGAGTGCTTCGCCCAAGAGTGTGCTTCCCACGATCTTGGCAGCGAGTTGGTCAAAGGAGGATTCGGTGGAGTCGTCGCCCAGGTTTTCAGCGAATTCCAGCTCCTTTTCGCAGTTTTCATAGCGCTGATTGGTCACATCGAGGTCGGACTTCATGGAGCGGGTGTTGCACATGGTGACCCCGCCAAACAGCCAACCGCCGCCGATGGCTGCGATCATGAATAGGTTTCGGGGTTGATAGATCGCTCCTGATTTGACGAAGATCAAGGCTCTTTGAGCGATCTGTGCGGGGCCCATCACCAGGATGCGAGTGAATAGCTGCCGTTTAGCCTCGGTCGCTACCGCACCCTTGGATAGCTTGGAGCGACCGGTTTTCTTTCGCTTTTCTGCCCGTTCCTGGCGCACTTCCTCCGGTAGTAAATCCAATTCGATAATGAACTTGGGTCCGCCGACTGTCACCAGAGCGATCGCATCGCCGGGTCGGACGGCTGTGGGTGTGGTCACCTGGGTTGCACGACCCCCATTTGCGCGAAACAGAAATACCGCTGCAGTGCGATCGGAAGGCGCGAGAATGAGGTTTTCATCGCTCTCTCGAAAGAGTTTGACGTGTTCTGGGTGCACGCCCAGTTCTGCCTGGAGAACGATATGGCAACGATCAGGATCGGAGCCCAGCCGCACCTCTAGACCTTCGTAGGGTCCGAAACGGGTCCCGCCAAACTCGGGTGTCAGGCGTAGATAGGTAGCTCTTTCTTCTTCGTTCATGAGATGCGTGTGGTGGCCACATCCACGATGCTACCACCGCGCACCCGTCTTGGGGTGGTATGGTTCAGTCAAACCCTTTGTGCGTGCCCGGTAGCTCATCTGTGAACATCTTTTTGATCCCGTACACCTGGTACCGACATCTCGCTTTGGCGTTTTGGTGTGGTGCGTGGGGCGTCGCTGCCTGGGCAGGCGTACTCACTTTCTTTGTGAAGGTGTCCCCAGGATGGCATCCCGCGATGGATGGTGTGCTGTTGCTGGGTGTGATGGCCGGCACGATTTCCTTTGCATCGATAGCGGGGGAGGCGGCCCTGAGGCGTCGGTCTGTTTTCCAAAGCTCGTGGCGCATCATCGTGGCGACGGCTCTCACAGTCGGTCTGGCGATGGTGGGGTACTGGCTATGGGAGCAGGTATTCAATCGGCTTCCTTATTCCGATCAAGCTGCCCTCGATGCTGTTGACCCCACGCTGGTCAGCTTACGCTATCGAATAGGCGTGTTCTTCTTTGGAGGCCTCGCCAGCGGATTGGGACCGCTCATTCTTCGTAAGGGCGCAGGATGGATCAACCATCTGGCCGGTGGTGCAGCCGCCGGCATGATGGGTGGGGTGACTTGGCATTGGCTCAATTTTCAAAACCACGGTTCAGATTTGTTTTGGGCCGGCGCCGCTATGGGCTTGGTTTGGGGCTTTTTCCACGGGCTGCTCGTGTGGGGAGTGCCGGATGAACTCTACGCGGGGTGGATCCGGGTTCTGTCATGGAATCGATACGGACGTCGCATACCTGTGGACGCTTTGGACGGTGCAGCCAATGAACGATTCGTGGGCCATTTCACCCGTGGTCTAGACATGTTTCTAGCGGCGGATGATGGGGTTGCGGAGATGCACGTTTCGATCGCTGTGGATGAAAATCAGAAATATGCAGTCAGGGGTTTGAGTCTCGCACCGACCCGAGTGCGCCGTTTTTTGGAGCAAATCGAACTTCGATACGATGCCCGTAGACCCGCCCCGCTGGAAACACAGCTCAAGTCTGGCGACTACATCGAGATGGGCGAGGGCCAGAATAAAGCTGCCGTCGAATTCATCATGCTGCCGAAGGAAGAAAGTTGATCAGACTGCTTCTATGGCTTGGACTCTTTTCGGGTTGTGGGGGTGAGTTGGCTTTTGTTCCCGATACGACCACTCGGGTGGGGAAGCCCATAGCGAGTAAAGGTACGGAGTTGGAACTTCGAATTTTTACGACCGAGAGTGAGTGCCGTAGCCGGGTCCAGCCCGATGAGCTCGGGCTGTGTATGCCTTACGTTGATCGTGCCAATGGAGAGGTTCGTTTGGGCTTTCAATTTCGCCTTGATGGCGATGTGTTTCCTCTGCCGTTGAGCAATGAGCACATCAAAATCGGGCACCTGGGTCGAGAGTTGCAAGGTGGGGGAGCCAATACCGTCAAGATTGTTCCCCACGACCCTGTTCGTTCTCCGCAGTTGTTTATTTTGCTCATCGATGGCTCTTCGTCCATGCGTAAAGGTGGGCGAATGGACAAAGTTCGAAAGGCCTTGTTGATGCCTGAAGTTGTTCAGGCCTTCTTTCCCGATGATGTAAAGACAGGTGTCGTCGTTTTTCAGTTTACGGATGATGGTCCTGTTCCGCTCGGTGGAAGGCTGCGCGTCTTCGAAAATAAGCGAGACTATCGGCAGACCATCCGTCGAGAACTCAGGGTCCTATCGGGGTACACCCATCTCTACGATGCCATTCGTTACGCCACGGGGTCGTTTCTTCAGCGGGCGGATATCCAAGATCTGCTGACACTGCATCAGATGACTCCCACGGTGGTGGCACTCACTGACGGGTTCAACAACATTCGGAGTAGCGATACTTGTGGCGAAAATGCGCCTCGCCTGAGCACTCTGTTGAGCCATCTTGAGCAGGTGCGTGCACCCGATAATGGTACGGATCCCCGACGACGTCCCAGTGTCTACACCGTCGGTTTGGGTCGGCCATTACGCCCGTCTTTTGAAATGCGGCGTGATGCGGGAACTTCCGTGCGTCCTGCGGAACTGTGTGGCCGAAGAAAAGTACATCGACGAATCAATGGCGATCTCGAGAACCGCGGAATCGATAACGTCAGTTTGGAGTGGATTGCGAAAGTGGGTGGCGGACAGAGTTATGTCCGACAAGATCGAAAAGGGCTCGGTCAAGCCTTTCGTGGGGCGGCAGCAGCTCGCTATCACTGGTTTGAGGCCCGATACCGAATTCATCCGTATTATCTCAGGAGAAGCTTCCACACGACGCTGTTTTTGGAGTCTTTCGCGACAGCCGAAGCGAGTGTTGAGCTTTTCCCTAGTGCTTGGCTGGACGCACCCCCAGGGGTCAAGGGAGAGGGTGGATGGACCGATCAGCGGCCCTTCCGCGCCATTTTGGTGCTGTTGATGCCATTGTTTGGCCTACTCCTTTTGTTGTCCTATTTGGGTGCAGCCGTTTACCATGCCAAGCGGGCCATGTTTATGCGGGTTCGTCAGCCCCGTGCCCCGCAACCGGTCGAGCAATCGACGGCTCCAAGTGAGCCTCCAACAGATGGTGTGTAAGGCCACAGGTGGTAGTCCGTTACTGTCTTGTTCTACGCCTTGGTTGATGCGCCCGGGCTGCTCGCGTAATCTTTGGACTGCGAACCTTTAGGGGAAAACCCGTGACCAAGACGATCGGAAATTACCAAGTCATTCGCCAGTTGGGTGAAGGGCACTATGGCACGGTCTTCCTGGCGGTAGGGGAAGTGCCTGCCCGAGGCCCGAAACCTCCTCGACGGCGCTTAGTGGCGATTAAGACGCTCCGGGAAGATGCCGATTCCGATGCCATGGAATTGTTGACCCAGGAATTTGCCCTCCTGGACCAGGTGAAGCACCGAGGTGTCGTTCGGGTATTCGAATACTTGCAGGATGAAAACGCGGTTGTCATGGAGTACATCCACGGTGTTTCACTTCGAGACGTTCTCGATGCGCTCATGCGGAAAAAGGAACAAATTTTCACCGAAGCTGTCATCGAGATTGGTATTGAGGTGGCGGATGCGCTCTACCAGGCGTTTACAACGCCGAGTGACAATGGAAATCCGCTCCAGTTGGTGCATCGTGATTTGAAGCCTGCCAACATCATGTTGACCCCTCAGGGTGAGGTGAAGGTCCTCGATTTCGGTTTGGCCCGTGTCGACAACGCGGATTTTGCTCGAGACAATCCGGACCGTATACGTGGAACGCCCATTTATATGGCTCCTGAACAGGCGCGTGGTGAAGAGGTTGGCCATGGAACGGATTTGTTCGCCCTGGGGCTCATTTTGTATGAGCTTCTGATGAAACAGGCGGCCTACAGAGTATCCATGGAAGCCGCAGATCCCGTAGAGGCGGTTTTCCAAGCCATTGAAAAGGGGGACGTACACCAACAGTGTGGTGAGTTGGAAAGACGATTGCCTGGGCTCGGCCCTGTCGTCACACGGCTTCTTCAGTCTCGTCCACTCGATAGGTACCAGGATGGGCAAGACCTCCTGGTGGCGCTTCGCGGACAGCTATACCGAGACCGAGGGGTTTATCTGAGGGAATTCTGTGAGTTCTTTTTTGGTCCCATCTTGGCGATAGATACGGCTCCTAAGGTCGAAGACTTTGACGATTTGGGCCCTGTCCGACGGGAAGAAAGCAAGAGCACGAGTGCAGGTCGGAAGCGGAAGTCCATCGGCGAGCGGTTGCAGGCGTCGATGTCTATGGATGCTCGAGCGAAGAAGACACTCGGTCTGGAAGAAGCGGATAAAGCAGTGTCGGTGGAGGATGGATCGAGATCCGTATCCTATACGCCTCCAGTGACGGACAAGAATCCGAGTCGAATCAAGGAGGTCGGCAAACGTCGACCCGATGAAACGGGCATGATGGAAATGCTCCCCGTGGGCGAAGCTGGGGCCGATCTGCGCGACGTGCAAGGGGACCCCAATTCGACGCAAATGATCGCGCTCAATATTCCCAAAGGTGACCGGGCGAAGCCTGTAGCCCCGCCTGTGGTTCGCCCGGGAATGTCCAGCGGCCCTCCACCGCCCCCAGGAGGGCCTCCGTCCGGTGCGCCACCGCCGCCGCTCAGGGGTGCCAGTACTCATGGAGGAGGACCGCCACCGCCCCCACCCACTGCATCATCCATGGTCTCCGCCGGTAATTTAGGCGGCGGACCGCGTACTCCCGTGGCCACCAGCGGTGGTGTGTTTCAGTCGACAACCGGAGCAGGTGGGCGAAATCCTGAAGAGCAACGGGTGCAATCGAATCGGGTCCACGCGATCGTTCTTGGTCTCATCGCTCTGGTCTGTTTGGCTCTTATTCTACTGAGGAGTGGGAAAACGGATGAGCCCATGGTCAAGAATTCTGATGAGCCTGCACTGGCCATCAACACGAAGTCGGATGGACCCAAAGACCTCAAGGATACCGGCGGTCCCCCGGTTCGACCCCCACCGGCAACCGGTCCAAGGCCCCCTCCGAAAACTCCAGCAACTCCAGGAACTGCGCCGCCTCGACCCCCCAAACCGCCCCCAGGAGCGGGACGAGGAAACGTGATTGTCCGATTGCCAGATGCCAGCCACGCCAGCGGCGTTGAACTGGTCTGTGGGGGTGGGTCGTACCGTTTGCGCAAGTCTTTCTCGGGCGGAGTGGCCAGCTTTAGCGGTGTTCCTGGCGGGTCATGCACCTTCTTCTTTAAGGGTGGATTGCCGTCTCAATACACGCCGGTCACGGCAGGCCGATCCTACTCATGCAGCGTGATTGGTTCTACGGCCGTCTGCAAATAGCGGTTGACCCTCGCCCACGAGGGGTCTCAAGTGGTACGGTCTTACCCTAGCGCCCAAGAGGGAGAGTCAGGGGAATGAACTCATGCTAATCAGAGTCGTTGTATGTCTTTTGGCCGTGCTGGGCTCGCCGGCTTGGTCCGCGGGTCCGCCAGTGACTCGGGGTTCGGCTCGATCTGCGGCGACATTCACCAAGAAGCAGAAGAAAGAGAAGGGGAAGAAGAAGAGCAAGGAGGAAATGTCGGAAGAGGAGAAAAAGGCCGCTGAAGAAGAAGAACGGAAGCGGAAAGAGAAACTCTCCCGCGTCCTGGTGCTGAAATGGAAGGGCACGTCTGCTGGGTACGACTCGGAATCGGTCGTTCGTGTGGTTCGTTCTGCCATCTCGAGGCCAGACGCCATGTTTTTCCCGGAGGTTGACCTATACCAAGCGGGGCGAAAAGTCCGAGATCGGACGGTAATTCCGGTTCAGCAGCCTGCACGGGTTCCGGACGTCAATATTCCTGCGGTCATCCAGACGGCGAATCAGACCTTGTCCATTGGGTACGGTGATCTGAGCCCTGCCGAATGGCGACTTCGTGCTGAAAAGCTGAAAGGCCTGGCTGAACAAATCTGGTTTGTGGACCGCCCTGAACTTCGAGAACCGTTGTTTATGCTCTACATTGCCATCGGTTGGGCAGCCGACAACACCAATAATCCGGCACCACCGTTCTACGACCATTTTGATGGTATGCCCCTCAATTACTATCAATATTTGGCGGCGCTCCTGGCCTACCAGGAACCTGCGCTCATGTCGAAGATTCCCATTCCGGATGTTGCCGCAGCGGTCCAGTATTACCTCCAACAACTGCAACAGGGTGCATACCCCTCCTTCAAGTTGGATTTTGAACTCGAAGATCAATTCGACCCTGTCGTGTTCCCGAAGATCTACGAGGTTTTGCTGAATGGTTTGCCCGTGACGCTAGACGATAACGGTCAGCTTGATGGGTACCTGGGTCGAACCGATATCTACCTGAAGCGTCTCGATTCTGGACACGGAATGAGTGAGCGTTTGGAGACCACCAAGTTCGACGAGAACGTCTATTTTGTACGGGAAACCGCACGGAAGAAGATGGGTGTTGATTTTATCCAGCAGCTCTTCTTGCACAAGAACGAGTGTATCGCAGAGGTCGATGGAGACATTCTCGCCTATCTCGCCATTTATCAGAAGCTCCACCCTAAAGGCGAGATCTACATTGCGGTACCTGAGAAGGGCAACCCGAATAAGACCTATGTCTGGCGGTATGTGCGTGACGCGGGTCATCTTCGTCTGGTCTATGCCGGGGGAGATGGTTTCCCCGTTCGATTCGCATTTGTCTTCTCATCGGGAGCGATGTTCAACGGGGCCGCCTCGAGTTTTGATGCGGACACGAGTGATGAAAATGAGGTGGGCCTTGGAAAAGATGCGGTCACGGGGCGGTTTGGGAATGTGTTCAAGGATGCTTTCGTACCGTTCAACCTCGAACTGCGAGCCCACTACAACCGATTTATGGTCAGTTTAGGATGGGAGTTCGGCCTGAACACCCGTGACGGCCAAGATTGGATTGAGCGGTATTACTTGCCCAAACACCAAAGTGAGCACTACCCCACAGCGGTGTACTGTCCTCGGACCTCACTCAGCCCTCCGGGGCCGATCAAGTCCGGTCAGGGATGTGAGGACGAAGAACTATTTCATGTCACTCACTGGAATCGACACATTTATTTAGGGGTCGGTGGCGTCTTTGGTCGAGATGCGGGCATCGGTTTTGGTCCCCGCTTGCAATGGCGAAATGGCTACACAAATCTGCCGCACGCTTGGCAGTCGACGCTCCATTTTGGCTGGGCATTTCAGCCGCCAATCGGTGAGTTCACAAAACGATTTAGGCCCATGATTGATGCCGACTTTCGCGGTGGCTTCTCGCTGGCGGCCATGAATTCAGTCCAGAGAAGCTTGGCGCGTGGAGACACCAACCTGGATGGTAATGTCGACGTGGAAAACGGTGACCGGGAAGATGTCAGCGAGAGTGTTGTCATGCCTGTTTTCGGGCTCACAATAGGCGTCGGTTTCACATTCTGATCTGATGGTTCATAGATTGTAGGGTTTGTTTATGTTTATCTTTTTTGCGCTCTGGACATCGCTCGCATTTGGCTCGGAACTCCAATGGTCATGGGCGCCTGATGGACAGGTCGCCTATCGCTTGGAAGCGACGCTTGTTTCACCGCAAGGGCAGACATGGCCAGCCGAAAAGAACCTCAATGCTCGAGTGATGGAAACACGAATCTCAGTTGAAACGCGTTGTGCGGGAAAGTTGGATGGGAAGAACTGGCTGGTGAACTGTTCTCTCGATACCGTTGAACTTTCCGGCGTCCCTTTACCGGGTACGGAGAGCACCGCACAGACGGTGCTTCTGGAATACCAGAACGAGATGAAGGGCAAAACCGTCAATTTCCGAATGGGGTCGGATGGTCGGGTGAAGAAGTTTGACCTTCAGGGCGTGAACACTCGGGACAGTAACCACGGCTTGGTATTGGACGGCGTTCGGCAAATCTTGCGCCGCGCATTTTCTCCCTTTGACTTGCAGCTGCCAAAGAATGGTGATGACCGAGGAAAAAAGTGGTCCCAAAAAGGCTCGCCGATGGTTTTTGAGGTGATGAGTGCTCAGGGTACCGCAGGAGGCGTATCGCTCAAGCACTTGGTTTCAGTTCGGGACGGTGAAGCTGTACGCATTTCTTCGTCGGGTCGAGCCGCGGTTGTCGATGGTGCAGCCATCGAGGCGGGTGCATCGGCGATGATTCGTATTTCCGTCTCGGGTACGAGTCAGTTCAACACTTCCCTCGGTATCCTGGATTGGAGTGAGGTGAACACCAAGACAGATCATTCGGCTTCCAATATGCAGGGGTTGTCTCAGCATGGCCCACCGCGCTACTCGGCGCGACTTGGTCGCGTTCTCGAGAGCGGAGAAGTCCTGAAAGCCTCGGCCCTTTGAGTGGTCTAAATGGTTTTGACGAACTCGTGCCATTCCCCGAAGTGAACGGCCGTCACTTGTTTACCCATCTTGATGTACTCTTGTGCGACGGCCGTGACGATGTGCTTCATTCCGACATCTTCTCTGGCGGTGGAGGCGAGAATACAGGCGTTGATGGCCGAATTGATGATGGAGCCACCCGCAATCACAAATTGCTTGGCGACGGCATCTAAATCGACATCGTCATTGAGGGGTGCACCTTTGGGGATGGCACGTTTCCATAGTTGAGTGCGTTGCTCGATGGATGGCATCGGGAACTCGATGACAGCACCGAATCGCCGAAGAAATGCGTCATCGATGTTTTCTTGCAAGTTGGTGGTGAGGATGGCGCAGCCTTCGAAGACTTCGAGTCTTTGAAGAAGGAAACCGACTTCTTGGTTAGCGAACCGATCTTGGGCTTGTTTGACTTCACCACGGCTTCCAAAAAGAGAGTCTGCCTCGTCAAACAGCAGCACGGCAGTACCCCCTTCAGCGGCATCAAAAACCTCTTTGAGATTTTTCTCCGTTTCGCCGACCCATCGGCTGATGACGCTGGATAAGTCGACCCGAAATAGGTCGAGTCCAAGGGTGCCAGCAATGACCTCGGCCGCCATGGTTTTCCCGGTACCCGGCCCTCCAGAAAGAAGTGCCTTGATGCCGTATCCGCGGGCGCGCACCGAGCGTGCTCCCCATCGGTGAAAGACCGTCTCCTGTTCAGACAGGTAGTTCACCAGATGTTGAAGCTGATTCTTGATCTTGTCAGAGAGAATTAAGTCCTCCCAGGTGTACCGAGGGACGATGTGCTCCGCGAGTCCCTGAAATTCGGGTCGGGAGCATTCCCGTGCTGCTGCCCACATGGCATCCAGAGTGGGCTCATCGCCACCGCACTCTGCAGTGGCGCGTTCCAAGACCTGGTGAATGGTTGTTCCTCCCACGGAGTAGAAGCGTTCGGCCACATCTTGTCCGTTAGCGGTGCTCCACCCCCTGCGTTTCATGGCGTCAGTCCATGCCGATATGCGTTCGTCCAGCGTGCTTCGTTGGACTTGAACCGTCAGGCTGGGTCGATCTCCGCCGAGCAATCCGCCCACCGACCGTCGATCCGTTCCTCCCACCAAAACGGGGTAAGGCAGTTTCGCGAGGGCTGCCCCCAATTGCTGCACCTGGATTCGAAGCATGGGGTCTTCTTGTTGATCGGAGATATTGATCAGGAAGGGTAGTGCGCCTGAGAGTCGCAGTTCTCGAATGAGATCGTAGGGCTGCTCGATATAGTGGCGGCATCGATCGAGATCTACGCGCACTAAGGGGCGTTCCGCCCGTTTGGCGATATCGATAGCGACACCTTCACGAGAGCCGATTGTGCTGCCGGTAATGACCAGTGTCACCGGCTTAGTCAGGCTGGGGCCAATCTGGGCTAAACGGTCACCTGTCACGGCCGGTGTGAAGACTTCACCGCTGGTCTTGATGGGTTTAAAGCCGACGCTTTCTGGAAGCTCTTTGCCCTCAAGAAGCCACTGTAGGAGGCGGCTGGAGGGGTGTAGGCGTCTGGCGGTGTGGGTTTCGACGCCTTCTTCAGGATTCAAGAGCAACAAGCGATTTTGAATCAGAGGTGCATTTTTCATCAGGCGGGATTGGAGGGATAGTCGCTCCGTTCGTGCTGAGCGTAGGATTCGCGTCGCGAGATCCACCGTCAGATACGCCTGGTTCAGATTGTCATTGAGATAGGCAAATATTTTGCCGTATCCGGCGCTAATTTCTGGAGCGATCGACAGTAGAATCAGGTCAGCGTCGTCCCCGTCCAGATCCATAGCCGCGCGAAGCCGGCCGAATCGTCCGCTTGGATCGTCTCGCATTGCGGCGCTGGTGCCAACGGCTTCGTCGAGTCCATCAGAGCCTTCGGGATAATCGATTTCGCCATGAGCACGGAGCAATGCATCCACTTCATCATCGGTGATGACGGAACCCCAGAACTGGCCTTTGGCTCGCATGGCTGGACGGGCCCGTTGCCGTCGCACAGCCCGCAGAAGGAGTAGGTCTGTTCGACGGAGCCGTTTGGCGAGCTCCTCGAATATGGTGGCCACGGTTTAGGCGAACCCCTTGTTGTTGCCTTGGCGGCTGTTCCTCG
>Ga0163180_10000200_pt1 | contig 33879 bp, 19 predicted proteins | sample AtlANTMetagenome_2_FD_109647 | JGI IMG/M metagenome (GOLD analysis project Ga0163180, IMG submission 109647) | Marine eukaryotic phytoplankton communities from the Atlantic Ocean - Atlantic ANT 4 Metagenome | ecosystem: Environmental > Aquatic > Marine > Oceanic | place: North Atlantic Ocean...
AATGAAACCTGATCCTTAATTTTTCGGTAAATTTCCGAGTTATATGTATAGCTTGAGTTTCGTGGATTTTGAGAGTGAAAGGGTTGTGTGGTACGTAAAGTACCTGGTTGGTTTATTATCATACAAGAACATGTGGCATTGGAAAGTTTCCCCTGACACACACTTTTCGGTGAAATTTGACACTGTGCCCTCCCTCCCCGTCCCTCCCCAACCCCTCTGGACAACGATGGCGGCATGCGCGGACAAGTACACGCGTCGGGACACACCCGAAATGGTCCGCAAGTGGCGTCCAAAGTTCGAGGGGTACGGTTGGGGTGCGGTGACGAATCCAATGTTTGACTTGCTGTCGGACGCGTACAAAGCCGCTGCCGACGTGCAGCACCAAGCCAACACGTGGTTGTTCTGCGAGAAAACTTCTTTGCCAGACCCGACCTTTGCAGACCGGTTCAGCGACTTAGCCTTCTGTAACCTTCGACAAGTGCAGAAGAAACTTTCTGTGCTTTTTCAAACAGACCTGCAGACTCGTGAAGAGTGGAAAACACCGCTTACGCTTCAGGGACAAGAAGAGTATCACAAATCAACCAGGGACAAGTGTTTCGTGCCGGAGTCGCAGGAGTTAAGTCTTTTTAAAGACCTGTGCGTGTGTTTGGCGCAACTGTGCGGCGTGGTGGACGAAATGACTTCCCGGTACATTTCAGTGACTCTCGAGCGCAAAAAACCGTTCTCGGATCCCGGCACGTACGCTTTCATTCAGTCGTGTGTTCATGCCGTGCGTGACTTTGCTGCGCTGCCCAAGGTGGGTTTGATGATTGACGAACTCCTGCGGAAGAGTCTTGGCGACCCGATTGCGTCCTCGGCGTCCTCGGCGTCTTCGTCTTCGTCGTCTTCGTCTTCGTCGTCTTCGTCGTCTTCGGCACGTGTGGGACCCGTGGGACCCGTGGGACCCTTTGCGCTTGCGGCAAAAGCTGCCAAGCACACGGTCGCGAGCGCCGTGCTGGCTTCAAATCCCGACACGTTCCCCGAGGGTGTTGACGCGAAGGCGGTGTTTGAGGGAAAGAAGTGCGTGGCGATAGGCGCGTTGGGCGAATCGCAGATGATAGTGTCGGTGTTTGTCCGAGTGCGTGATCTTTTGAAAGGAAGATGCTTGGACGCCGTCCCCTGCTGGCTGTACCACAAGTTTACGAGGCAGTTCTTGCCGCGCGGCGGTTGGATATTTTACAGCCGCACGACCCAAACAATGAGAGAGACGATGACGGAGCAGAGCCGCCACGGACCGGCGCCGACTTGGGGACCGGGGTATTACAAACCGGAGAAAGACCTGGGCGTTTCGTATCCGTGTGACTTCGTGGAGCAGTGGTACGACAGAACCTTTTTTTGTCGGGCTTCCGAGAAGAACAAGTGTTTCATCGTGCAGCAGTCGTACGCGTCGTACAAAGAGTCGAACAAAGGGCAGGTTGGCGTAAAGAGGACTAGGAATGAAATGTGAAATGTTATTCTGGGTATTTTGTAAGCACTACCGCTTCGTCGTAGAGTGTTTTGATGGTAGCGTTTTCCTGGAAGTGTGTGTTGCATATTTCCGTCAGCCCGTTGGTACTTGACGTCCCGAGAAACAATTGGTTTGCAAATATTTCGGGCGCCCAGTAGCCCATGCGCGATCGGATCGCTACGAGCTCTTGTCGCCCCTGCCCTTGTGCCGCTTCGATCATGTCGTGTACGACGTCGCAGTAACCCCTCTCGGCTCGCAAAGATGCTTCCGCCGTGCCCCTCGTCTCCTGGTCCATTGAAAGCTTGTTCAAGAGCCTGCTGGAGGTTTTGTGTGGTGTTAGTAGGGTGGAAAACACTTTTGCACCGAATGTGGGTTTTGTTGTGTGGAAACAATTGTGGAGTATTTAGCTGGAACACTCAAGGTTGTTGGTACCCAGTAAAACTGATTTCTTCATGAGTGAGTTTCGGCGTACACTTGGATTCGGCATTGTGCTGTCCGCCGTGCTGGCGGTGTCGGTGGTGTTTGTGGACAGGACGGCGGACGTGGTGATTTTTTCTGTGGAAAAGGTGACCCAACCCTGCGCGCATGGCGGCGTGTATCGTGAAGACGGTACCTGCGACTGCCCGGCCGTGTGGACGGGAACGTACTGCACGGAGTGTGCCTGTGAGAACGGCGTCTGCGACACGGTGGGCGTGCAGGTGGAGTTTCCGGGCACGATGTGGGGGTGTCGTTGCTCCGATTTGAAAACGATTGGTCCCCTCTGCGACGTGTGCAACGCGAACCGCACGGAGGACGGTCGGTGTGCGGGTGCATGCCATCCCCCCTTCACCGGCTTGAAGTGCGACGTGCTGTGCAACGAGGAGGCGACCTACCCGGAGGTGATCGCGGGTGGTCTTTACGAGAGAGAGCTGGCGCTGTTGGAGTACGGTGGCCGGCTGGACGTGTGCTCGGGGCACGGCAAGTGCGTGAACGGCGCCTGCCGGTGCGAGGAGCTGTACTTTTCGTCGGAGGACGGGAGGTCGAGTTGCGCGCGCACGTGTCCCGTTGATGAGGAGGGCACCCAGTGCTACGGCCACGGTGCGTGCCGAGAGAGTGCGAGTTCCGGTTTGGTGTTTTGTTCGTGCGCTCACGGCTACGATTTGGTGTCCGACTGCTCGGTGGCGTGCCCCGGTGTCAACGACGTGAACGGCGAACCGTGCAGCGGGCGGGGAACGTGCCGTCTGGGCAAGACGGACGACGGGGAGAGCCCCGACGAGGCGTACTGCGACTGTGCGCCTATGTACCGAGGTGAGTCCTGTCGGTACCGCTGTCCGTCAGGGGATTCGGCGAGCAGCATTCCTTGTTCCGGGCACGGCGAGTGCACGATGGGCAAGAAAACCGTCTTCGGTGTGGGCAACGTGACGGCCGCGGTGTGCTCGTCGTGCGACCCGGGCTACAGCGGACCGAGCTGCGACTGTTCGGCGCAGGGCAAGTGCAGCGGGCACGGTCAGTGCAGGGACGACGGCGCGTGCGACTGCCTGCCGTTGTGGAACGGCGACGAGAACTGCCGGCGTTGCATTCCTGGTCACTTTGGCTCAGACTGCACGCTCGAATGTTCGCCGCGGGACACGGGTCGTCCCATTGTGAAGGGCAAGGACATTCACTGCAGCGGCTTTGCAAACTGCGCCGTTGCGGACTTTGGCTTGGCCACGGAGGAGGTGGTTTGTGCCGAGTGCGTCAATAATCTTGACTCCGCGGCGTTCTGCCAGGAGTGCAAGGAGGAGTGGTGGCCGAAGGCGTCGGCCGTAGACACTCTCGAGGAGGCTTGCACGACCCACGGAGGACCTCACACGTGCAACCACAACGGCATGCCCGTGGACTCGTACGGCAAGCCCGGGTCCACCGAGGCTCCGTGCAAGTGCGACCAGGAGTTCGCGGATCCGTTCTCGTACTGCACCCAGTGTCTTCCGACGTACTACCCCGCGTCTTTCGGCGACGACCCCGCGAACGCGTGCACGAAAAGATGCGTGGACGACCCGGACGCGGAGGTGCCGGACGACGTGTTGCGGTGCTTGAACGGAGGCAAGTGCACGCCACTGGCCGAATGCTCGTGCATCGACGGCTACACCGGCCAAACGTGTGCCGTCGGCTGCGGTGCGCTGGAGAAGGACGGCTCCGTGTGTTCCGGCAACGGGAAGTGCGTGACGACGCTGCTGCAATCCTTTTTGGAGCACCGTCTCGACGTGGTGAACGCGAGTCGGTGCGAGTGTGCGTCGGAGTTTCAGGACATCAGCGAGGAGGAGAGGCTGAGCGCCTTCCTTGGCGAACTCGACTTGAGCAAGGGCACGCTGGAGGAGCACAGTCCCTGGTTCGGCGAGACGTGCGACCACCGCTGCCTTTCCGCGCCTTGGCTTCATGGGGACGTTTGTAATGGTGAGGGCGACTGCGTTGTCGAGCCGGTCGTGAACGATATCGGTTCTGCCATTCTGGACTGCCAGTACGACAACGACTGCGGGAAATGGTCGGCTGACAACGGTTTGGAGTTTTTCGACGCGTTTGGGGAGAAGCGCACGGATCTGTCGCTCAACGAGATCTTGCTGGGCAACCAGATGTCGGCCATGATGCGGTTCTCGCCGCTGCAGGGACCCTTTTGCCACAACCCGAACGACGTCCCCGGCGGCATTTGGGAGCCCAACCTGCAATGCCGGCAGCGCACGACCGAGGACGCGCAGGACGACGCGGTGGAGAGCACCTGTGAGCACCAGACCACGCGCAAACAGTGCCTGAGCCAAGAGGGAAACTGCAAATTCGTGGACGCGTGCGCGGAGGCGCTGCGCGACTTCGACACGTGGTCGTACTGTTATCTACTGATGTCCACCCGCGAGCCGGCAGCTCTGTCCTCGAAGGTGTGCGCGGACAGCTGCAACTCCACGGTGGTGGATGCCATAACCTGGACGACAAACTGCGATCACTTTCGAGCACGGATGCCCGCGGAGTTTTCGAGCTGTTCGACTGTGGGGCAATTGGATGGTTTGTGCGATGTCGAGGGAGTCGGAGGTGTGCTGACCTCGTGCTTGGCGTCGTTGCCCCCGCGGGGGGGAGCCGGTGGCATTACACTGGGGGCGGCCGACGCCTCGGCGTACTGCTGGGAGTTGTCTGGGGTGTCGTACCCGTTCGCGTTCGCGCCGCTTCTGCAGGAGAGGGAGGCGCGGCGTTTGCAGGCAAGGTTCGACACGGCCTTTTTGAGTCTGGGCGAGAAGGAGACTTGTTTGTCGTCGGCGCAGTTCGACGTGGGTTCTTCGTGCGCCGGTCTGCGCAGCCCTTCCGCGGACTTGGCTGCCGTGCTGCACAAGTGCAGGGTGGACGGCAAAGACGTAGTGTCTCGCGCGGATCTGTCCGGCACGGGGGTGGACTGCGTGGAGCTGCGCACCGTGCTGGACCTCGACCCTTTTTCTCTGCGCTGCAGCGACGGCACGGGTGTGGTGGTGGACTTGGCCGACCTCACGCTGCTCGAGGCCGTGGAGGAGTCGCTGCGCCCTGCGTACAGGAATAAGTGTTCTCTGCAACCGAAGACGCCGCTCCATGCGGAGGGCGTTTCTGTGTCCTTCGCCGACGCCGGCGAGGTGTGCGAGATGGTGTTGGAGAAAGAGAGCCCGTCGCCGTGCACGTTGGCGTGCGGGGACGACGCGTGCACCGATCTGGGGGTGTCCGACGACAAGAGAGTGTTGCAGTGCCGCCGTCCTGCGGGAGTGTTCGACGTGGCCGTGGACGACCAGGGCAAGTGCGACAAGTGCGCCGTCGGAGAGTGTTCGGTAGTGCAGGGATTGTCCGAGTACCGTTGCGTCGTGCGCGAGGAGGACTTGTCGCAGTCTTGCCCCTTCACCTACGCTCCCTGCAACACTCTTCTGCTGCACGCCGACCGGCTCGGGTACGAGGACGAGACCACTTCGGGAGTTGCCGGGTGGGCACTGGGTGGGCAGAGATTGGCTGTGGACGGTGATGCCGCGCCCGTGCGCGTCGAGTTTGACGTGTTGATCACGTCCGCGTCTCGCGGCACCGTGTCCGTGGACGGGGTGAACGGGTCTTTGACGAGCGTGCTGTTCCACCACTTCGGAGGGTCCGGGTGGGACGTGAGGGGCGAGGAGAATGCGCCCCAAGTGTGCGCCGTGGGAGACGAGTGCAAGGCTCGTTTTCCGGTGAACGAGTTTGTCCACCAAGTCGTTGTGGATTTGGACTGGGATGCGAACGAAGCGACGGTGACCGTGGACGGCGTGAGCAAGACGGAGGATCTGTTCGACGCGGGCGCGTTCACCGGCATCAGTGTTCTTGGCAGCGCGAGGGTGCAAAACCTGTGGGTGTTCGGCGCCCCGGACATGTCCCAGACCTCGTGCGGCTCGGAGGAGGCCGTCGAGATGTGCTCCAAGCTCCATCGGGGTGTGGGCAGAGCGGTGACGTGGCGAGAGTCGCTGCGGCCTGCCGAGGAGTCGCCTCTGACCTCCGTGCAGTTTTGCGCCGGGTTGGAGAGTGCGTTTTCGAGTCCGGTGTCGGCGTGCCGACACCAGCGCGAGGCGGTGTTCCGCGTGCCGTGGGACGACTACTGCGCCTACACAAACCATTTGTCGGGCATTTCGGATACCGGCGACTGCGAGGGCAAGGGTCTGGACCGCGAGGCCACGGTGGCGTGCGAGCCCTCTCTGTCCAAATTTTCGACGGTGGACTGCGCCTACGGCGCGGCGGACTTCGACTGGGAGAGTTGGTGCGACGGCGTGCGAAAAGACGTCGTCCCGCAGGCGCTCTCGGACGCGGGGTGCTCCCAAGAGTGTCTGGACCGTGTGCGCGCGACCGACATGGTAGACATGTGCGACAGACACGAGGCGTGGTGGGACGCTGCCGACCGCCCTAAGCCGCAGGTTCCGGAAGACTGCACGGGCGGCGCCGCTATGGAGGAGCGCTGGTCGTCGGCCGACTGGAAGGCGTTTTGCACGGCCAAGGCCGAAAACAAGGCGGTGGGCGGTGTCTGCTCCTTTGCCGACTGTGATTGTACCAGCAATGGGGGTTGGATGGCCGGCGGATCTTGCGAGCTGGACTGCCCGCTGAATAATGCGGATTTGAGTGTATGCGCAGAGGATTCGTTTGCGGGCGTGTGCGACTACCGACAGAAAGACGCTGCCAAGGCCGACGCGTACTACGCGTCCCCCTCGGACGATACGCGGTTGTACAACCGCGAGATGACTTCCCTTCCGGGCAGGTGTCTGTGCGCCCACCAGGACGCCTACGCGAAGGACGGATGCCGCGTGGAGTGCTCGAAGGACGGCGCGCCGGCGTGCAACAACCGCACTTACGTCGTGGCGGCGAGCGACGGCGCGGAGGAGGAGTACGAGATCTCTAGCTGCGACTCGGGCGGGACGGGCGCGTGCCGCTGCCTGGCGCCCTACACGCGCAAAGTGACGGAAACGCTGCGGCACAAGGGTCGCGTGCAGGAAATCCTCGTGCCCGAGTACGGGTCCCCTCCGAACGCCAGCGACGCGTTCCGCGTGCACGCGGCGCAGGGAGCCATCAGTTTTGTGGAGAATTATTTGAAGAAACCCAAGGAGCTCTGGCGCGACTACCGCCAGCGTTTCGAGAGCAACCCCGGCGAGTTTCAATGTGAAGGCAAGCCCTGCACGAGCCACGACGTGGTGCTGGCGCAGAGTTTGTGGGGCGGCAACGGCAACCTCCACTTCGGCTCGACGTGCTCTCAGCCGTGCCCCGGCGTGGACATGGGGGAGGACATGGTGGCGCGCGCCGGGTGCGGACCGGAGAGCGGCGTGGTGAGCACAGATACCCTGACGACGCAGGAGGCGTGCCTGACCGAGTGCCTGGACAACTTCAAGTGCCGGTTCGCCTCGTTTTTCGACAACCAGTGCAAGATGTACTCTGACTGCGACGCCGATCTTCCGGACGCGACGGCCGCTTGGTTTGAGAGAAAGGTCGTTCGTGAGCCCGTGCTCGAAGCCTGCGGCGGTCGTGGCGTCTGCACGACCACGGGACAGTGCTCCTGCGACATGGCGCGGCTGCTAGTGGTGACGTCGCCGATCACGGGCGAGAAGACGGTGGTGGGCGCCGACGAGCGAGGCGCCACGCTGGCCACCGTGCCGCTGACAACGTTGGAAAAGACCCCCTTTCGTGGGAAGCAGTGTGAGCTTATATGCCCAGGATGGAACTCTGACGGCAGCGAGAGCATGGAGACCGTGTGCAGGTAAGTGCGCGTTTGTTTTTACTGGAATTCATCCTCTCTTGACATTATTCTGACCCACTCATACCCTCACTTCTGGCAGTGGACACGGGATCTGCACCAGAGATTCTGCGCAGTGCGTTTGCGATGCTGGTTGGACAGGTCTGGCATGTGAGTTGCCCTGCCCAGTGAGCGACGGGGGCAATTCGGAATCTATCTGCTCGGGGCACGGCATATGTTCGGAGATGCGACTCGGACCGGAAGAGGACAAGGAGGAGGAGAGCACCAAACGTGTGTACATGATCAGCAAAGCGTTCCGCAAGTGGCACAACGAGTGCGAGGAGAACGAGAAGTTGGACTACTTTATCCTTCCGTTCGGCGATTTCAACGGCACGGTGCCGATGGAAGAGTTGCGCGGCGGGAAGGACTGTGAGAGCGTGCCTCAGCAGGGCGACGACCCCACACAGCCTTGGGTGGTTCGCCCGGAATTGACAGGGTTGGACTACTTGACCGACTTTGAGATGTTTGACTCGGAGCAGGATTTGGCCGCCGAAAATTACGGCGAGGTTGACGGCGCGTCCGACGCTCACACCCGCACGGGAATGTTCCGTTGGAGACGGTGGGAGGGTGAAGAAGACCAAACGGTGTTCGTGGAGGACTACGCCGTCGTGGAGACGATTACGAACACGAGTACGCGTTTCGAGAAATTCCCTGGGTTTCGGTGCGGAGGAGCGTTTATCAAACAGGAGAATCTGCTGTCGAGTGTGGGAGAGTGTGCGGAGCAGTGCGAGAATATTGAGGACTGCGCCTGTTTTCACTGGAAACCCAATTTGCACACCTCGTACGTGGGGAAATGCGTGCTTACAAAGGCGGGACCTCTTATTCCGTACGAGGTCAAGCTGGCGGTGGAAGTCCATGGGCACGGAGGGTTATTGAGAGAGGACGCGGAAAACGGAGTGCCTATGCCGTTCGACCAGTTTTCCGGAGCCTACGTGGAGTTTTTCAAAGACCGCGCGTGCCGCGCGCCCACGCAGGTGTTGGGAAGTGGTGTGACGAACGTTCCAGACTGCGCGGCGCTGTGCGCGGCGAGAAACACGGCGGATGCTAACAGCTGTTTGTATTTCAGTTACAACCAGCAGACCCTGACGTGCCAGCTCGTGAGAACCGCGACCGCCGAGTGCCCCGAGGGTTTCAGCACGAACAACCCTAGCGGGTTTTACGCCATCGTCTCTGCCGAAGAGGGTACCGCCGGTCCAACAGCCTACACGTCCACGGGGTCCGCGCGCGTGTTTCCCGTGTCCAAACCGACTCGCGGCCGGCGCTGGGGGAGCTACACGGGGAGAGCTCGTCCGGGATACACGGTGGGTCTTGCGTCGTGCACCTGCACCGCAAATTTAGCCTTTGGTTATTTCGACGGGATGGACTGTGCCGTGTGTGCGAAGTTTTACTCCACGAAGACCTGTTCGAAGAAGTGCGTAGGGATCCAGCCGGACGGCAGCACGTGCTTTGGATTTGGGCAGTGCATATGGGGTTTGGAGCACGAGGGAAACTGCATGTGCGGCTCGCCTCCTGCGCCCGTGGGCACGGGTCTGAACGTGGGCGGCGGCGCGTTCGACATTCAAGAGTCCGACCTCGAAGTGACGGTGAAATTCGCGCCTCTGTCTACGACGGCCGAGTTTTGGGAAGACCCTCGAAACTATCGGTTTGCCAACAAGTTTTGCAGTGGGTGCCAAACCAACTACGGCGGGTTGAACTGCGCTTCGCAGGCTTCCTACTGCCTGTACGGGTCGTCGCCTATTTTTACCGCGTCGCAGACGGTCGGCGTGCCGTGCCAGTGTTTGGACACGAATAATTTCAGTCCGTACCACTCGTGCTGCCCCAGAGGCTTCATGCTGTCGGAAGCGCAAACGCACGCGGACGTGGGGGGGTTGACGACGTCGCAGAGGCGCAAGCGGCTGAGCGCCCAACCGGGGGAGAAGGCGGACCCGGGGACTTTCTACGACAGTGCCATCGACCCCAGCAAGGAGACGGCGCCCCACCCCTCCCGGCGCTGGTGCATGCCGTGCCCCAATATTTACGAGAGCGACTGGCTGCGCGTGGACGACCCGAACGCAGAGGCGTCCGTCTGCAAGGGCACCGGCAGCTGCTCCAACCTTGGCAAGCGCGAAATGATCATTTCGGGCGCGCCGCCTCGCTACACGCCCAAAACCTGCCTGGAAATCGGATGGGAGCAGACCACCAGAGATCTGTACTACGTCTACGAGGACGCCTTGTTCCTCAACGCCAGCAACCAGGACGCGTCGTCGCTGGAGTTTTCGATGGCGCTTCAAAATATTACAAAGGACGCCGCAAAGACGACCGACCAAACTGTGGACGAGTTCATTGCGAGTTGCCAGGCGCTCTGTTCGGGCGCGACGAGTTGCACGGGCTTCGTGCTCAAGCAGGTGTTTGGCACCACCGACGCAGTGTGTTTTTTGACCACGTACGCGTTCGTCGGGTCCATCACGAGCTCACTGGCTACGGAAACGACGTCCAAGTTCAGCGCGTTTCGGCTGGAGCGCCAGTACGGCTTCTGCTCCAAAAACGGTGTCTCCTGCGCGCTCGGCACGACCACGTGGGGAGACATTGCGTTTTGCGCGGACGTTGAGCTCGAGAAACACAGCGAAGACGATTCCGCGGATCCCGTGAGCATATCGAATATGGGAGAGAGAAAGAGCGCGGATTCCGACACACCGGACGTGGAGACGAAGGCGCCCGGGATGTACGCTCCGTCGGCGGACGGGTTTGTGTTCGGCGCCTACGGCAACGACGAGTTCGAGCTGACGGCGTTGGGCGAGTTGAAGTTGGGGCAAATGCGTCCCGAAAACCCCTGCTCCCGTCTCGGCGACGAGTGGTACTGGGACGTCTCGGACAGGTCTCAGTGCAAATCGTCGAGCGGACAAACGTGCCAGGTCAACGATTGGGTTACGTGCAAGAACCAAGTCATGAAGGACGGTAACCTTCATCCGATTCACGACAAGCTTGGGGAGTGGCCGCACAGGGTGTACATAGGCGAAATCGAGCGCGAGGTGGCGATTTTCGACTTGACGCTGGAGTACGGTCCAAGACCACTGGACCAGTCGGCGCTCATTGCGGAGAGAGACAGAGCTCTGGCCAAAGCGGACGAGTTGAAGAGAGAATACGAACAGCTGCAGGCGGACATCGACTTCGTTCTTCCGGACGTTGGAGATTTTGCAGGCGTGCCGCATGCCATGACCTACCACGTCGGATGGGAACCCATTTGGAGCCAAATAGGATCCTGTTGGCACCTGTTCAGCGGGATTTCCTGCGTCTCTTTCGAACCGTACAGCGCAAACATTTTTGCAAGCATGCTGTTCGACTATTGGGAGTGGGACAAAGATCAGCCCGGGTACATGAGTGATTATCGTTGTAACAACCCTCAATATTTTGGACAGATTAAGGATACCGGCTGCAAGAAAAAATACCTGAAAGACGACTTAATTCTGGGCAACGTGTGGAACCACCGTAATTTATATTCCGGCACACAATTAGAGGAGTGCGGACCTCACTCGGACACGTGGAACAAAAACCCATGTCCCAGTGACAACTGCCAGAACTCCAATGCGGCCGTGACGCAGTGTCTGGGTGTCAAGCAGGCGTACGACGAGATGCAAGCGTACTATGACCAAATCGAGGCGGTCCTCACACTTTTAGATGCGGGTTATGGAGTGTGTTATCTAGCTAATCCTACCTGGTGCGGTAATGCTGATATTTGGCCGTACGACGCATTGTGCCCGTGCGAAATGTCTCCCCAACGCCAGATGTACTTTTCGTTGCTTGAGCCCGTACAGCGAAACTTGAACACGGCGCGGAATCGGTACGAAACATATACGGCACAGATTGCAAAATACAAAAATATGGAAACAAATTACAGGACGGAGGCGCAGGTCGCGCAGGAAGCCATCGACAACGCGCTGGAATCCGACACGTGCTCACCGGGGGTGCCGTGCGACGTGTGTCAATCCAACTGCGACCACGACAACGAGTGCAAGACCGGATTGGTGTGCATGGACCAATACGATGACAGAGACTATGGTCTGTGGAGTCGAATCAAAAGCAGCCTGTGTTTTGCAACACCGGGATTTGACTTTGGCGATAAAAAATACTGCGTACCAGAAAAAATGGTGTCGGCGGACACTGAGTGGTACATGGCGGGCTATATTGGAGACGAGGCGACCTACGTCACGACGATTCTGGAGGTGAACGCCAACACGCGCGAGGTGGTGCAGGAGTTCGCAGCCAGCCAGCACGCGTGGGATGAATCTATGGAGAGACCGACGCACTCGGGGAGCCTGAACGCGATCCGCGCGTCGCTCGACATCAACGCCGGGGTGGACAACCGGGAATACGCTTTGAAGGCGATCGCAGCTAGTTTAAGCGATGTCGCCGACAATATAGGCGCTTTTTTCGCTTGGTTACTTGGCGGGTCAGCTCCGTCGGCCACAACGACGGAGGTGCCCGTGCAACCCAAAGTCAACCGAGCCGTTCCCTTCAGGGGGCGCGTGCACAGCAGCGGCATTGCGGGAGCCATCGTGCCCTCGTCGTACACGCTCAGCCCGGACAACCAGGGAAGAGGAATTATTAAGACCGAAGCGGGCGCGAACGCGTGCGGAGTGTTGTGCGAGGAAACGGCGGGATGCACGTACGCGGAGCAGCTGTCGGGCGGGTTGCCCGGCACAGAGCGGTACTCGAGGCAGCCGAACGTGTGCAGGTTGTACGACGACCCTGTTCCCGCAGACTTTGCGTGCGACAGTTCGAACGACGACACCAAAAATCCACATTACGTGACAGTAGACAGCGGCTCCTGCGAAACCCACGGGTACGAGATGATACACGCCAACGAATTCAAGTGCGAAGACAAAGCCAAAGAGATGGGCTTCTCCGAAAATTTCACAATCGCAGATCCACCTTACGGCACTAAAACAACGGTGCCCGTTGTTTACTTCGACACAGACATCGGCAAAGAGGGGAGCAGTTGTACAAATTGTGTAACAACGGCGGAGGAAACCACGTGCGATGGGGATTGCCGAACACTGGAGAACGTTGAGTACGTGAGGGGCTACTACGAAGACTGCGCGGCGTTTCCATACGAATTGCCCGATACAGACCCATATGACAAGTACCCGACCCCACAAAGACCGTTTTACCCATCCTATTCGACAACGGGGACTTATGGGAAACTCATCCTATGCAAAGACCACGATGCCGATCCCGCACTTATTTCCAGCTGGCGCACGACACCGTTGCGTCGGGAGCTTTGCACTCCCTCCCATTGCAGCTGGTACAGCACTCCGCACGGCATTTCCAACTGTTTGTGGTGGGACAGCGAAATGTTTCACGTCACGTCCAAGGATTATGGATCCCTGACAGAGCAATACAGCTTTTTCCACAGCCAGCAGGAGGAGGCGTATACAATAACAAAGACGAGCGGCGCGGTGTGTGGCACCACCGTTCGTCGGGACAACCCGCCTCCTCTTCCGACGGGCTGCCTCGGGTTCGGAACCTCCAAGTACTTGGACAACGGGAACACCGTGTCGGACGCCAGAAACGCCGTCAGCGTGCGAATCCCTCTGGGGGCGTCACCGCCTTGCGGAACGCAAACCGGGTTTGGACCGGCAAAGTGCGTTTGCAAAGTACGCGCGGCGCGCGACGATTTCAAACTGATGGTGCGGCGGCCGAACGGGTGCGGGTTGTGCAGATCCCGCGGGGAGGCGCAGTCTAACATTGAGCTTTCTACCGGCAATTACGTCATGCCGCAGTGCCGCGCGGCGTGCGACGTCTTTCCCAAAGCCACGACGGTGGAAGGGGACGTGACAACCATTGTGTTGCCCAGCGACCCGACCGTGGACTACGTGTTTAACTGGCAACTGGCGAACCGATGCGCGCCGGTGCGTGCCACAACGAGCGCTTACACGGCGCTCACGCGCGTCGGGCAGATTTTCCGCCTGAGCGACAGCGATCCGTACGCGGTGGTTGAGAAAAACATCGATTTCTTCGCGCAGTGCGAGGAGATGTGCATTTCAGACAGACGCTGCAAAGCATGGCATTTTTATGAAAATACGATTTTTACGAGTTCCAATTCGTACTGCGAACTCTTTGATTATATGCCGGGCATCAGCACCACAATCAGCGGCGATGAGAACGTGTTCAGCGCCACGGATCGGATTGGAACGGTAGAGCGCGATTTTGGCGCTCGCACGGCGATTATCGACGACGGGGCGAACGCAGCCTGCGAGTGCGAAACCGACAGCCAAGGAGAAGGGTACGACTGCGGTTGCGTGCCGACACTCGCCACGCCCTTTTTACCGGAAAAAGCCACAAACGATTTGTACGGGTGCAGCGGTCATGGTCAGTGCCTGGGAACGTCGTACGGTTGCGCGTGCGACCCGGGGTACGAGTGGGGCTACAGACAGACCCCGGAAGGCTGGAGTTGCTACGCCTGCGCCGCCGGAAAGTACAGAGACGACACCCTTTCGCAATGCGCGAGCTGCCCCTTTGGCAAATACTCCACGAGTGCGGGCGACACCGCTTGCCAAGCGTGTACCTTTGGCAAAACGACGTTTGCGCTCGGTGCCACCGCAAACTCCTTTTGCGCGGACTGCCCGGCCGGTAGAATCGCCGGTGGCACGCCTGGCACGTGTCAGGCGTGCCCCATGGGGAAATACGAGGCACAGGTGGGGAAATTTGACGACTACACGCAGAGAGAGTGCAAAGACTGCGACGCGGGATTCACGACCAGCACGCGCGGATCTTCGACTTGCAACATCGTCTTTGTTGGCTGTGGTATTCCGGGCAAGGGTTGGGTGTCACTGGACACGCTGTCGGAGGACGGCGGGGCGCTCGGAAATAGCAGATGCGCCGACTGCGGCGCCGGAAAGTATTCACTGACCGGCAATGAGTGCCTGGACTGCCCCGTGGGGCGCCAATCGACGCGCGTGGGGCACAACGACGAATGCTTTGAATGCGTGGTTGGAAGATACGGTGACGAAGAAGGGCTGGCCGACTGCAAGGAATGTCCGGTTGGGACTTCCCAGTCCGAAAACGGAGCAACGAGTTGCACCATTTGCGCGGAGGGCACGTACCAAGACCTAACGGGCGCACCCTTTTGCGAGGAGTGCGCGAAGGGCACGTACCAACCCGGCGTCGGCATGGACATGTGTGAAACGTGCGCCGCGGGAACGTACCAGAACACGACAGGGCAAACGGCGTGCAAAATCTGCATTGCCGGCAGCTACCAAAACGCGCCCGGGTCCGTACGACAGTGCAAAGACTGCTCCTCTGGGCAGTTTCAAGACACGGACAGCGCCACCGAGTGTAAACAGTGCGCGGAAAACTGGTATCAACCTGATGAGGGGGCTACAAGCTGCAAGGAATGCCCCGCAGGGTGGGTCCGGGACGCTGCCGAGGACGCCACCTTTTGTTCCGTTGAGAATTGCCCCGCCGGCCAGTACAGCGGGGTGGCGGGCTGCTCAGCCTGCCCCAAGGGTTGGTCCAAGGCGGAGGAGGGGGTTGGTGACTGCGACGAGTGTGGAATGGGCGAATTTCAAGATACGGAGGGCGCAGTGGCGTGCAAGAGATGCTCACAAGGACAATTCCAAGGCGCCACGGGAAACACTACCGGCTGCGAAAACTGCCCTATTGGCTGGTTCACGGGTTTCGAGGGGTCACATTACTGTTTCGAGTGTTTTGAGGGTCAGTACGCAGACCAAGAGGGCTACGTTAATTGTTATCACTGCCCTGCAGGCTGGTCGCAGGGTCAGAAGGGGCAGCAAGAATGCGAGGCGTGTGCAGCGGGAGAGTACCAGGACGACAGCGGGCGAATTGCATGCGTGGCATGCCCAACCGGGTGGGACAGCGCGGAGACCGGATCTGTGGACTGTGTTCTAACGCCCACGACGGCAGCGCCGGATGCTGGGGCAGAGGCGGGAGCAGAGGCGGGGGAAACACCATAAACATTGAAACACACATTATACATTTTTCTATTTCTAAAAATTCAAGAGTATTTACACGCGTACCGTTGTTCAAACACCACAGCTTACCATGGCTGCACTTTCCCAAGACAACCCACCAAATCTTAAAACGTATGGCAGATCCGCGTCTGTGGGCGGCGAGCCGGTGGGCGAACGAATGACAGAAGAGTCTCCTGCCAGAGTTCTCAAGACCCCAGAGCGCAAGAAGAAGAACGAAACGGAACGCCCAACGCCCCCCCACATCAAAAAAGCTTGGAAATTATGGGATGAGCTCGATGATAATAGACACGACCCAGAATTCATGCGAAAAAAATTTAAAGAACAGGAGGAAAAAGAAGAGAAGCGTGCAGCGGCTGAAAAGGCGAAGCGTGCAGCGGCTGAAAGGGCGGCGGCAAAAGGGGGAGCCACAAAAACAAAAGATAAATTCTACAGTAATATGCTTGCGGCAAAAATGTTAGAACTACGTTTTTAGTTTATTTTTTTTCCTGTGTACTCCTCTTGCGCAGCTGTGGGGCTAAATTGCGCTTTATTTTCTCGAGCGCGCGCGCACGCCGGTCCATGTCGATCAGTTTCTGCATTTCTTTTATGAGCTGTTCCCTCGCCATCTCCCTCGTCTCCTCCGACACTCCAAAGGGCTTGGTCAGCAGCTTCACTCTGTCTGGATCTCCTCGCAAGTGTGCCACGGCTTGGCGCACGCGCGCGTGCACCTTTTTGTCCGTTGTGGCGACGTTGTGCAGCATGTTGAGCGCGCGGTTTCTCTCCGCAAAGGCAACAAACACAAAGAGAAACAGACCAAAGTTAATCACATTTACGAAAAACTCGAGCATTGTCTGGTCTCGTACATCTTCCGAGAGCCACCTTATTTATATTCTCTACATGGCGACCAGACTTTCGGCGATGTCGCGCGGCAGTTCAAGAACGCCCGGTTTGTCTTCGTTGTAAAAAGCCGGGTTGAGGATGTGGGTCTTCAGCTTTCTCCTGAGGGAGAGCAGCTGCGCGCACAGCCTGTCGGTGTCTGCCACCTGAATTTTCCCCTCCTTCACGTGCGCGGGGAAGCGAGTGGAGGCGTCGGACGAACGGAGCGGCGTCATCGCGAGCACGGCCGCCGTGGGCAAACACCGGTGGACTTCGGTGTCTAGACTGAAGTTCGACTTGGCCATGCGGTAGACGTCTTTGGGCTGGGGCAGCGCACTGGTCCAGTTTTGAATCGGCTTGCGCAGCGCAAAGGCGTTGCACGTGGTGTGGGACGGCCAGACCGCGCGCTCAAAGATGGAGCGTTGCTGCTTTCCGTTAAGTTTGGACACGTCGACGTAGCGGTCACTCGACAGGAGCGTGCTCGGAAAGAAATGGCGATCGGCGGTCTTCAAGAACCTTACGTATCCGTGGAGGGGCGATACCAAGCAGAGAGCACCGTTCTCACGCCCAGCCGCGATAGCACCATTTAAATAATGTAAGCAGTCATTGCCCCTGAGAAACACGTTGGAGGTTTGCGGTGGGGACTGAGCATCAAAAGGCGTGAATTTTTTGCTGAGTTTTGCGATCTTTGCCTCCGTGAACGCCTTCAAATTGTCGTGGACACTCGTTTCGCTCACGTCTGCGGCGCCGGACGGCTTCACGCCCATGTATTTTTCGGTGGCAGCACTCTCGTAGCAATCCTTGATGCTCATGCCTGTGCTCGTCCACCCGTTGACAAGCTCGCGGCTCTGGTCGCCCGCGGAAGTGTTTACGATCACGTAGTTGCGTGTCTCAACCTCCCCGGTCAGATCGTCCTGACTGTTCAGTTGGTAGATGCCGGCCACACCGTGGGAATCCCCGGGTTTCATGTGATTGGACTGCAAAGACACGAAGTTCTCCACCTCTCCGTTAGTTTCGGTGGGGAACATTTGAACCGACTCGGCGTACAGACCGTTCAACCACGCGGCATCCCTGCCGTCGGGATGAAGTTGAAATTCGGGGCTCAGAGAAACCACCAACCCGGTGTACCGAGGCTCCCCCGCGCGTGCCGTCTCGCTGTTATTCAAACCAAAATTCTCCATGAATTCAACCTTCTTCACCAACTCGGCGCGCACGGGGTCCTTCAGAAGAGACAGGACGTGTCGTTTGCCCTCTTGGACAGACGCCGGCGGGGCGTCCCCGTACACAGCATTTGTTCTGTCTACTACTTCGGTCATTTTGAAAGAGGTCGAACGTTGTATACAATTTCTTTTAAACTGCGGCGCGTTGTATATATACCCGTCTTGAATTGCCAAAAACGTCGGAGACGCGCGCATTTTTTTGAGGACTATATATTGCGAGAGGCGAACGACTTTGAAACCTGCCGATCCTTTTTTTGTTCTCCGCATTCATGTCCCTTCTCGCAAGAAAGACGACGGCCAACGTGGCCAAACAGCCGGCTCAGGTCGTGCAGCAGAGTGATCTCTTCTTTACCATCGCACCCCAAGTCCACCCGTCCATGACGCCGACGGCGGACAAGCTTCGCGCGCAGCACGACGTCATCAGCAAGATGACCAACGCGTGCGAGCTGTTCGCGGCCAACCCGGGCGTCAAAACCACGCAGGCGTGCGGCGCCGAATGTTACCACACGTCGCAGCTTTTCGGGGATAGCGTCAGTTGTGAGGAACTTTCGCACAATCTTACGACCTATGGGCTTTGCCTTGCCCTCTCGGCGTCGTCCCCGAGCCAGCGGAGCACCGTGCTCGGGATGGTCGATGCCTCTCACCTCACAGACGCCAACTACAACGCCGGCGGATTTACGATCCAAACGGGCACCCGCGGCTCCATGCGTGTTAATTTGGAAAAGACGGGCAAGCTCCACTACATCCGATCCATAGACTACATGATTAAGTAAAATTACACTTCATTTTCTTTTTAAAAAATTTAATTACTCCTCGGCCATTGGTAGGCGGTAGTCCACTTTCAGTTGCATGGAAACGTTATGCACCTGCGAGTTACTGGGCGACACCGGGCTCTGCAGATGCAGGCGGAACCCCTTGTTCGTATCCGTAAAGGGGAATCGGCTGCACACCTTCGTCCATAGCTGATCCGCCACACTGTGAAATTGAATGAATGATTTTGTACTTCACGTTAGTATAAACGCCAAAAACAGAACAATATGGTAGGAATAAGTACTTACCTGTTGACTACTTCGGAGTCTATACGATAGAACTCTGATTCAACCTTTGCCTCTTGGTCAGGATGGAAGCCAAACTGTAAATAGGGGGTACGGGGGAAATATTGTGTGTTAATGAAATGCACAAACCGTGTAAAATTGTGGAAATGCTAACCCTAACCCCAAACCCTAACTTACCCGGTCCCAGTTGCGGCTGATCACACGGCAGATAATGCTGTTGCTGGGAACGTACACTGTAAATAGGGAATATGGGTGAAATATTGTGTGTTAATGACATTTCACAAAACGTAGGCAAGGGTAAGGAGTCTGTACTTACTCGTCGTGTCCGTCACCGGCACCACCCCCTTCATGAGCTGTTCGCGGCTCTGCACGCCGCCGTACTCCTGAAGCATGCGCGAGTTCAGCGAGGACGACGCCGGGGTGTACAGCGACACGTTGGTGTGGCGCTGCTGCTCGAACGGCAGGATGCTCACCAAATTGGTGAAATTGTTGTTCAAGACGGGGCTGTGCTCGGCCATATCGAGCTCCGTGGAGGTAGCGGCGTAGAGCCAGCCTTGCTCGTTCTTGAGATGCTGGTGCTGCAGCTCCGCGTTGTCGAACAGGGAGCAGCCCACCTGCACTCGGTTGGGGACATCGCTGTAGACGTTCTCCAACGAGATGTTCGTCACAATAATATTAGGGGCGGATTTATGGACTCCAAAAACGGCCGGCAAGTTCTCACTCAACTTGACGGTTTTGCCAAGAGAGAGCTCCGTGGCGGTCATGGAAGCGTCCACGATAATGTTCTTGGTGTGGATCTCAGAGAGAGCCGACGTCGAACCCGAGTCGGAGAAAAGAGACTCGTCGGACCCTACCATAGGGGCTGCGGCTTGGGGGGTCTCGGCGACCGCCGGAGTCGGTGCGGACGGCACGGCCGCGGGGGCTTTGGGAGCGGCGCTGTTTACTCTGGACATTGGATCAACTGGAGGAAAGAAAAATGACAGTGGTCTTCCAACAGTGTTTCGAGCTGTCCTTATATAGATAGTTTTTTTTACTGTGCTCACCCCCAAAGCCACCCACCCCCCTTTTGACGCGTATAAATACCACACTTCACACCACATGAAAAAGTCTCGTCATGTCTGGTGTGGCTGATGCAGACCAATTTCTGAACCCTCTCGGTGGAGGAGGCGGAGGGAAAGAACCAGATGGCGGAGATGCCGCCACAGTCACTGCGTACAACAGGACAGCGTGGCTAAGAAGGGTGCAAAAGATAGACACCGAAGTGTTTTGGGATTATTATACTTTTGGTACAAATCCCATTCCCTTGACAACAATGTTCATAATAAACATTGGGAGGATGCGCGACGAGCGAAATTTTTCCAACAATGACAGGGTGGAAGCGTTGGTAAATTATGTGTCACGCGAGGAACGCGATTTTGGTACTGATACTCTTTTTGTGCACTGCGACGACTTGGCAGACGCAATCCAAAAAGTGTTGAAAGGAATTGGAAACAAATTTGATGCCAAACAGCTCGTGTTGGGGTTTGGTAAAACGTACGACGAGAACCTCGTAGACGGACAAAAACGCGTGCCGCTCATAAACCCCTATAAAAAAGATGGCAAAAACCCACAGTTTAAAAGGAGGCGCGTGTGGCGAGGAAACACGCAGCAAGAAGTCACGCCTCAAGAACAACACGCCAAGATCCAAGAGATATTTTGCACGGCCGTGGCCAAAAGAATGGAGCTGAAAGACTATGAAGATCAAAAACGACGGGCGGGTTCTGGGGCAGACCGAGATTCCATAAAGAACGAAATTATCGAAATTCGAACACAGTACGCTTACCTGTTGTCTCGCATCAGCAACGCGTCGTGGGTGCAACTCAGCCCCGAGCTCGGGTTCCTCACGGAAACCCCCTCGCTGTACGACGGGGCAAAGAGCTTTGCCGTCGGCCAATTGTCCTACGAGAAGAAAGTGGACGAAACAAAACTACAGTTTACAAATCGCTACAAACGCATTCTGAAGGGTTACAAGAAGGAAAGGCAGCGGAACAACATCACTGATCCGTCCACTGAACCGGTGAGACCCCACGGTGTACTTCCCACTACCAGAAGGGCAACCAAAGAGAAACTTCGACGGACTGGCAGCACCGGCCGCATAGCGTTAAACTACCAGTAGTACTCTTATGTACCCACTAACAATTTCAGGTGGTTTCCGCGCGCGCACGGCAAAAAAAAGCACCCCTGACTATAAGCTGCGGGTCTGAAATCCTTGTGTATCGAAACGTCTCGCTCCTAACCATGCCGAAAGCCAAACGCCGCACCAGCAAAAAAAGTCAACGTCGCGCGATCCGAGAGATCAAGCGGTTCCAGGAGGGCAAGTCCGCCACGCGCATGCTCGTGCCGCGGTCCTGTTTCAACAGGCTCGCGCGCGAGATTGCCGGCAATTACAAGCACGAGGCGCGCTTCCAACAAGAGGCTTTGGATAACATTCAGGAGGCAGCGGAGAGTCACATCGTTCGACTCCTCAGGGCGGCCAATAAGATCACGGAGACTCAGAACCGCCTCACTCTGAAGGTCAGCGATCTGCAGCTGGCGCGCGAGATTCTCGAGGACAAGGGGCTCGCGGGAATGAAAAGGTACGCCGCCGATCAACCACGCCCCGATCCATGGGTGATGCTGGAAAGCCCGGACGGGTCCGCGTCGGAGGACGACAGCACGGACGAGGACGAGGACGCGGCCGTGGAGCCGGTGGAGCCGGTGGAGCCGGTGGAAGCAGGAGTAGAAGTGTAAAAAAACATATCAAAGAACATCTAATATTTATCTACCCAACTAAATCTATTGCTTCTTCGCACAACGGGCACATCGACCCACGTAAACTTGATGTGCCCGGGCTCGCCGGGTGTGGCCACGGGTCTTTTTTTTTCAAAACATAATCGACTCCAGTACATGGCCATTCGAAGCTTTTGGAACTTGTTCCACGACGCAAGTTGTATGTTCGGAAACCGGGTCCAAGACGCTTGTTTTACCAAATCGTCCACGCGTTCAAACGTTTGTCGCGTGGTCGCGTGGTCGCGACAGTAGCACGTCACGCACATGTTATGCGCCTTTAACAAGCGTCTTGTGTCTATAAACATGTAGGGCTCGTGCTCTGCGGGAGCACATCGATACCGTTGCTTCAGGCGAGGGGTGCAGTCGAACCGTGGGTGCGGGAGCGTCATGCTTTTCAAACTGCTCACGACTTCAATCAACGACTCACACGCGCAAGCGGGCTTTGGCAAAATAGTGTGCGTCCACACGCACGCGCATCGGAGCGCGCGCGCGTCGTCCTGAAAGAGGCAGTACCCCGACTGCCTTGTTAGGCAGGCGGAAACAGCCGCCACCAACTCGTCGGGGAGCAGGTAAAGTGAAGCCATGCCTTTTTGAGAACAATCACTTTTCAGGGGGGGGGCGCCCCCCCCCTGAAAAAAAGAACACTTTTGACTCCACTGTTTCCGCACATGGAGTACACGTTCACCCGCGCGGAGCAGGACAGCGTGCTCGCCTTCGCCGTAGCGCGCGCCAAGAGCGACGGGAGCTACTACAAAAAGCGCGGAAACATAGAGGAAAAGGTGAGGTCGGACGTCGTGAACGGCGCGCTCGGCGAATTCGCCGCGCGTGCGCTGCTCCAGAAAACCTTTGGCGCCGTCGCCACCGTGTCGGAGGTCGATTTGACGGTATACGCCATCAAGGACAAGTCTTACAAACCTGATTTCGTCGTGGACTTCAACAAATACCCGGTGAGCGTGCACGTGAAAATGCACGTCTGCGGGAGGTACAGCACAATACGACCGTCGTTCCTGTTTCAGAAACCGGGAGTCGGGCTTCACAGGGACAGAGAGTTGTTGACAATCAAACCCAATGGTCAGTCGTCGGACCTTTTCGTGGGCGTTTTAGGCTTCGTTACCGACCCCGCGAAAAAGAGGGCTGACGGCAGCGTACCCGTGGACGCCGTCGCCGACAAAGCCACGGTCATTGGTCCGTTTTCGTTTCAGCAGATCGTAGACCAAAACCTCTGGCACGAACCCGACGCCGCGGGAGTGAGACGCCGCGGCAAAAAAATAGCGCTGCTCGCGCAGGAGCTGTGTGAAAAAGTACCGGCCATACAAGGGGTAGTCGCCTGAAAACCTCCCTCAAAGGCATGAGAACCTTCCCTAAAGCCTTTAGATTACGCTTTCAAAGTAGGGAAGTTACTAAAAAGCCCGGATAGCTCAGTTGGTCAGAGCGCGTGACTTGTGAGTATTCCTTGTAAAGCTGTACATAGAACATTTAGGTATTTTCTTCTGACTCGTACACTTAACTACCCAAAACAGTTAATCTCGTGGTCCTGGGATCGAAACCCAGTTCGGGCAAAATCAATTTTTTTTTTGTTCAAAACCTCAAATTTTTGTACATCTCATTCATTTCTCTCATTCTTTTAGCTGCCTTCCACATGTCTTCTAGGTGTTTCTGAGCCTCCAAACTCTCTTCGGGGGTTGGTTTTCGCTTTCGCGGAGTCGCAGCTTCAGAGGAGGAGGAGCCGGAAGAGTCCGAAATGTCCTGCATTTTCCTCACAAAATAACCCGGAATGTTATCTAGTGCAGCACCAGCAGCACTCTGTGGGGGGTGTTTTCTTCTAGATGCAGGCTTACGCGGAGCCGCAGCGGCCGCAGCAGCCGCTCCAGAAGGTTGAAGATTTGGACTTGAACTTACATTGTCGAGGGGAATGCGGCGTTTACTCGAGCTGGAGGAGCTGGAGGAAGAGCTGGAAGCCGCACCCCCGCTCTCCTCTTGTAGTTTGGATGGTTTCTTCTTTATCTTAAAATCCTTATCATTCCATATCACTTCAGGAAACTTTGTACCCCGCCTTGGACCCCGCCTTCTAACATCCAACATGTCTTCGTCGTCTTCGTCGTCTTCGTCGTCTATGTGGCTGCCTGAAAAGTAAATATCACTGAGCCTTTTGTTCCTTTTCTGTTGTGCTTCTTTGCCAAACAGCTTCTTTGCCTTTTCGTCAGCCAGTTCTTGGTTGCTTTTTGCACCCAATAGTTTACCCGGGATCAACGTAAAGTCTTTCAGTTTCTGCGAAATAACACGACCGTCTTTCACAAGCCCAATAAACACGTCATCATTCAGCCATTTCATGTCATCACCACTTTGAAGTTTTATGCGGTTTCGAGGTTTCCCAGTTTCTTTGATTTCAATGATTCGACTCTTGGAGCGTCCATTGTTGTAATCATTGTATTGAATTATATCTCCAACCTTCAATGGGCACGTCACTTTTTTATATGCTGCAACATAGGGATTGTATGTGACAGATTTCATTCTCTGTCGCCGTTCTTTTTCTTGTTCTTCTTCTTCTTTTTTCGTTTTGTGTTCGTAGAGTTTTTCGTAGTAAAACCCCCTTGGTACATTATGAAGATTAATAGAAACATTGCTCAGCCGCTTTTTGAGGAAGTCAACCTCTTGTTGTTTGTCATGGATTGTACCGTACTCGAGTTCTTCAATAATCCGAGGCCAATAATTGCCGTAATCGACAATCTGTTCGTCTTTCCCTAGCCAGGGTTCCAATGATTTTATTTGTTTGCGAACTTCGCTTCTTTTTTTTTGGTATTCGTTTCCGATAAATTCACCCCGTTTATTGCGTTTTTCCAAACGGCAAAACTCTTCGAACAACGGTTCAAATTTTTCATATCTTTGTTTTTGACTTTTTAATTGCAATTTCAATGTTGCTAATTCTTCTTTGGCTTTTGCCAAATCTGATGTATGCTTGCGAAGAAGTTCTTCTTTTTTTTGAACATACAGTTCAACCTCCTTTGCGTGTTGGTCCGCGAAAGATTGCATAAAGCCTGTGGTCGGACGCTCTGGCCATGCGGGATCCACCCCCGAAGATGACGAGCTGGACGACGACGAGGAGAAGGACGAGCTGGAAACCGCCGGAGGAGGGTGGGGAGCGGCGGCGGCACCACCCTCATCATCAGATGAATCAGGTACTCCAGTCAAGTCAACAACACCACCATCATCACTCATGGCTCTGCGCACCAATTGCGCGCTGTGTCCCAAGGTTTATAGTTCGAAAAAATCAGGCGTAGATAGCGGCGACAATATGGCGCGTGGCGTTGAAGAAGAACATGCTCCAAAACAAAAGGGTCATGGGGTGGGCGTGTGCGAGGAGCGTTTCAAACAGTTTCGGCCAGGAGGAGTCTGTCCCTGGGATGGGAAAGGCGTGGAGCGTGGCCGCGGCCGTGGTGGTGTCAAAGGTGATCTTGGCGCGGTACCCGCGCTGCGCGCACACGCTGCGCATGCGGTCCATCCACTCGCCGGAGAGCGACTCCACGCCCGCAAAGTTCAGTTTGAACCCGCCCCTGTGCGTGACGCCGGCCACGGTGCAGGTCAGGTCCATGTTGGACGGTTCGGTGTGCCCGTTGATGAGTTTGGCGACGGCCTTGGCGTGCTGCCCCGCCGCGGTTTTGGCTTTTGCCGACGCTTCGTCCAACCGGTTCGGAGGGGACGACCTCCTCGAAGTAGACCTTCTGGGGCGCGTGGACATGTCACGGACTATTAAGGCGGTGTGCGTCGTTCAGTGTAAACCCTGCCCTTTATAGGACTTGCTCATGTCCGCCAAATCCCAGCTGCCGCTGCTGGCCGCCGACGGAGTGCCCGGAAAGCTAGCGGGAGAGGACAAGCAGAAGATCGCCGAGATCTACAACATGTTCAGAAACAACGACGTGGGCAGCACGTCCTCCCCGCAGTGCTCGCGGCTGCGCGTCGTCGATTCGCTGACCAACCGGTTCAAGTTTGTCATCACCAACCCGCGCAACGCCACGCTGTCTTTGCTGCGCGCCGCGCGCTTGAAACTTGGCCGCCCGAGAGAGCTGGTGCTTGATCTCCAGGGCGACAAGATCGTCGTGGACTGCTGGCGCGCGAAAAAACAGGAGAACAAAGGCACCAAGCGCAGGCGGCAACCCCCGCCTTTGGAGTCTCTGCCGCGGTCTGTGCGCCTCCCGATCCAAGAGGCAACCTCAGGAGAGGCCGAGGGCGACCGTACGTTTCTCGAGGGCATTCTTCTGTGGATATTGAACCACGACGACTTCTGCGAGTTCCAATGCGACGTCGCGAAAGAGGAGGGGTACGAAACAGGCACCTTGTACAAGCTCACGCTTGGAGAATTCGAGCCCGTCTCGGACAAATTCGTCCGAGACCTCGAACAAGACTGGGGCGCCTTTCTCAAAGACGCTATTTTTGAATTTTCCTCGCAGTCCGTCGTTTTATACGTGGCAAAATAAAAATGGAGCGGACGGCGCGGCGCGTTTTTTTTGGTTGCGTATATATTTAGGTCGATTCGTGCTCATAAGTAATCACTGTCCGTGCGATCTTCCGCCGAACGCCGTTTCCCAAAATGAGCCGCAAGAGAGACAGCCGGGGGAGGTTTTCGACCAACTCCTATGCCAGGGGCAGCGACCTGCAGATGTTCGGAAGCGAGTCGATGCGCTTCAAGAAACCCAGGGGTCTGCAGCCCAACGTCAACCCCGGCCAGCAGGGGCGCTTGGGGTCGTTCGCGCGCGGGCAGAACCTGCCGCCCACGGCCGCGCAGCTCGGGTCCTCCGCGCGCTACTCCAGCGGGGTCATCGACATTCAGAGTAACTCGACCTCAAGCCTCGCCGTGACCGCGCGTCCCTGGTCTCCGAAATGCTGCGTGGGGGACTTCAACCCCGGCGCCGTCATCTTTGTGCGCAAGGATCTTGACCACGCGCACTACAAGAGCGTCGCCGACCTCCCCACCATGAACTGGCTGTTCCGGCACTCCCGAGATGGTCTCGACGATCTCAACGGCAAAATGGGCGCCGCCTCCACCAACAAAAAGGGAGGCGTGTTCCACGAGCGCGGAGGATGGTGCCCAATGGGCACGCTTCGCAACTCGTTCCAACCTCCCGGTGCCGTAACCAGTTTACTAAATGTAGACGTCTGGGGACGCACCAAGACAGCCTGCGTCTGGGGGGACGATTTGGTCAGCGGTGATCGCGTGGGGTACGGTCTCGTGGTCTTTGACCTCAGCAAGTACGATACCATCGACGGCCCGGGCATGGGCTCTCGCATTACGGAGAGCTACCTTGACTCCCTCACCAACGACGCTGGCGCGGATCCAAAAACGCTCAGCGCCAGAGAACTGCTGGTGGGCAGCGATGGGGGGGACTACAATGGAGGTGGGTACCACGTCTATCAGTGGATGCCTATGAAAAATGGAAAGATTGCAAAGCCCGTATGGAAGTACTTTCTGGCCGATCGGAACGCAAAAACAAACACGGCGCCCGAGGTGGACTTTGTGGACGTGTACACGCTGGGGTGCGTGTCCAACGCGCTCCACAGCGCTCGGTGCGGCAAAGCCCACTGCCTCGCGGCGCTTCAATCCACGGACAAGTTTACTACGCTCCCGCAGATAGAAATTATTTTGGATTAAAAAAATATCATACCTTCATTCAATGCTACCTATTTTTTTCAAAGCAGTATAACCCTTGGTGTTCTTTTCCTTGTGCACACCCCCTCTGTCTTGCATACCTTTTCCTTTTTCACAACTCCTCTCCACAACCATGGCTCAAACTGGCATCATACCCCGCAACAACCCGGCGTACACCCGCGCCGGGAGCGCGCCTCGCCGGCTCCTTCAGACTCATGGAGCGTTCATCAACGCGGTGCTCTCCCCCGGAATCCGCTTGCGCCGCCGCCACGGCAGAGGAAACAAACTCCAACTACCCACGGTTGGGGTAACGAATGAAAAAATCCGGAACAACAATACGCGCGTCAACGATATGTACGCATTCGTGGCCAACGACGAGGTTTTCGACGTGCGCGCAGGAGAGGTACTGGTCAGTTCGCACAAGGAATCGGGTTTTCCCGCCAGCCGCCGAGGCGCGCTCTTCTCCTCTCTGAACGGTTACGATGTGACTGGCGCAACAGCAGCAGCACGAGAACCGGAGCAGGCGCTGATCGACTCGGACATCCGTTTCGTCGGGCTCTGCCAGAACGACTTTGTCTCCAGCGACACGGCGCTGCAAGACCAAGGTATGGTGTGCCAAATGTCCGGTATCAAGACAATCATCAACGAATCAGAATCGACGATCCATATCGGCCAGCGCCTGCGCATGGCGCCGCTCACCACGCTGCCGACCATCGGCCGCAAGGGCATTCCCCTGGAGAAAGCAAGACTCATCCTCAAACCCGTCGATGACAAGTGGCTCCCCACCACGGCGTTCAAACGCGCCTTACTAAAGAACGAAGATAAAACTATCGCGTTTCATGATGCACTAATCCAAGCGGGCGGCGACTTTGACGGCAATGTACGCTTCGTTGATGACTTTCTGACCGACTTTGCCGCGCAGGTGATTTTGGAGTGGCGCAAGTGCGCGCGCATGGTGGTGGCCACGGCCGGGTCGAACGCCAAGCCCGGCGAGCAGGTGGACGTGCTCGTCCAGAAACCGAATATTGTTTAGAACACTTAGGAGTATAAATGAACGAAACGCATTCTATTTGAATTTCCACTCTCGTATGGCAGCTCTTTCCTCCCCTCCCTCCTTGGGCGCGCCCCTCGCCATCGACCTCGGCGAAAACCAGCTGACGGCCATCAAGGCGATGGTGCAGGCGCGCCGCCAGCGGCGGTCCAACCCGAAAGCCGAGGACGGGGGCGGGTTCCTGTCGCGCGCGTCGTCTCTGTTCGGCAAAAGCGCGCTCAGCCTGCCCCAAATGATCGACCGGAAAGTCCCCTTCAGCAAGCTCGCCAGGCAGGGAGTGATCCCGGCGGACATCGTGCAGGAGCCAAACATGACCTACAAGAGGCTCGTAAACAGTTACAGCGTGCGCGACTTGGCGGATTTCGGGTTCAAGTGGAGCCACCTCACGCAGCTGGGGATGGACGTCTGCGATCTCAACTCCATCACCATGAGCGACTACCATCAGCTCGAGGTGCGCGCGGACAACCTCTGCGAGGATCTGCCGCTCACGGCCGGCGATCTGGTAGGGCTGTTCAAGGGGCGGCCTCACCAGCTGAGAGAGCTCGGGTTCACGTTCCAACACTTTTTGAGAATGGGCATGACCCACGAGCAGCTCAACGAAATGATCCCTAACCCTCGGGACCTGGACACCTACTTTGCGCCCACCTCGGCGCAGCGCGCCAGCATGCCCGGAGGGAAAGCAGCAGGAGGAGGAGGAGGAGGCGCGGCCGTGCTGCGGACCGGCATGCGGACCGGCATGCGGACCGGCAGGCGCCCGCGCAGCAGAGGAGAACTCGCGTTTTGAAAAAAATGAATACTTTTTTTTATTATTATTATTAAACTTGAATGACTACTAGCAGCCCTGCTGCGCCTCCACCGCCTGCAGCAGCAGCGACGGCTTTGCCTGCACCGCCGCCAGCGCGCCCTCGTCGCTGCACGCTGAAGAATCGCCTGTCGTGCCAATTCTTGTGGCGGGGTCTATTGTTACTCCCGTGAGATCCGCGCCGGTCAGATCCGCGCCGGTCAGATCCGCGCCGCTCAGATCCGCGCCGGTCAGATCCGCGCCCGGTCCGATCAGATAGTTATTTTCGCACACCCAGACCGCGGGGAGCTTGTCCGGGCAGCTCGAGAGTTTCCCCTTGACCCCCGTGAGCGTGGCGCCGGTCAGATCCGCGCCGGACAGATCGGCGTCGGTCAGATCCGTGCCGGTCAGATCCGCGTTGCCCAGACTTGCCGCTGGATCGATCAGTGTCTTACTCGAATCGCATACCCAGCCCGCGGGAAGCGCGGTGATGGCGGGACAGCTCGCGAGTTCCCCACGAACAAGCGCAAGCAAGGTATTGTCGCTCAAATCCGCGCCGCTCAGATCGGCGTCGCTCAGATCCACACTCCTTAAATCCGCTCCCGGTCCGATCAGACGTTTATTTTCGCACACCCAGCCCCCCGCGGGGAGCTTGTCCGGACAACTCACGAGTTTCCCCTTGACTCCCGTGAGCGTCGCGCCGGTCAGATCCGCGCCGGTCAGATCCGCGTCCGGTCCGACGAGATAGTTTTTGGTAAGTGTCTCGCCGCACACCCAACCCCCCGCCGGGAGCTTGTTCGGGCAGCTCGCGAGTTTCCCCTTGACTCCCGTGAGCGTCGCGCCGGTCAGATCCGCGCTGGACAGATCGGCGGCGGTCAGATCCGCGTCGGTCAGATCCGCGTTGCCCAGACTTGCCGCTGGATCGATCAGTGTCTTACTCGAATCGCATACCCAGCCCGTGGGAAGCGCGGTGATGGCGGGGCAGCTCGCGAGTTCCCCATGAACCAACGAAAGCAAGGTATCGCTCAAATCCGCGCCGCTCAGATCCGCTTCGGTTAGATCCGCATTCCTTAAATCCTTCGGTTTGCCGTTCACCGGCGTCTGGTTGGTCAAATCCACGCCCGTGAGAACCATGTCGGTCAGATCCACGTCGCTCAGATCCGCTCCTGGTCCGATCAGAATGTCCCTCGTGCCGTCCGCGTCGCACACCCAGCCCGCGGGGATCTTGTCCGGGCAGTTCTCGAGTGTACCATAAACATAACTAAGCGTGGCGCCGGCCAGATCCGCGCCGCTCAGATCCGCGCCCTCCAGATCGTTTCCAACCAGATCCGCGCCCGCGAGATTTGTGCCGGTCAGATCCGCGCCGCTCAAATCGGCAAATGGTCCGATCAGATAGTTATTCGTAAGGGTCGCGTCGCACATCCACTCAAAGGGCTGGCCGCCGTCCGTGCGGTCCAGAAGGGGGAGTTTGTCCGAGAAGGGGCAGCTCGCGAGTTTTCCCTTGACCCTCCTAAGCGTGGCGCCGGTCAGATCCGCGCCGAACAGATCCGCTCCCGGTCCGATTAGGTAGTTATCTGTAACGGTCGCGTCGCACTTCCAGTCCGCCGGGAGCTTGTCCGGGCAGCTCGCGAGTTTTCCCTTGACCCCCGTAAGCGTGGCGCCGATCAGATCCGCGTTGGTCAGAACCGCACCCGTCAGTTCTGCGCTAGTCAGATCCGCGTTCTTCAGAACCGCGTCGGTAAGATCCGCGCCTCTCACATACGCGCCGCTTAGATCCGCGTCGGTCAGATCCGCTCCCGGTCCGATTAGGTAGTTATCTGTAACGGTCGCGTCGCACTTCCAGTCCGCCGGGAGCTTGTCCGGGCAGCTCGCGAGTTTTCCCTTGACCCCCGTAAGCGTGGCGCCTGTCAGATCCACATCGCCCAGATCGGCGTCGGTCAGTACCGCACCCGTCAGATCCACGTTGGCCAGATGTGCGCCGTACAGAAGCACGCCGGTCAGATCCAACCCGCTCAGATCCAACCCGCTCAAATCCTCTGTCAGTAGCCACGCTCCCGGTCCGATCAGAAATTTATTTTTGCACACCCAGCCCGCGGGGAGATGGTTTGACGTGGGGCAGTTCGCGAGTTGCCCCCGGACCCCCGTAAGCGTGGCGCCTGTCAGATCCGCACCGCTCAGATCGGCGTCGGTCAGTACCGCGTCCGGTCCGACGAGACGGTTGTCCGTAAGTGTCTCGTCGCACTTCCAGTTCTCGTTGGGGAGTTTGTCCGGGCAGCTCGCGAGTTTCCCCTTGACCCTCGCGAGCGTGGCGCCAGTCAGATCCGCGCCGGACAGATCAACGCCGCTCAGATCCAACCCGCTCGGATTCTTGACAACTACATCCCCGCCCGGTCCGATCAGATAGTTATTTTCGCACACCCAGCCCGCGGGGAGCTTGTCCGGGCAACTCGCGAGTTGCCCCTGGACCCCCGCAAGCGTGGCACCGGTCAGATCCGCGCCGCTCAGATCCACGCCGGTCAGATCCACGCCCGGTCCGATCAGATAGTTCTTCGTAAGTGTCTCGTCGCACATCCATTCTGCGTTCGGGAGTTTGTCCGGGCAGCTCGCGAGTTTTCCCTTGACGCATCTATCTTCGACACCCGAAATTAACGCGCCGGTCAGATCGACGCCGCTCAGATCATGGTCACTCAGATCCAATGTACGGCCCCATATGGTTTCTTGCCCCGGTCCGATCAGTTGTATATCCCTCATCGCCCCTGCACACGCCCAACCAGTGGGGAGTTTGTCCGGGCAACTGAGCAAATCCGCATAAACTCCCGTAAGGTCGGCGCCGCTCAGATCCGCGCCGCTCAGATCCGCGCCATACAGATCCGCGCCCGGTCCGATCAGATAGTTATTTTCACACACCCAGCCCGCGGGGAGTTCGTGCGAGAAGGGGCAGCTCGCGAGTTTTCCAGTAACTTCCGTAAGCGTCGCGCCGGTCAAATCCGCGTTGCTCAGATCCGCACCGGTCAGCTTCGCACCGGTCAGATCCGCACCGGTCAGATCCGCGTCGCTTAGATCGGCGTTCACGAGAAACGTTTTCAGTCCGATCAGATACCCGTTTGTCTTGTCGTTGCACATCCAGTCGTTGGGGAGTTTGTCCGGGCAACTCGCGGGTTTCCCCTTGACCCCCGCCAGATTCGCACCGCTTAGATCGGCGCCGCTCAAATCGGCGCCGTCCAGATATGCCCCAAGTCCACTTGCATAGGCTTCTGTCGCTCCTGGTCTGATCACTATTGTTCCCGCCGGTCCAATCAGATAGTTCTTCGTAAGTGTCTCGTCGCACATCCAGTCGTTGGGGAGTCTGTCCGAGGCGGGACAGTTTGCTAGTTTACCACGAATATTGCGAAGTTCTGCGCTGGTCAGATCCGCTCTGCTCAGATCCAATCCGCTTACATCTACTTCCGGTCCAATCAGACGCTTGTTTTCGCATACCCACCCCACGGGGAGCTTTTCCAAGGCGGGGCAGCTCGCAAGTTCACCACGAACTGCGAGAAGGTCCCTGACGCCCGTCAAATCGGCGCCAGTCAGATCCGCACCCTGCAGATTTACATGAATCATCTCGGCGCCGCTCAGATCGGTGCCGCTCAGATCGGCGTCGGTCAGATCCGCGAAGACATCAATTACATAGAAGTTTGTGTCTGCGCTGCACACCCCCGTAAAGCCCGTGGGGCACGCCGTGGGCGGCGAATCCGCCGAAACTCCGATGCCGAGAAGTCCGAGTGCGAGAAAAAAATACTTCATCGTTTTAGGATCTGCAGTAAATGTCTATCTGAAACATGGCGTCCTATTTATAGTGGCGCAGATTGTTGGTACGGGAGGACATGCTGCCCCCCGAAATTCTCGCCGGGTTTTGCGTGGGCTGGAGCGAGGCGCTCGTGGGCTACCCCTTCGTCACCGCAAAGGTGCTGCGGCAGACGGGGCGGAAGTGGTGGGGGCACTCGCCTTTGCGATACTATCAGGGCGTCGGGTACCCTCTGATGGCCTCCGTCGGGTTCAACACCGTGGTGTTTCCTCTGAAAGATCGGCTGCACAATGAGCACGGCGTGTCCTACGCGGCGGCCGGAGCGCTGGCCGGGCTCGTGGTGACCCCGCAGATGTGGTTCCTGGACTCGTTCGCCATTCGCCGCCAAATTAATCAGAGTGCGGGGGGGCTGCGCGCGTTCGACGTACCGTCGAGCGCCAGAGGCGTGGCGGCCACGGCGGCTCGCGAGTCGCTGGCGCTCAGCGCCTACTTCAGCGTGTACCACGAGCTCAAGGAGCGCTGCTGCTGGGTGTGGGTGGCGGGAGGCTTGGCGGGGCTGGCCAACTGGACCCTGACGTTTCCCGTGGATACGGTGCGGTCCAGAGTCATGGCCGACAAGATGACGTTTGGCGAGGCGTGGACGACCAAGGGGTTGTGGAGAGGGTATAGCATTGCGGCCACCAGAGCCGTGGTGGTCAACGCAGCGTCCTTCAGCGTGTACGAACAAGCACTCACAATATTGAAATGAATAATTATTTTTGTTTTTTGAAGTAGTAAATCACCAGGCGCGGCCTTGCGGGACCACCAAACCCATGGCTGGGCATCATGTGGTCGAGCACTCTGTCCAGCACCCAGCCTTTGGAGAGGCGGTCGTTCAGCATGGTGGCGATTTCCTGCGCGTCACCCTTCTCGTGCACGATCTCCGTGCAGTTGTGGTCCTCCATTGTTGCCAGTAACACTTGTGAAAGGGGT
>Ga0163180_10000201_pt1 | contig 33810 bp, 32 predicted proteins | sample AtlANTMetagenome_2_FD_109647 | JGI IMG/M metagenome (GOLD analysis project Ga0163180, IMG submission 109647) | Marine eukaryotic phytoplankton communities from the Atlantic Ocean - Atlantic ANT 4 Metagenome | ecosystem: Environmental > Aquatic > Marine > Oceanic | place: North Atlantic Ocean...
CGATTCTTTCACCCGGTCGAGCACTGTCAGGAGATTCGCAAACCCCAGGAAGAACCATACAAGGCCGAGATAGGCGGCAAATGCGCGAACACCGTTCATGACTCACCTCCTTCCTTACGGAGATGAAGCAAGATGACGGCCGCTGCGACAAACCGGCCCAGCCCTCCCCAGGATCCATCCGCAAATATCACTCCGTCCGTAAACGCCTGCTTTGCAGCACCAACGCCCACCAAAAATACGGCACCAACACCGATAGTGGTCAACCCACGGTCCAACAACCAGGCCATGACATCCGAGAGCCATGACAACAACCACTCGGTAAAAGAGTACGGCTGAGCAGGGGTCGACATTACCTCACTGTCTTCGGTCGATAAAGCGCCGAGGGCTTCCAGGAACAAACCGCCAAAAACAACCACGACGGCAAAGTAAATCCACAATTGCAAGGTCTGAGGACCATGCAAATGAGCGGCTTCCCCCAACCACACATTGACAATGCCAAACGCGTAGCCCAGCCCCGCACCTAATCCCGCCAAAATGGCGAGACTGACCACGGTTTGCCCATGAACTAAAGTGCGTCGCCACGATTCTCCCGTGACTGCAAAGAGCGTGCCCAGCCGATAGGGAGAGGAAATATGACCCAGCAATCGGAAGGCAATCAGATGTTGAGCACTGATGATGGCCAAGGCCCCCACCAAAAAGAAGGCGGGTATACCATCCCCAACGAACTGAGCCATTTGAGGGTGCCGAGCATACGCTCCTGCAACAGGCTCAAACAACATTTGAGCCGCTTCCCATGGAATCAACAACAAGCCGATGATCGGGGCTTGCAAGATGGCGAATCCCAAAGATGCGCCATGAACTCGCCACAGACCCTTCCAGATGCCATCCCGATAATCGTGGAGGGCGCCCTTGGGAGCCAGCACCTCTCCCATCGCAATATAGCCCTCATCAAGTAGACGCGATCGCATCCGATGCCAACCCGCCCAAGTGTGCGGACAACCCCAAACAGAAGCCATGACCATCGCGACGACTGCACCGATCAGCAAGCCCAGCGCATAGCCAGGATTATGACGCAGTGTGTTGAACGCGGTGTCGATCCGCGACCGCCCCGCCAACGCAAAATTGAGCACCATGGCTCCTCCCCGAGCCCCAACAAAAGGGGGCGCTTGTTGGCCGATTCTCGGCTTTAGCCCTCTGTTTGTCAAGGGTGTCTATCGCTTAAGGATCCTAAACATGCGCGTCACTCCTATCGCCAGGGCGGACCAGAGTTCTTCATTTGGCCGTATTATGTGGAGTGCCGTGACTCGATTTCGCCCCAGCCTTGATCGCATTGCTCTGCTCGCAGCCCGTGTACTCGGGCGGATCATTGGGCGCCCATCTGAAGCTCTGCTGACCCAGTTGGCCTCAGTTGATCGAGGCCAAACCCATGAACGGATGACCGATAGCCCCATGGTCGCAGCCTCCCACTGCATTCAAATGGGACAGTCTGCATTTGCCTCGGGAGCGTACGGTGAGGCTCTCCATCACTTCGGAGAAGCCTTAAAACTGGCACCGGATGCGCCATGGGCGTGGCATGGCCGTGGTGATGCTCTGCAGTTGTCTGGCGAATATGAAGGCGCACTCAAGGCCTATGAAAAGGCCATCGAAGTGGATGATGGATGCGGTCTTCACCACGCAGGTAAAGCCAATGCCCTTCGATCACTGGGCCAAATAGAAGCATCTAAATCCGCCTGGGAAGACGCACTAGAGCGAGATTCCACCCTCACGTGGATGCGAGAAGGGTCGAAAAAGCCCTGAGGTCGGTTAGGTGGCTCCGTCCAGATGGAGTGACAGGTGCTAGAAACGCTGACTCAAGGCTTCAAGACTGCGCGGCTAAAGCTAGCTGGCAAAACGCGTCTAAGCGAAGACAATATCGCTGAAGCGCTCACGGACGTTCGACGCAGCTTGCTCGAAGCGGATGTCGAATTGGGTGTCGTACGGGTCTTTCTCGAACGGGTACGCGAGCGTGCCATCGGCGAAGTCGTATCGCTAAAAGCCCCCTCAACCAGCCATGGCGTCCAGAAAGGGATGAAGGTCACCCCGGCCGATCACTTCGTCAAGATCTGCCACGACGAGCTCGTCAATCTCATGGGCCCCGTGGACGCCAGTCTGGATCTGGTCGGCCATCCCGCAGTCATTATGATGGTCGGTCTGCAAGGGTCGGGAAAAACCACCACCGCTGGAAAGATCGCCAAAAAGCTGACTGCAGAAGGCAAATCCGTATTGATGGTGGCGGCAGACGTCTACCGGCCTGCAGCGATCGACCAACTTCAAACCCTCGGGCGCAAACTCGATGTACCGGTCCACAGCGTCCCGGAAATGATGCCCGTAGAATTGGCCAAAACCGCCCTCGCAAAAGCCCGCGGTGACGGCACAGACGTCGTCATCATCGATACGGCCGGACGACTGGCCATCGACGACACGCTGATGGGAGAACTGGAGCAGGTCAAAACGGTTGCTAATCCCCAAAATATCCTTTTTGTTTGCGACGCCATGATTGGCCAAGATGCCGTCCGAACCGCCGCAGAGTTTGATCGACGCCTGAGCTTCACTGGATTCGTGCTCACCAAACTCGACGGTGACGCCCGTGGTGGTGCCGCATTGGCCATCAAAGAGGTCACGGGTAAGCCGATCAAATTCCTGGGAATGGGCGAAGGACTCGACAAGCTCGAAGACTTCAGACCCGAAGGGCTCGCGGATCGCATCCTCGGATTTGGTGATGTGGTCGGCTTGATGTCCGACTTCGAAAAGGTCGTTGACAAGGACACCGCAGAAAAAGATGCCATGAAAATGCTGAAGGGAGAGTTCTCCTTTCACGACTTCATCAAACAGATCAATATGATCCGTAAAATGGGCAGCATGCGGTCCATCCTGGAGAAACTTCCTGGGATGGGCGATCTGATGAGTCAGCTCCCACCTGAAGCCCTGGATGACCGAGAATTTAAGAAAGTTGAAGCCATCATCCAGTCGATGACGAAAACGGAGCGAAACAATCCGAGTGTGGTGAATGACTCCCGCATGGACCGCATCGCTCGAGGTTCGGGGCGCCCTCTTCAAGAGGTACAAGAGCTCTACCAGCGTTTCAACGAGATGCGCAAGATGATGGGCAACCTCGGCAATTCGGGGGCGTTCGCAGGAATGCCCGGTATGCCAGGTGGGCGAGCGCAACGCCGACAAATGAAGAATATGGGTGGTGGAATGCCTCCCGGGATGATGCCCCCTTCCATGGGCGGTATGGGCGGCATGGGCGGCATGGGCGGCATGGGCGGTTCGAATCCATTGGAGGATGAAGCCGGTTCCCACCTGTCGAAAAAAGAAAAAATTGCCCTAGCCAAGAAGCGCAGAGCGGATCGTAAAGCCCGGAAAAAGAGCAGAAAGAAGAACCGCTAGGCTGCATCCGATAAGCAGACTTTATGAGCGAATTTCTTCTGCGTGTACCGGACCACCTCGGAGATGGCGTAATGGCCATCCCCGCCGTCCAAGCCATCGCAACGCTCGGTCACGCACACGTCGTCGGCCCCTCCTGGGCTGGACGCATGTACGACCTCGACACTCGACCCGCCTCTCCCGATACCGCTGTCCTGTTTAAGCCCAGCTTCTCAGCGGCTTGGACGCATCGCCATATCAAACGTCGCGTCGGCACACCGGGGGATTGGCGCCGGTGGTTATTGACCGATGTGGTGCACCCTTCGGCAACCCATAGGATCGAGACTTACGCCGCCATCGCTGCGGCAGTCGGTGCTGAAGCCAAAGCACCTCCCACATTCATACCCTCCAAAGATGAACACGATCGCGCACCCATCCTAGCGCCGGACGATATCCTACTGCTGCCACTCAGTAAGACTCAGGCTACGGTCGGATGGCCTCACTTCCGATCTCTGGCTGACCAACTCAATGGCCGAGCGGTGTTTGCTGCTGGGCCTCACGAATGCAAGGCCCTCAAAGCCATCGCAGGGCCTCATCGATGCCTCCCGGCTCTTCCGATTGGCGAATTTGCAGCCACCGCCATCCAAGCCGCAACAGTGGTCGGAAACGACAGTGGATTGGCACATTTGGCAAGCGCAGCCCGACGCGGTGCGGGGCTCGATCCAGGCACCACCCATGTCATCTTCGGCTCCACGCTTCCGGAAAAAACAGGCCCTATCGGCAGCACAAACCACCACCAACTGACCTTGAAGTGCCAACCCTGCTACCAGAAAAAATGCCAATTGAAGCATGCGGCCACACCCTGCTTGGACATCCCTGAAGAAGCCATTCTTGAGGCTCTGGTATGAGAACCCTAGTCATTCGGTTTTCTTCGGTTGGCGACATCGTCTTGACGGGATCGATCACCGCCGCTTTGGGCGATGTGGAATTCTTGACCTTGAAACGCTACGCCGGACTCGCTGCCCGACTGCCAGGGGTCAAAGTCGTGCACACATGGGAGGAGTCCGGTCGATCCTCGACCGAGGGATTCGATCGGATCATCGACCTCCATGCATCTCCACGGTCACGCTGGGCTACCGCCTTTCGCAAAGCCAAGATTCGAAGAGTTGAACGCTACGATTTGAGGAGGCGAGCTCGACCTTCACTCAAAGTAAGCCCACCACCATCTGTTATCGAACGGTATGCCAAGGCAGCGGAGACCACCCCCTCCCCTTCTCCATGGATGCCTAAGGGCGACGGCGAGGCACTTCTGCTGATCCCACTCACGGCACACCCAACAAAGACTTGGCCGGCCTCACGCTATGCTCAGATTGGGCGACGATGGAACGGCCCCGTCATGCTTTTGGGCTCAAAAGACCAAACAGAAGCATTGGAAGAGATTGCCACAGGAGTGGGCAGCCATGCTCAAGTCATCAATGAGGATGGCTTCGACGCCACACTGGATGCGATCAAGATGGGACGGGTTGCCGTGGGCGGGGACACAGGCTTGGTCCACCTGGCAGCCGCCAGCGGGGTGCCGACCGTCGGCCTATTTGGTCCGACAAGCTCCACGGACGGATTCTGGACGCATGACGGCATCGCGATCGAAGTCGACCTGCCGTGCCGGCCATGTTCCCGCCATGGAGGTCATTCATGTCCATTCCATGATCACCTGTGTTTGGATGGGATTGGTGTCGATAGGGTCTGGAACACGATTGAGAGACTGTCATGAAGGTCGCCATACTCACCGTCGAATTCCCTCCTGATTGTATCGGAGGGGTGAGCGCGTGGAGCTCCGACATGGCGCTCGCCTTAGTGGAGGCCGGGCACTCGGTTGAGGTGTTCACCAAAAAAAGAAGCCACACCCATGAACACGACCAGGCCCTCCCCTTTCAAGTGACTCGTGTTCGGGGGCGTTCCTGGGCAAAATGGGGCTCCCTGTGGATGCAAATCGCCTTATGGAAGCGCCTTCACCAATTCGACATCATCCTCGCAGCCAATTGGTCTTTGACCACCCGAATCCACACCCACAAGGGACTCTGCCTCTCCTTTCATGGGTCGGATATCAGCACCTTAAGCACAGCACCTCCAGACCTTCAAAGGCTGACGCGTTCCTGTCACCGCCTCTTCCCGGTATCTGATTTTCTTCGACGCGAACTCATCCGGCTGGGCTGTGTCGACGACAAAGACCCACGCGTAAGCATCCTCCCTATGCCCCTTAATTTACCGGACCACCAAGCCAGACATCGGGGTGAACATTTGATTTGTGTGGCGAGACCCACAGATCGAAAAGGGATCGATAGAGCCATAAAAATTGCAGCAGCTACCCACAGAAAATTGGAGCTCATCGGACCCAAATCCGGACCACCCGGAACCGTGGCATACGGCACCCTTCCCAGACGTCAAACCCTCGAAAAAGTAGCGAAGGCTCAAGCCATCTTACTCACTCCCCGACTTCGACAGGACGGTCGTGGAGGCGAAGGCCTCGGACTCTGCATCCTCGAGGCTGCCAGTCTGGGCGTACCGGCCATCGGTTGCGATACGGGTGGTGTGATCGAAGCACTGGGCCCCGGCCTGGTCCTCAGCGATCCAGACCGACCCGACGGCACCGCCATCAATACTTGGCTCAACGAAGCGAATCGTGGAGTCGAAGCCCTCGCTTGGGTGAAGCAACATCACGGAGCCCGACACACCGTTCAGTGCCTGGAAGAGGCGCTGGGATGAGGTTGCTTCACCTATACCGACCCACCCTTCCGTCGACCCGAGCTCAAGCCATTCAGGTTTTTAGGACGTGCCACGCGCTCGCTGTGCACGGATATGAGGTGACTTTATTGGCCAACAGAGGCCAAGAGTCCCGAGATTGTTGGTCCATCATGGGACTCAAACCTCACCCCAACTTTCATCTCAAAATCTGTCCTGTGGGCCACTCGGGCCTGTCCGGCCTTTGGTTCCGACATCGACTATCGAAGTGGTGGGCCGGCTCTCCCGGGATCGTGCTGGCCCGGGATCAGCGTCGACTTCTCCAAGCCGTAAAGAAGCATGGAAAAAAGGGGCACCGAATCATCTTAGAGATTCACGGCCTCGACAGCCTCTCGAAGCCAGATCTTCCCGATGCGTACCGCTCCGAACAACAATGTTTGGATATAGCGGATGGTCTCGTGGCCAACTGTGGCGGCACATTAGCAGCATGGCGAAACGCCCATAATGTCAGGCTACCGTGTGTGGTGTCCCACAACGGGACACATGTCGAGGCCCAAGCCCACAGCCAAACCCAAGACTTCATATTGGTTCTGGGATCGATGAGGACCTTCAAAGGCGTCAAGGCCTTGCTGAATGCTGCCAGTGCACTTCCTTACGAGTTTCGATGGGTGGGCGGAGACACTGCCGAGCGGGGCCAGCATCGCACCCCCGACCATGTGAAGCTGATGCCACCCATGCCTCATGGTGACATCGAAGCGCTCATCACACAGGCACGCGTATTGGTGGCACCGCTCGGCGACAATATTTTCAGCCATCAACTGACCAGCCCACTCAAAATGTGGGATTACCTGGCTGCGCGACGGCCCATCGTGACCGCCGAAACCGGATGTACGGCCGAAATCGCGCAGATGACGCAAACATCGTTTCATCTGTACACACCGGAAGATGAGGCCTCGATACAGCAGGCCCTATCGACGGCCTGGAATGCTCCAGAAAGACCGAGTTATCGTCGCAATTGGACCTCTCGCGTACACGACATATTGCCCGTTTTAGAGGCACAACCTCATGCTTAGGGTGCTCCAGGCGGGACTCAAAGTCGCCCACCATTCCGGTGATGTACAGATGGCCGTACAGGCCGCCGCTGAAGCGGTGGCCCACGACCCTTGGCGAGTGATTCAAGAAGCGGGACACCTGGCCCGTGCTCAATGGATACGCGCGGACCAAGACCTGGGCCTCACCGCATCGCTAACGACGAAGCCTATTGATCATCCTCAGGCCATTGTTCAAATCAGCAAAGGATCTCTTTTCCCCTGCTTTGACAGACAAGGGCGACGAAAACGAGGAGCCTTTGATACTCCAAAAACCATGGCCATATCGACCGTAGCGGGTGCATTAAAGGCCAGTTCACGTCCCATACAGAACGCCATGGATCCCGCCGCAGGCACCGGCACTTTCTTGCTTGCGATGGCCGAGTTGGGTGTGAAGGGGATCCGCGGTATCGAATTGGATCCTCTCGCCGCCTGTGTCGCCTCCATCGCTGTTCCCCAAGCAGACATCACCGTAGGCAGTGGCATTGATTCCTGGGATGACACCGATCTCTTGGTCGGTAATCCTCCCTTTGTATCGCCCGAACGACAAGACAAGACCCTTCGAACCCAACTCAAAGGCGCCCTGCCCTGGTTGAGGGGTCGATACGATCTGGCGGTGCCATTTGCGGCCCTGGCCGTCGAGCGGGTCCGCCCGGGCGGAGGGGTCGGGCTCATCCTTCCTGCCGCACTGATGGTCCAGCCCTATGCCAAGCCGCTCCGCACCCAATGGATTCAAAACCACCGCATCAGCGGGCTGAGTCGACCTACGGCCTTTCCCGGTGCGCAGGTCGCCGTCATCTGCCTGCATATGGAGGCCCAAACTGGCCCCTGTCCATTGCCCGACTTCGGCCTCACACCGGAGAGCCTGCTCAGTCTCGATGGCGTTCCGCTCCAAGCGGCACTCCAACCTGGCGATCCAGAGATCGTCGCTCACATCCGACAGTGCTCTTTTCCTCTAGGCGACCTGGCCACCATCGACACAGGGGTGGTCAGCCACGGAAAATTGGGGAGCAAGTCTGTCCTTCTCCACACGACGGCCACCCCCGAACGGGTGCCCTATGTCGATGCCAAAGACCTCGCGGATAATCGAACTCTATGGCTCGATTACCAACCTGAAAACATGCATCGGCCCAAGACACCCGCCTTATTCTCAAACCCCAAAGTGCTCGTTCAAAGGCTTCGAGGTCGCGGCCCCATTCGTGCCTGGGTGGATCGGTCCGGACTGTTCGCAGGGCATACCCTCACAGTGGTTCGGCCGGACGATCCTCAATTCAGCCCTGAGGACATTCATCGCCTGATCACCGACCCTATTGTTGATGGACTGCTCCGTATGGAACGCGGAGCCCGTCTTGACCTGTACCCAAAAGATGTTCGAAGCATTCCCGTACCCAAAGCATGGAAAAACAATCCCAACCTTCCGCTTCAGGACGCCTGGGACTTAACAAAACACCAAGTCGACAGACTGATGGCATTCAGTGTCGAGTAGAAGCCAAACATCGGTTAGGCACTCTGCATGAACTCCATGACAGGCTTTGGACGCGGCGAAGCATCCAACGGAAACATCACTGTAGTCGTCGAAATGAAGAGCGTGAACAATCGCTATCGCGATGTTCAGATCCGTCTTCCACGCGTCTACGGCGCCATCGAAGCGCGCATACAGAAAGCCCTCAAAGACCGGTTTGCCAGAGGGCGGATCGATGTTTTTGTACGGCGTGAAGTCATCGGTACTGAGCAAACGGTCCGAGCCGATCCTCTATTGGCGGAGCATTACCTCAATGCCGCTCAAGAGGTCTCCAAAAGACTCGCAAGAGATCAAGATACGATTCCGACCTCTTGGATTCTTGAACAACCGGGCGTACTGGTCATCGCCGAGCAAGAGACCGATGCCCTGGCTGAATGGGATCTCGTATCCACTGCACTCGTGCTTGCTGCCGACCAACTCGAGCAAATGCGTGCACAGGAAGGCCGAGCCCTTCATAAAGACCTCGACACCCATCTACTCGAAGTGCAGGCCTTGCGCGCTGAAGTCGCCTCACAGGCCGAAGGCATCGTGGAACGGATTCATGCCCGCATCGAAGAACGCATCACCCGGGTCCTTCAAGACCGAGTCGATCCGTCTCGTCTCGCACAAGAAGCGGCCCTCCTCGCAGATAAAGCTGACGTGTCTGAAGAATTGGCTCGGATTTCAAGCCATTGCACCCAATTCGCAGAGGCACTCGCTACCAATGAACCCATTGGGCGCAAACTAGACTTTTTGATTCAAGAATTGAACCGAGAAATCAACACCATTGGTTCGAAAGCCGCCGAAACGCCTGTAGCCAACCGAGTGGTGACGATGAAGAGCATCCTCGAACGCATGCGTGAACAGGCCGCGAACGTCGAATAGTGGCCCATCGAAAGCTCCGAGCCACTCGTCTGTCCAAAAAACAGGCCACCCAGCTCCGTCTACGTCTGGACGAATTGTCGACGCATGTCCAACCGGGCCAAGACCCGATCGACTTTGTTCATCGATACAAGGACTCCGACGATCAAGAAGTAGCCGCCCTGCTGGCATCCAGTTTGGCATTTGGCCGAGTAGCCGCATTTAGCCAAGTGCTGGACGCACTGTTCGATTTGGCGGACAGAGCAGGCGGTCCATCCGCTTGGGCTCGGCGATCTCTCCACCAACCCGATCCTGCCATCGACCACCTCTTTTACAGATGGGTCCGTGGACCCGATCTACAACGCTGGCTCCGAACCATTGCTCGATTCAAACAACACCATGGCAGCGTTCAGCAATTTGTCGAAGCTCGTTATGTTGAGAAGGAATCCGATATTGGTCGTGTTCTCCACCAATTGATCGCCGCTTTCCGCGCCTGTGCGCTTGACCATGTGGATGAGCACTTTACCGATCTTCCCCGCGGATTTCGACATCTGCTGCCTCTACCGGGGGGAGGCTCTGCATCAAAGCGCTGGTGTATGTTCGCGCGATGGATGACCCGTTCAGGTTCGCCCGATCTCGGGATATGGCGCATCCCTCCCTCCAAGCTCATCATCCCTCTCGACACCCATATTCATCGTGTGTCCCGTTTCATCGGCCTGACGCGCCGCAAGGATGCCAGTTGGCGGACCGCCGTCGAAATCACGGACAATTTGAGACGCATCGATATCGTTGATCCAATCCGATACGACTTTGTGTTGGCCCATTTGGGGATTTCAGGCACATGCGAAGCTCGTCGTATCCCCGCCACCTGCGATCCTTGCCCTCTGGTCACAGTCTGCAATATTGGTGGTCCCGGTTAGACGATCTGTCTCGGAGGAATTGTGAGCCTAAACACAACCGTATGGACTTCCCCAACGACCGGTGCACTTTTTGTCGTGACAGGCCCCAGTGGCTGCGGCAAAACCACACTCGTCCGAGAAGCGTTGGCCAACACCCCTGGCCTTCAATTCAGTGTCAGCGCAACCACCCGACCGATTCGAGACGGTGAACAGGATGGCGTGGACTACCACTTCATGAGTCGCGATGACTTTATGGCCAAGGTCGACGCCGGAGACTTCCTGGAGTGGGCCGAAGTCTACGGTAATTGCTACGGAACACTCAAAACACCCGTCGAAGAGGCCAAAAACAAGGGCGAGAGTATTCTGCTCGATATCGATACCCAGGGCGCCGATCAGGTTCGTTCCAGTGGAATCGCGCATACAAGCATCTTTATTCTGCCCCCTAGTTTGACCACACTTCGCGAAAGACTGGCTTCGCGCGCCACTGACAGTACTGAAGTTATCGACAGACGAATGGAAGAGGCTCACCTGCAACTGAAGGACTGTGGCGACTTCGATTATTTGGTTGTCAATGACGAATTGCCCAGTGCACACGACCAATTTCAAGCAATTATCGTTGCAGAATTACTAAAAACAGCGCGCCATTCGACGCTGATTTCTCGGTTCTCTCCCAAGTTCAGCACCAATTTGTGAGCCTAAAGGTGGGGATTGGCGTCCGACGGTGCTACCCTGAAAGGAGATGGAGGCCTTGAGTCCACATGCGACTCAACGACATTCTTGACACGGTTGGCGAATATGCAAACAACGCCGATCTCGACGTCATCATGCGGGCTTATGTATTCAGCGCAAAAGCCCACGCTGGACAAGTGCGAAAGAGTGGGGAGCCCTACCTCACCCACCCGCTGGCTGTAGCAGGCATACTTTCCGAATGGAAAATGGATGTGGACACCATTGCCACAGGCCTCCTTCACGACACCATGGAAGACTGTTTGGTCAGCCAGGTCGATCTTCACGAACTGTTCGGAACCGAAGTGGCGGAGCTGGTCGATGGCGTCACAAAAATCGGAAAGCTTGAATTCCGTTCCAAAGAAGAAGCTCAAGCCGAAAACTTCCGTAAAATGGTCTTGGCTATGGCCAAAGACGTTCGGGTCATCTTGGTCAAACTCGCCGATCGATTGCACAATATGCGGACGATGCAGCACATGCGTTCGGAGCGGCAAAAGGCCATTAGCCAAGAAACGCTCGACATTTTTGCGCCCATTGCCAACCGACTCGGACTGTCCAAGGTCAAACAAGAGTTGGAGGACCTCTGCTTCCAGTACCTCCACGACGACGTCTTCACCGAAATCACCCAAAAGCTCAAAGATGGGGCCGCTGACCGGGAAGGCTACATCGATAAAACCTGCGCGATACTGAAAAAGGAGCTTTCAGAAAAAGGATTGAAGAGCGACGTCAAAGGGCGCTCTAAGCATCTGTTCAGCGTGTATCGCAAAATGTTGGGCCAAAACTTGGAATTTGAGCAAGTCCACGACTTGCTGGCTTTCCGGGTCTTCGTCGAAGATCTCGGCGGATGCTACACGGCGCTTGGACTTATCCACGCGAGGTACAGACACTTCCCGGATAAGCTGAAGGATTACATCGCTCACCCCAAGTCCAACGGGTACCAATCTCTGCATACCGTTGTCATGGGACCCGACAATCGCCAGATTGAGATTCAAATTCGGACCCATGAGATGCACGCAATTGCAGAAAATGGCATTGCTGCCCATTGGCGATACAAAGAAGGCCACCTCGCCCTCTCTCGAGAGGATGTCCAAAAGGTCACCAAATTGCGTGAACTCTTTGAGGCCGCAAGAGAAGTGGAAGATCCGGCCGAGTTTTTGGAAACCGTCAAGGTCGATTTGTTCGCGACGGAAGCCTTCGCTTTCACCCCCAAAGGAGACGTGAAGTTCTTCCCTCTGGGTTCGACAGCCCTCGACTTCGCCTATGCCATCCATACAGAAGTGGGAAACCGTTGCACTGGAGTCAAAGTCAATGGTCGAATGGTGCCCCTAAAATATCAGCTTAAAAGTGGCGATACCGTCGAAGTCCTCACAAAGGAAGATCAACGCCCAAGCCGGGATTGGCTCGAAATTGCCAAAACAGGTCGGGCCTTATCAAAGATCCGCCGCGAAATTCGAGAAGACGAACGAGAGAAAGGCCGAGACATTGGGCTCAATTTACTCGAAACAGAACTCCAAAAATTCGGAGGTAATTTCAAAAAGCTTCTGAAATCGGGTGACATCTTAAGCGCCGCCCGAGAGCAAGGCTTCCGAAAAGAAGATGAACTCTATCTGGCGATTGCACAGGGACGAGTCACGGCCCATCGAGTCACTCAAAGCCTGCTGCCAGAAGAAGCCTTCCAAAAGGCTACCGAAGACCCTGGAGCCATCACTCAGCTCTTCCAAAAGATTCGGAAACGGACGGAGAGCCCTGTACTGATCAACGGTGTTGAAGACGTGATGGTGACCTATGCTCAATGCTGCCGGCCAGTGCCTGGGGAGGCCGTCACGGGATTTGTGACTCGAGGCCGAGGAATCACCGTGCATCTATCCACCTGTTCTCAAATGCTCGCTTTGGATCCCGAACGTCGGGTCCCCGTGCAATGGCACGGTGCCGCCAAGGGACGACACTCCGGCGAAGTTCGTATCGTCTGCACAGATACCATGGGGATGCTCGCTGAAATTGGAGCCGTCTGTAAAACGAACGGCATCAATGTGACGCGAATGGAAGCGGGGCCGATTGAAGACAACAAAGCAGAAATTATGCTGGAAGTCTCCATCGGAGACGTCCGCGAACTCGAACAATTGATGAGACTGACAGAACGCATCAAAGGGGTGATTTCCATCGAACGGGTGCGAAGTCACGCCCAGCAAACAGGAAACTGAGGCTGCTCAGTCACCCCACAGGGTCCGATTCTCACCGTCGGGCAAGTCGACGCTGACTCGCCCCTGACGGATACAAATCCGCCCTTCAACCGCCCAGCGCACGACCATCGGTAACAGCCGGTGCTCAACACCGAGAATCCGATCGCGCAGGTCATCCAAGGTGTCGCCTTCCCGTCTGGACACCGCTGCCTGGGCAATAATCGAACCCGTATCGGTCCCACCATCTACAAAATGTACCGTGGCGCCTACCACTTGAACCCCCGCATCGAAGGCTTGCCGCTGGGCATGACTACCCGGGAAGCTCGGCAGAAGAGAGGGATGGATATTGATGATTCGTTCGGGAAAGGCATTCAACAGCGTGGGAGTCACGATCCTCATGAAGCCAGCGAGCACGACCCAGTCCACGGCGTGCTGACGTAAACAGGCGACCAACTCACCATCGAAGTCTTCTCTACTCTTGTTTCTATGATCGATAAATACAGATGGGATGCCTGCCATACGGGCCCGCTCCAAACCTTGAGCAGACTCTCTATTGCTGATCACCACCGCAATCTCTGCGTCGTCATTCGCCTCAAATGCATCGATCAACGCTTGGAGGTTCGTTCCGGTGCCCGAAACCAACACACCGATGCGAGAGCTCATCGAATCACCACACCCGAGCCCTCGATGACTCGACCGACAACACGACCGCCGACCGCTGAGGCCGCCTCTTCCGCACGATCGGCAGGAACAACAACAATCATCCCCAACCCACAGTTGAAGGTATTCTCCATATCCTCATCCGTGAGCGAACCTCGCTCTTTAAGGAATCGAAAAATGGGTGGAACAGGCCAGCTACCCGAGTCCAAGCTGACCCCAAGCCCTTCCGGTAAGCCACGGGGAATGTTTTCGTGAAACCCGCCTCCAGTGACGTGTACCATGCTCCGAGCATCGAACTCTGAGAGCAGCGTCTTGCATTCCGGCACGTAAATACGAGTGGGGCGTAAAAGGACTTCGCCTAATGGAGCATCCAAACCGTGTGTCTCCGCCAAGTCCAGACCGTCGCAGATACGTCTGACCAAAGAGTACCCATTGGAGTGAATACCACTGGAAGGCAACCCAATGAGGGCATCGCCAACAGATACACGTCGACCATCCAGCATCGCATCCCGCTCGACCACGCCCACACAAAACCCAGCCAAATCATAGTGGCCGGGGGCATACATACCGGGCATTTCTGCCGTCTCACCACCCACGAGTGCGCAGCCCGCCTGAACACAACCCTCAGCGATACCAGCGACCACATCGACGGTCACTTCTGGAGACAACTTACCGGTCGCAAAATAATCCAAGAAAAATAGTGGTTCCGCACCTGAAGTCGCAATGTCATTGACACACATGGCGACCAGATCGATCCCGATTGTCTGATGTTGGCCCACCATTTGAGCCACCAACAACTTGGTGCCAACACCATCGGTTCCACTCACAAGCACCGGATCTTTGTAGTTTGCGCCCAACGCAAAAAGACCACCGAAGCCACCCAGGCCACCGATTACTTCCGGACGCTGGGTCCGCTTCACGTGCTTTTTGATACCATCAACGACCGCGTATCCAGCCTCGATATCTACACCCGCATTCCTATACGCATCTGCAGCCATGCCGACCTCCCCACCGCGATCTATCACGGACCTCGCTCACCGGATACTAAGAGCACATGAAGAATGAACTGTTCAAACCCCTTCCCCTGATGAGTCTCCTTCGAGACCAGATCGGAAGTGTTCGTCGGGTTTACCTACGAGGGAATCGAATCGTACGACGAGATGACTTCGCCCGCTTTGACCAAACGGTGCTTTTAATCCATGGATTCTTTCAGACACGAAATGTCTGGGAGGTGATGGAGGACCGACTTCGCTCTCACGGCTACGGCGTCTTCAGCTTTGATCTGGGTGGACTTTTGTGGCGCTTCAACACCCGGTCTATTTCCGATTTATCCGCCACTATCGCCGATAAAATCGAAGGAATATGCGCCCGGACAGGTTTGGATCGATTTCATATTATCGGGCACTCAAAAGGCGGGATTGTGGCCCGACACTACGTCCAGCACAACGGTGGCGACAAGCGTGTCAAAAGCGTCATCACCCTTGGAAGTCCACATCATGGGACCCCCACTGCTGCGGTTGGGGTCGGGCTCATGGCTGGGGGCTTAATCTCCAAGAGCCCGCTCCAAATGCTACCCGGTTCCTCACTCATGCGGATGCTTCGCAAGGACACGTTTCCGCCTGGGGTTCCGCTGACAAGCATCTATTCTCGCCACGATTTGGTCTGCCCCTGGTGGTGCTCCGTTCTCAGACCGCGGCCCGGTGAAACAAGCATGGACAACATCGAAGTACGTGGCGTCGGTCACACCGCATTGACCAGCGATCAACTCGTATATCGATTCATCAGAGAAAGACTCGATGATGCCAGCGAGCTTTGGAAAGAACGAGCCGGGTGAAGGTGACCCAAAAACCCGTTCGTCTTATTTAGCTTCACCGGACGCATCGACGGACAAACAGCATCGGAATCCCAGAGTAGAATCGCCGTAGTTCATACGCTCATCGTTGCTATAGGCGCATCGTGATCCGCGAAGGTTGTTGGAACGCAAACCCCCTTTGACCACGCGCCTATCGGCTTTGGCGCCGGGCTGGCTGGCCGTCCATTCACGAAGGTTTCCGCTCATATCTGCTACGCCATATCCAGAGATACACGCTTCGTTTTGCCCGAGGTGATGGATCTCATCCACCCCATCCCCGCACATTTCTTCATCGTAGACGTCGGCATAGCTGTAAATGGTGTTCTCAGGTCCCTTACACGCCTTTTCCCATTCTTCTTCTGTGCACAGTCGCTTACCGGCCGCCTCACAGGCCGAAGCGGCGTCAGACCAAGTCGACTTCGCTGTGGGCATCACGGGGGAGCCATCCTTATTTTTTACTCGGTTAGGATATTCGAACCTGTCGATGTAGAAGGCGGGGACATGTACGACCGCATGTATGGGTTCTGTCTGACTCGCAACGGGCTTTTTCTGTCCCGTCGGAATTTTCTGAACCGTGCCATCGTCCGATGTGGCTTCACGCATAATCTCCTGCGACATCGGCTCCTGCTTCAAACGGCCTTTCACAAATGGGCCCGGAGGAACGTAGAGCATATCCCGGTGATCTGCGACCATGGCCTTGAGTTCCGCTTCACTCGGCATTTCACTTTCTGATGCGACTTTGGCCCGAATGGCATCGTCCGCCTCGATGGCCAAGTCGATAGCCGATTTCTTTTGCTCCTCTGGGGTAATGGTCGTCGCGTACAGTCCAGCCACACTCACCACAGCGAGCGCAACGCCCAATCCGATCATGATGTTTTTGAGTGATGTCCTGGGCTTCGCTGAAACAATCAGTCCCTGGAAAGACTGCTGTAGATCGTTGATCATGTCCTGTGGCGTTGGGTAACGATCGGCCGGCTCAGCAGCCATCGCAACTTCAACCACATCATCCACGTGTTCCGGTAAGTCATCCCGAAGGGTAGTGGGCGCCAAATAGGTCCCTCGAGGAGGCTGTCCTACGAGCAACTCATAGAGAATCACACCTGCAGAATAGAGGTCAGAACTCGAGGACCCCTCCATAGCAAAACCGCCCAACTCCGGAGCCAAATACCGTGCCTCTTCGCGGCTGATATAGCCTTCGGCAAAAATACTTGGATTCACAATATCGGCCAAGCCAACATCCGTGATTTTAATGCTGCGGACCACTTGTCCGGCCGGACCGACCGGCTTGGTATGGACGAGAACATTTTCAGGCTTGACGTTTCGATGAACCAGGTCACTGTCATGCAAGCATTGGATGGCTTCCAAAATCTTAATCGTGAGCTGACACGCCTCTTGAAGGCTGAACGCCTTGCCTGCGGCCAAATATTCTTTCATCAAATCGCGTAGCGACTGACCCTTGAAATACTCCTGGGTGAAAAAAACCGTGGACTCGTAATTTCCAAGCTCACCGTAGCGAATAATCCCTTCGTGCTTAACGCCCTTGGCCGCACGAAATGCAGCTTCCAAGCGCTCCCTATCTTTCGGGTTGCGTACCAAACGGGCATGCAGGAACTTAATCGCTACATGCTTGTCGCTCGCCATGTGCTTGGCCAAATAGGTAGAGCCCAGCATACCGCCACCGAGAGCGCTAACGATCTCGTAGCGTCCATTGATTACATCGCCTCTTGCGAGCACCTTAAAGCCATTATCTTCGGCCACGTCTTCACCCGATCCTTCGTGCAAATTTCGATTGCAAAGTCGAGGCAGAAGCTACCACAGCGAACATAGGCGCACAACTGACTACAGCGACATGCCTTTGTCGGTCAGTTCCTTTCTTTGCCTGGCAAGAAAAATCGAATGACCGCGAACCAACGGCGGAGCCATTCCCGGGGGTGTATTCTTGCCGCGAATAAAACGTGCATCATCAGACTGATGGAAACTACCGCAGAGATAATAACAAAGCCCCCGCCCGCAATCGGAAGTACGGGTGTGCCACGCAATGAAATCCCCGTGAAAGGCTGAAGGAGAACGGCTCCTCCCACGCTCAGTGAACCGGCAATCATGGCCATGGACAAGCGGATTCCCACCCAGCGAACCTCATCCCGCATCTTGGCCGCTTCCCGATCGATCGTGCCAATATCAATGCTGCCGGTCGACAAATCCATCATCAGTTGGTTCAACTGCAATGGGACATCTCGTACCGCAGTTTGCATCTGCTGCATCAAGCGCAACGCGTCACGACCGAGCCGCTCTGGCCCCAGTCGTTGACCCACCAACTTCTGGGCATACGGCGTGACCTTGGCCACAATATCCACGTCCGGCATAAATCGCCGGGCCACGCCATCCAGTAAAGACATGGCTCTGGCGAGGACAGCAAACTCCGTGACTAAACGAATACGGTACGTTGAAGCGACCTCAATAAAGTCCATCAAAGTACCGCGATCGCTCAACTCGGACAGTGAAGCCCCGTGGTACTTCGTAATGAGTCGCTCCACCTCGCGAGAGAAGCCTTTGAGGTCTACCCGTTCGTCGGTGGCGCCCGCCCGATACAAGGTCATCGCCACGCTCTCAGCATCACGGTACACCAGCGACATAAAGAGATTCATCAACGTGTCCTGCATCTCTCCCGTCAACGTGCCGGTAATGCCGAAGTCGAGGTAAGCCAGCCGGCCATCATCCAGGAGCATGAGGTTCCCCGGGTGGGGGTCACCATGAAAGAAACCATACTCGAATACCTGCAAGTAAGTGGCGTCGATGAGCTTATCCATCATGGGCTCAACAGCGGCTTGATCGGACGGGTCCAAGGTGGATAGCGGACGCCCCTGGAGCAGCTCTAAGACCAATACTCTACCGGTGGTGTACTCCTGGTAAACGATGGGTGCCATGACATCAGGGTGGTCCTTAAAGAGACCGTTGAAGCGGTCGATCGCACGTGCCTCTTGTAGAAAATCCAACTCCTGCTTCATCGCGGCTTCGAATTCCTGAACCACCCCCACAGGCGTGTAAAAGCCGGGCATGTCCAATTGACCGCTAATGACATGCGCCAAGGTGTACAGAATATGGAGATCCGATCGGATGCGAGCTTCGATATGTGGGCGCTGCACCTTGATGGCTACCGTCGTCCCATCCCGTAAAACAGCCTTGTGAACCTGAGCGATACTGGCGGATGCTAAGGGCTTCTGGTCGATGGATTGCAAGCGTTCGTCAATCGGCATGCCCCACTCGAGCTCCAGGTGCTCCTTGACGTCGTCAAACCCCACCGGGTCCACTCGGTCCTGAAGGCTTTCCAACTCTTTGATAAATGGACCCGGAATGATGTCGGGTCGTACGGACAAAACCTGCCCCAGCTTGACGAAAGTGGGGCCCAGTTCAACGAGCACCTGTCGGACCCGAGCCGCGGTGCTCAGGCGCGATTCGGAAACTTCCCCGTCCACCGCGATGGGAGTGCCTTGAATCAAATGCCCAAAACCGTGGCGCACCAGGACGCCCGCGATTTCTCGCAAACGGCCCAAGTCTCGTACATTCATGTGCGGCAAAGTATGCTCTCCGAGACCCCACATTGAACCAATGGGTTCCATACGTCAACACTTTGGGTACTGGCTATCTGACATCGTACGGGGTACAAAAGGGCATCACCAGGCGGAGCGAACATGGAACTATTGCTGAATTTTCTCGTCATTTTTGGCCTTTGCGCTGTGGGTAGCGCATTTATCGTACTGCTTCCCGTCGTTGGAAAAACCGTGAGCGCCGTATGGATCACAGTTTTTGGTGAGCAACTCTACGCAAAAATCAAAGGCATAGAGAGCGGAACCGTCATGGATGATCATTCCACATCCCTGTAAAAAAACACTGTTTAATAGTGTCAGAAACGCCGGTTTTTACCGGTGTTTTTTATTGGATCTTGCAACCCTTGCGTACTGAATATATGTTCAGTATATGGCTTCACGTGTATCCATTGTCGCGGACTTAAAGGCCCATCTGGCCCGAGTAGCGCCTATGCGCCCTCCTCCGCAGTCCGTGGCGACCGGCATATCCAACCTCGATGCCCACATCGGAGGATGGCCTCAGCCCGGAGTGGCGCTCGTATACGGCCCCGTAGGATCCGGACGATTCCGTCCCGTGCTCCCGACCATTCAACAGACAACCACAGCCGACCATACGATTGCTGTGGTCGATCCCATCGGATGGTTACATCCGCCGGGTCTACCCGGAGTGAATTTCCAACACCTCATGCTGGTTCGGTGTGGTAGCGATCAAGCAGGCTGGGCAACCTCTCAACTGGCGTCCAGCGGCGCGGTATCCATCGTGATTTTGTTAGACCCCCCTCCGCTATCCCGAGATGCCGCGCGCTTGAGACGTGCCACAGAAGAGGGTCAGAGCACCGTGATCGTATTGGGGGATCGCATTGACCCTCATCTCAATCCAAACGTCAGGCTACGGTGTATGGGCAACAACACCATCCGAATCGAACGAGGAGCCACCCATCAAGCCACGGTTCACATTCGATAAGCTCAGTCTTCAATCAGAGTGGTGCCCTGCTCTGGGCTCCTCCCCACTCAGCAACCGCGCAATATTGGACCGGTGGCGATGAAAAAGACCCAGCATCAGAATGATGGCCATGACCACGAGATCGGACCGTAACCAGAGGCAGAAAACAGGTAGTAAAACAGCCGCCACCAGGGCCGCCAAACTCGACCGACGAGAGACCAGAAATGTCATCATCCACGTCCCCGCTGTGAGCAAAGCAACGAAAGGTGCCAGCGCAAACATGCCTCCCGCAGCCGTCGCTACACCCTTACCTCCCTTGAACTCCAAATAGGCCGGCCAGCAGTGCCCTGCGAAGGCCGCCAATGCCACAACACCGGGATATCCCGACCAATCGGACACATAGGGAGCCAACACAACGGGCAAGAAACCCTTCGCCAAATCGCCTATGAGCGTCGCGATTCCAAATCGAGGTCCCAGTACTCGGTGGACATTCGTCGCCCCGATATTGCCGCTACCTTCCGCTGTGATGTCGACGTCTGCATACAGAGTGGCCAGAATCGGTCCGGTGGGCACCGCACCAAACATGTAAGTGAACAGTATAAAAAGCCCAGATTCAATCATCGTGCACTCCCAAACATCATCAACTCCGTGGAGAGTCTACTCAGTCGAGCCGCAGAATCTGGATCACAAATCTCTCTGGCGTGCGAGATCGTTCGATGCATACCTATCCAATCTCCCGTCCGAATATGCATGTGGGCGGCGCGACGATAAAGTTTCAGAGCGCTCTCCAGATTATTTTGAAGCGCTTCCACATCTCCCTGCAATCGTACACACCGTGCAGCCGAAGCCTTCTTTCCGGCGCGCTCATACCACCCTCTTGCCGTGTCAGATTCACGGCTTGCATTCACCAAATCGCCGGATCGAAAGGCGACATCAGCCAGGCGACGATGAAGGTTAGCGAGTGCCAAAGGGTGCTGGAGTCCGATCCGTTCAATCCGTTTGAGAAGTCGCCTTGCGCGTTCCCAACTATGTTGAACAATGGCCAACCCCACCTGCCCCAAAAGGCGATTGGCTTGTTCGATGTCGGATGTTGTCGTCATCTCCGCTTGGTCGAAAAGTGCTTCTGCGCTGATGGTCTCTTGCCCCATCACCGCCAGTTCAGCGGCCCCGCGCAGCGCTGCGCTCAATCCCTCGACATTTCCCTGTTGACGATACAGCCCTCTAGCGAGTCGAAAATGGTGTGCGGCAAACTCAGACCGACCCCGTTCAGCCAAAACTTCAGCCCATTGACGATGCAAGGTGGCTAACAGTGCCAGATCACGCTGATTGTGCACGATGACAACCGCCTCTTCGAACCGAGCGATCGCAGCAGATTCATCTCCTATTTCTTGCTGAACCAAGGCTTCTGCCCAAATGAGAAGCGCGCGATGAACCGGGTCTGCGTACTGAGTTCGACTCATCGCCTGGTCGAGCCGCTCAAGCGCATCTGTGGCTTGCCCTATCCTCAACCGAATCCGAGCCGCTGATGCCGCAGCAAGGCAAGCCACATTGGCATCGGTGGCGGCTTCAGCAATGAATCTCAATCCAAATAAATCTATCGGTCTAAACGAGGTATGCGGCGTACCCATAGCCAAGGAAAACAAATCCGTATGGCCGTGAATGGCCGCGTCAGCCAGCGCCGATACTGACCGCTGGGGCTCAGCACGAATTCGCTCAACCAAATCCGATCGAAGGAGGCCGCCCTCCGCATCCGGGAGATGAAGTTCATCCGGAATGGCCATCTTGGTCCGACTGGAACCGGGAAGCCATGCCGCAGCTTCCAGGGCCGTGTAATCACCCTCTGGAATGTTTGGCCATGGCTCCGGGCACTCGACGTGATTCGACAATTCCACCGATCGATTGACAGCTGCCCACCATATCAACTGAGAAGCCAACAGTGACACAGTGCCATGGAGGGCCACCACAACCTCAACCGAAGCATATCGAGCATCCAGAATCAGGTGAGCACAACCCAGATCCACCAGTGCTTGAGCGACACAGGTACTGCTTCCTGGAGTCTCACAGCCCAGAACATCGCCCAGAGCATAAATCGCATCAGACACCGTTCGACAAGGACCCAGATCAACACGAAGCACTTGAGGTTGGGAGACTAAATGGTGGGCAATCCAACCGACGCTTCTCCACCCAGAAACCACCCATAAGGAGCCAGGTGTACCCAACCCAACAACGGACAGAGGATCCTTGGAATTACTTGGCGCAGGATGTTTAGACGGGTCGATAGAATCCATACTCACCCCTTCATATTCTACGAACAAAGGTCTCAGAGCAAGGGATGCGACACGATGCAGTTGAGACGGTGCCATTCAACCGTTATGAGCGGGGCCCTGAACCATGCACAACGGGAGGTTCCATGGGTGAGATTTCAACAATTGGTGTGGTGGGCTCTGGCCAAATGGGGAACGGAATCGCACATGTGGCGGCCACAGCCGGATTCAACGTGAAGCTGACAGACATCAGCCAAGCCGCTCTCGATAAAGCCAAAGCAACCATCGAGAAGAACTTGGCTCGCATGGTGAAAAAGGAGAGAATCTCCGAAGGCGATGCGAACACAGCCTTGGGGCGCATTCAATTCTCAACCGAAACGGCCAGCATTGCAGATGCCCAGTTGATCGTAGAAGCGGCCACCGAAAACGTGGACCTCAAGTACAAGATTTTTGAGAGTCTCTCTGGATTCGCCTCGCCTGAGACCATTCTCGCGAGCAACACAAGCTCGATCTCGATCACGTCCATTGCATCTAAAGTGGACCGTCCCGAGAATGTGATGGGCATGCACTTTATGAACCCTGTACCGGTCATGAAGCTCGTCGAGCTTATCCGAGGTTTGCAGACCTCAGATGAAACATTCAACGCGGTTGAAGCCGCCGCTCAAAAGATGGGCAAGACCACGATTGTCGCTCGGGATGTACCGGGCTTCTTGGTCAACCGAATTTTGATGCCTTACCTGAACGAGGCCTGTCAGGCCCTTTACGAAGGCATTGGTACCGTCGAAGACATCGATACCGGGATGACGCTGGGCACCAACGTCCCCATGGGTCCATTCACCTTGGCGGACTTCATCGGGCTCGACACCTGTCTCGCCATTTGCGAGGTCCTCTACCAAGGTCTCGGTGACGACAAATACGCCCCGAGCCCCTTGCTGCGCAAATACGTTGAAGCTGGCTGGCTGGGCCGCAAGACAGGTCGCGGCTTCTACGTCTACAACCAGGATTAATGGCTCATGGAAACCCTCGAGTACGACGAAAAAGATGGAGTGGGCATCATCACATTGAGCCGCCCCAAAGCGCTCAACGCCCTCAATTCCCTACTGCTAAATGAATTGGCCGCGGTCCTTTCCGAACTCATGAATTCGGACCTGCGGGCCCTCGTCTTGACCGGTTCTGGCGATCGCGCATTTGCGGCCGGTGCGGACATTAGTCAAATGGCCACCTTCACCGCCGAGCAGGCCGAAGCTTTTTCTTCCGGTGGGCAGGCTGTGCTCGAACTTCTCGAAACGTTTCCAGCACCCACCATTGCTGCCGTCAAAGGCTTTGCCCTGGGCGGGGGCTGTGAAGTGGCCATGGCTTGCGATCTGGTACTCGCAGCGCCCACGGCGGTCTTTGGTCAGCCCGAGGTCAAGCTGGGAGTCATTCCCGGCTTCGGCGGTACTCAGCGCCTGGCGAGACGGGTCGGACGCCAACGCGCACTCGAGCTGATGTTCACAGGGCGCAACGTCAAAGCAGAAGAAGCGGTACAACTGGGCATTGCACTTGAGGTGGTCGAAGACACCGATGTGGTTGAAGCCGCCGTGAACTTGGCGAACCGGATCAGTCGTAACGGACCCTCGGCAGTTCGATGGGTAAAGACCGTTGTACACGAGACTGAAGGTCGAGACGCCAACGCTAGCATGGCGGCAGAGCGCGCCCATTTTGCGCTTTGCTTCGCAACAAACGATCAAAAAGAAGGCATGGCTGCCTTTATTGAAAAACGAAAAGCCGAATTTACCGGCACTTGAACAGCCTGGGGGGGCCTTATGTTCGAACTATCAGAAGAACACAAACAAATACGCGATATGGCGCGGGATTTCGCACGAGGCGAAGTGATGCCTGGCGCCGCAGAGCGAGACAAAACTCATGAATTTCCCGCCGAACTCGTCGACCAACTCGGCGAACTGGGTTTCATGGGGATGTTCGTCGATCCCGACTACGGCGGCTCGGGAATGGATGTACTTGCCTACGTCTTAGCACTCGAGGAAATCTGCTACGCAGATGCCGGAGTTGGCGTGATTATGAGCGTCAACAACTCATTGGTCTGCTGGCCTTTGATGACCTTTGGAAATCATGAACAAAAGCTCAAATATCTGGCGCCGTTGGCCAGTGGAGAAAAGCTGGGTTGCTATGCGCTAACAGAACCCAATGCAGGCTCCGATGCCGGTGCGCAGCGAACTCGCGCCACGAAGGATGGCGATCACTATGTCCTCGATGGGACCAAAATGTGGATCACCAACGGACCCCAAGCCGACACGATCGTGACCTATGCCAACCTGGATGTGGAGCAGCGTCACCGAGGCGTGTGTGCCTTCATCGTCGAGAAGGATTGGGATGGATATCAGGTCGGTAAGGTCGAAGAGAAGCTCGGCATTGCTTGCTCAGGAACGTCCGAGTTGGTCTACAGCGGTCTCCGGGTGCCCGCAGAAAACATGCTGCACAACGAGCGTGAAGGGTTCAAGGTCGCCATGGCCACACTGGATGGTGGACGCATTGGCATCGCTGCCCAAGCCCTCGGTATCGCCCAAAGGGCACTCGACCTGTCGGTATCCTACGCGAATGAAAGGGAAGCCTTTGGTAAACCCATCGCAACCAAGCAAGCCATCCAATGGATGATTGCGGACATGGCCTGCCGTATTGAATCGGCCCGCCTGATGACCCATAAAGCAGCCGCGATGAAGGGTTCGGGACAACGAGCGAGCCGCGAATGCTCCATGGCCAAACTGTTGGCCTCCGAAACTGCGAATTTCTGTGCAGACAAGGCACTGCAGATTCACGGAGGCTATGGGTACAGTAAGGAATACGAGGTCGAGCGCCTGTATCGGGATGCTCGAATCACCACCTTGTATGAAGGCACCTCTGAAATTCAGCGCTTGGTGATCGCGCGTAGCTACCTGGGTTGATCATGAACCACTCCCCGATTCGCGTCCTTGTTGCCAAGCCTGGCCTCGATGGTCACGACCGGGGTGCGAAAGTGGTTGCACGCGGACTTCGCGACGCAGGGATGGAGGTCATCTACACTGGCCTCCATCGATCACCCGCCCAAATCGCCGAAGCGGCATTACAAGAGGACGCGCAGGTGATCGGCCTGAGCGTTCTGTCCGGTGCTCATGGCACCTTGGTACCTAAAATTGTCGATGCATTAGCGGACCGGGGTTTGAACGACGTATTGGTCGTCGTCGGCGGAATTATTCCAGAAGCCGACATCCCAGAACTGGAAACGGGTGGAGTGGCCAAGGTGTTTGGCCCCGGCTCTCGAGTCGAAGACATCGTCACCTACATCCGTGCGAAAGCGCCTGAACGATAAGGCATCATGGGCATTGCCGATCTGCCTCCCGACCCTCCGACCGATCTCCAAGGTCCCCCACTCCCTGCATTGGTCTCGGGAACGAGCAGCGAATTTATGGGAAAAAAACCACTGCCGCGTTCCATCAGGGACCGACAGATGGTCTTTATCTTAGGACCGGCGGGCGTCGGTAAGAGCACCGTTGCCCGTACACTGGCCGGCACCGACAGAACGATGCTGTCAGAGTCCCATGTTCTGGATGCCATCAACCATCATGCACGGCACAGGGAATGGCAATCCGAGTGGCTTGGGGCAACTGCACTGGTGATCGAAAGTCCTTGTTTTTTGAATCGCCGACCGGCCGCTCTGGAGGGCTTTCAGGAACTGGTTCGACAAAGAGCAGGAGGGGGACGTCGAACATGGGTGATCGAAGCCAAGAGTGGCACAGCCATGGAAAGCATCATGGCGGCCGTACATCCTGGATACAGAGCCACACTGCTCTTACGCTTTCCCGTGGGAAGGGGTCGAATCCGGTTCGCCAAACGGGTCTGCGATGAACTGGGCATCGCGAATATTCATGCCCGTTCAACAGTCGACCTTGAACCCTGGACCTATGAGCAAGTTCGACTCACGCTGGCGTCACAGAAGTGACCTGTCTCAAGCGGTGTAAAAGTCAGCCTTAGTATTCCACACGGATTTCAATGCGCCGGTTTTTCGAACGGTTCAGCTCATTGGGTGATCCATCCGGATTGCGGTGAGGGAGAATCGGATCCGTATGGGCTTTTCCAACCACTTCCAACCGGTCAGAATCGATACCCGACTCAATCATGTACCGACTGACCCGCGCGGCTCGGGTGGCGGACAAATCCCAGTTGGAGTCCATCACAGGCGTATGAATGGGCGCATCGTCAGTGTGACCCACGACCTGAACCGTGTAGTCGAGGGCGTACTTTGGACGGAGTTCGGCCACGATTTCGTCCAAAACCTTCTTCATCTGGGGACGGATGGTAAAGCCGCCCGGCTCGTAAAAGTGGTCAGTGAACACATCGACGTAGATTCCTTTGCGGTCCGTCGCGAGTCGAACCTCACCGCGTTGGGCGAGTTGATGTAGCCGACCCTCGGTATTGTCGGCCATACCGCTAAAGACCTCTTTTTTCTCCGTCTTCTGCTGGGCATGTTTGGGCGTCGGCAATCCCTCTGCCTTTTGATTACCCAAGGCGGCGTCGATGGCAGATTGGAACTCCGCAAATTTGTCTTGTTTGAGTTCACTCATGGAAAACATCATGACGAAGAAGGCCATCAGCAGCGTAATGGCATCCGCATAGGTCGTGATCCAATCATCTTGGGGCGGGCCCTTGGACCGAGAGCGTCTATTCATCGAGCTCATGCAGTCACCTTTTGACGGTTCCATTCATCAGCCACTGCGGGTGGCAAAAAACTAGCAATCCGCTCACGAATAAAACTGGTCGTCCGGCCTTCACTCAGCATGACAAAGCCTTCCATCATCAGCAAATTACGAAAGCGAGAAATATCCTCGCGTTGCTGGGTCTTATCGGCGGCAGGTTGAAAAATGAAACGAGCCACCAACACACCGTACAGCGTAGTCAACATGGCCACTGCGAGTCCGCTGCCCAAAGTGCTAGCATCCGAGAGCCCGTCGAGCATAATGATCAGCCCCACAAGGGTGCCGATCATGCCGAAGGCGGGTGCGGTGGACGCCATATTTCTGAGAATCTCGACCTGACGCATGGCTCGGTCATAGGTGGTTTCAATTCGATTCGTCATGAAATCCCGGACGGCTTCCGAGTCCACACCGTCGGCCACCAACTGCATGCCATAGCTCAGCAACGAATCGTTACCCTTAGCCTTGATGTGCTGCTCTAAAGCCACTTGACCTTGAGTCGACACGATACGAGACCACTCGACGACGCGCTCTGCCTCACCCACGAGAATGGTCTCGTTGGTTCTGGCATGGCTGAGAATGCCCCAGGTACTTTTGAGAGCTTTCACCACGTATGGGCCCTGGTAACTCATGAACCCATTGGCCAAGGTTCCACCGAGAACCAGAATGATACTGGGCACGCTGATGAAAATGAGCACATTGTCGGTGGCCATAAGAATGGACCCGATGAAGAGCAGGATACCGATCAGAAGACCTAAAAAAGTGGTCGTGGACATGAAACCTCCGGCACATGAGCATTTGGCGCATATGAAGGAGACTCCTAACTGGTAGGTGTATGACCGGCCGGACAACGCTAAACTGATGATGTGAAAACCCTGCCTCCCGTTCCTCATCCCGTCAACTTGAACATCGAGAGCACACTCGGATGCAATCTCGAGTGTGTCATGTGCGGCTCACACCTCTCTGGAGTGACCAAGATGAGACGCTCTATGGATGCGCAATTACTCAAACGGGTCGAGGAAGAAGTCGCACCTGGGATTAAAGAGTTGTCGTTAACCGTCGCCGGTGAACCCTTCCTGACACCACAGCTGCCTCAATTTATTGCCGTGGCTGAACGTACCGGCGCTGAACTATCGCTCAACACCAACGCGACGCTTCTTAAAGACACAAAACTCCTTCGACGGGTCATGAAGCAGTCCAGTGTATTGCGCTTCAGTATCGATGGCGCCACCGCCGAAACCTATGAAGCCATACGCGTCAAAAGCGATTTTGACCAGGTCATCAACAACATCAAGTTGGCGGTGTCGATTCGCGATGAGATGCCTCGAGAGCAACGGCCGCGCTTGGTGATGTGCATGGTCCTCATGCGGGACAACGTCCATGAATTGACTCAAATGGTCGACCTGGCTCATGGCCTGGGCTTGGCCCGGCTCGATGTGGCCCACCTAACAGTGCTGGTTCCTGAAATGGACTCGCAGAGTACGCGCCACATCCCCGACCGCGTCGACCGAGCCATCCAGGCCGCTCAGGCACGGGCGGACGGGATTGGATTTCGGGTCAACTTACCGCCTCTTATGAACTCTGAGCGGGTCCATCCGTCCGTTCTCGCTCGATTCAAATTGGGGCTGGATGAAGCGAGGCATCTGACGCGTCGACGCATGATGCGCTTGGGGCGCACACTCAATCGAAAAAGAATGATGGCTCAATGGTCCCGAAAAGCGGGAGGCCAAGTACCCTGTCGATTTCTTCAGGATGGTGTATTCGTCACTATCCAAGGTGAAGTGGCCCCCTGCCCAATGCCCGGCCGGCCCATCGCGGGTAATCTCCATGAATCGTCGTTTCATGAAATTTGGAATGGGCCCGTCCTGAGCCGGATGCGTCGCGGATTCATCAACGGCCAACCCGATGAATGCTGCGCCCATTGCTCACAAAACCCACATGACTATCAGCCCTCAGACCCCGAAACAGCACAGCCCCCAGACTATGACATCGCGGGTCTCGCCGACCGTCCCGGCGTCTACTCCAAATAACCCAAGGCCTTGAGCGCTTCGGTTCGACTCGAGTCAGGCGCTGGCGACAGGATGGGCTCCCCCAGCCCCTCTCGCAAATACGCGCCTCTCACCAGAGATAGCGTTTGCCCACACAAGGTGATGGCTTCACCGGTCGAGACCTCCACCCCACAAGCTGTCAGCATAGACTCCGGATGGCCCTGCACAAAAACCACCCCATGGGGGGATGAGCCCGGTTTAATCTCCAACCGTTTCCTATCTTTGGACACCGAGAGCGTCGCCACATCATCTCGATGGCGTTCGGGTGTCTCACCCCATTCAAGGTTGGCTCGACCGGACCGCAGGTCTTCCGGATCGATCACTTCTACCACCCCAAAGTCTCGCCCAGAATGAAGCACAATTGGGCCCGACAGTTCCGAAAACCGGAGTCTCCAACCCTGAAGAATTGGCCATCCTGTCGCTTGGGAAAGCGCACCTTCCAAATCCGAATCGGGTCCTTGCTGGGTCACACCCTCTCGAGTCCAGGTGACATCACCCGTACCCGTCGTGAGAATATATTTATCCGCCCCTACGACAACCCCCCATTGTTCCGGGCTGTACATCATGTGGCCAATTTGTAGGGGCCGCACTTCCAGAGACTTTTCAAGATCTCCCGATGATCCCTTCACAAAGTCGTTGAGGTCCACTCCGTCAAAAGTGGGCCATGTGTCTTGAGGAACACCCACAGCACTCAACACTGTGGGCACGATGTCGACCAGTGAAACAGGCTGTTTTACCCGCTTATTCTCGCTGTTCAACCCACCTGGTGGCCGAATCCAAAGTACGGCGTGGAGAAGTTCATCGTGAAGCGTATGGTTGTGCTCAAAGCCACCGTGATCCCAAAACTCTTCGCCATGGTCGGAGTGGATAATGAGCCAGTTCTGGCCCGGCAGCGCATCTATCGTTCTCACCAGTCGGCCGATCTCTTGGTCCATGAACGCCACTTCTCCTAAGTGGCGTCCTTCAATCCATCGCTTTTGCGCGTCGGACAACATGCCTCGCTGGGCTTGTTTGATGATGTCTTTCCGGTTGTACCGATCCAAGAGACCTTGTCGATCCATCGGGTTCACAAATCGGTCTAAATACGGTTCAGGCGCTTGGTAAAAAATATGCGGATCCATCAGATGGACAAACAGCAGCGCATCATTGTCGGCCTGTTTGTTTATCCAATCCAATGCGCGATCAACCTGAAGGTCGGCATCGGCCATGTTGTCTAAGTGCCAAGTATCAAAACCTCGAGCAAACCCCAATTCCTCGGCCAGCTGTACATTGGCGACAAAGCCTGCGGTCTTGTACCCCTGCTGTTGCAGAAGCATGCCCAGTGTGGGGGCTGACTTGGCATCCTTGGGCCACCGGCCCGTAGTGGCAGAGCGAAAACTGGGACGGGTTCGAGGTGCGGGTGCCCAGGCGTTCTCAAAGACGAGGGAGTCTTTGGCAATCCGATCCAGATTCGGGGTCACACCGCGGGACTGACCGTGCACACCCATTTCATCGCGGCGCACCGTATCCATGCCCACCACAATCACACGAGTGGGTCCCCGTGTCGTCCGGACACCATCGCCCACAGTCGATTCAGACTGGAAGCACCCCAGCCCAAGGAAGCTTAAAAAGAACCCGGCCCGCATGGTCCATCACACGTGTGGTGCACGAAACCGGTTTCAAAAAACCGGTGCATTTGCTCCTGACCCGCAGTGTCTCGGCGCGGCCGTTCATGGGGGTCGGTTTCTGGATCCGGTGGAATGTTTTCGACGGGTTCTTCCAGTCCATAATCGAACTCCACTAGCGCCGAGCCTTCATGGCCACTGGGTACAGTTTCCAGACCCCATACCGGCCGGAAAGGCTCTTCAATCAGTGCGGCACCATAGCCTCGAGCCATCACGTGGGCGCCAAGAGTGGTCACTTGAGCATCGGCAACGGCCACCTGTAAGAGCACCTCTTTCGCCGGGGTGTCCGGCAACGGCGACACATTCATGGCATGCATATAGCCAGCGGCCTCACCGGCATCCCAGAGCGTTTGGTTCATGGCGAGAATGAACTGAACATCGAGTGGGTCGGGATACATCGTCTTGAAAATCAAGAAGAAAGGATCAAAGTCCGCCGACCGGTTGAGCAGCAAGTGGTAGGGGGACCCGCCCACGCCGAGCGTGGCCCGCTCCAACTGGTCGCTCAAGCCCACATATGCACCGCCCAGGATCGCACCTTGCGAATTGCCATAGTAATAGGCGAGGCTGGGGTCGATGAGCGGAATCGACGTGTCCGGATCACTCGGGTCGGGCTCTTGAAGGTAGGGGTCTTCAACCATCGCGCCCTTCATCATTTTCATGGCCGCTAAAAACTCCACGAAGCCTTGCTGCGAACGCTCAGGAATCATCGCAAATTTCGCGAGGTCAGTCACCAGCATGAGCGTGATGGGCCCTGTGTCTTCCCCCTTCATCCCAGTCCAATCGACCGCAAAAATGATGTAGCCATATGTGTTGGCAAAATCGCTCAGATAACCATTTTCGACTTCACCTTGCCCTCCCAAAAGACCATGACCGTATTGCAAAAGCGGCAAGGGACGCGGGTCTTCCACGGCCGTTTTTGGAATGATGATGGTGAACGGGACGGTGGTCTCGCCTTCCGCGAAAGGCATTCCGTCCGCATCACGGTTCAAGAGCGCGCCCGGACCATCAACGTCTGTGTATAGGGGTACCGTCATCAGCCCTTTGACACGACGTGCCGTGCTTTCATTGGGAGCTTCTTCCACCGACTCGATGACATACTCAGGGCCATCATCACCCAAGCGCGAATACAGGTCCTCTCTCATGATGAGCGCTTTACCCGTGATTCCCTCTTGGCTTCCCACGACGAAGTCCCAGGCCAGCTGAAGCTCACCGCGTGGAAAACCTGCTGCTTCTATCGCCGGAAACAGAGTGTCTTCATACAGGCTGCGGCGACTCTCTACGCGCGGATCGTCGGTCTCCGTATTGTCGCGCAAAGACACAAAAGCTTCCGATGCGGCAATCCCGTCTCCCGAATCATCTACGATCCCTCGGATGGCCACGGCATACCGTCCACCCAGTGTCAGAGGGTCAACAGGATGGAGCATCAGGATACGCGCATTGACCTCATCCGTACTGACATCCACCTCGGCAAAATGCACCACACGTTCGCCGGTCGCCAAATCGATAATCGCGGTCTTGGCGTCATCAGCCAAATAGGCTGATAGGTCCTCGTGGCTAATCAGCCCTTCCGCGGTCGCGCCTTCAAAATGTGTGATGGCCGGAGTGAGCGGCGAGAAGCCATCCTTTTCGTTCAGAAACTTCGGGCTCGTTGTCTTTCCGTCGATATTCGCAGGGATGGTGTACTCACCCAACGCCACTTGCCAGCCTGTTGCTGACGTATCAGAAGGCTCCATGAAATAGGTCGATGGGAAGGGCAGCGCACAACGACTCGGCGCAATGGGATCACAGTCCCAATTCCAGCCAGTGGTACCCGTATCTGTCGGCTCGCTTTGCGCATCGCCGGTATCCATTTCAGCCGAAGCCGGGTCCTGCTTCGGCTCGGAATCGCATGCCGAACAAACGAGCAGCAGAAAAGTCAATAAACGCATCGGTACTCCACAGTGTACAGAGCCCTTAGCGCCTCAGCGGGTCACCGTCTTGTGTGGGATTCAAGCGCCGCAAATCACGCTCACATTGCACTCATCTTCTCGCTCAGCCCAAACTGAGCAGGAGGCATCCGCGGCGAAAGCCACGCATTCCGCGGCCAATTGACCATCAAAAGCACAGTCTTCATCTTCGACCTTACGCTGGAGGGTTTCCGTCATTTCTTCGATGCAATCCTCAACGTCATCCTCGCACTCTTCCTCTTTCTCGCAGAAGAGCTGCACGTACTCAGACAAGAACGTGGATTGATCGATGGGTTCAATGGGATCATCTTGCTTTCCACATCCCAGTAAAACAGCCAGGTAGATAGTCATTCGCACGGCTACGGCTCCTTCCATCGCGGGGTTGGACTGGTCCACTAACCTACTCCCATCCACAGGTAAGAGTTCAGGCGCCTATCGCGGCCGAGGAAGACTGAATGGAAGCCCTTGCCTGGCGCGTTCAAGAGCGGCTTCTTCCACAGGCCTCATGACTCCTGCATATTTGAGGTGCTCCAAGTGACGAACTCCATCCACTGGGCGCCCCCGGCGAGACAAAACCCACAACCACACCCGTCTCAATCCATGGGAGTCGGGTCGCTCCTCGAGCAACTGCTCAACCACATCTTCGCCTCTCGAGTCTCCCGACAGCAATCGAGCCTTCGCCAACCCCACACGCAGAGACCATGCGCGGGCACCGCACATCCC
>Ga0163180_10000205_pt1 | contig 33667 bp, 75 predicted proteins | sample AtlANTMetagenome_2_FD_109647 | JGI IMG/M metagenome (GOLD analysis project Ga0163180, IMG submission 109647) | Marine eukaryotic phytoplankton communities from the Atlantic Ocean - Atlantic ANT 4 Metagenome | ecosystem: Environmental > Aquatic > Marine > Oceanic | place: North Atlantic Ocean...
CGAAAAAAGAAGTTTTAACTTGGGTAAATCTTCAAGGATAGCGCTTGAACAAAAGCACTAAATGAGTTAATATTATTTATGCGCCCGTAGCTCAGCTGGATAGAGCATCGGCCTTCTAAGCCGAGGGTCATAGGTTCGAATCCTATCGGGCGTACCATCTATAAAATAGGAAAATCATGAGTTATTGGACCCAAAGAGTTAAGAATTTTTTTATTACTCCTGAATCAGGAGGAATCCAGTGCTCTACTGAAATAGATTCTACAGGGCACGTCACCGTTAACTTTGGAAACAGTTTTACTATGCGTCTTTCTGAAAACGATGCTATAAGATTAAGAGACGCCATTGCAATTAGCGTTATTAAAATACAAGATGGTGTAGGTTATTCTAATGATTCTTCTCGTGTGACTAACGGAGATATGGGATGAGACTTGATTTGGTTTTAGGCGCTGCTTGTGTGAGCCTTCATTTGGGTATGGTAGACAATATTGTCGGAGACTATGCTGCTGTAGAAATCTCTAACCCTTCTGGAGAAGTGACACAAGTAGAGGTGCCAGTTTTTCTTTTCCCTTGTGAAATAAAAGAAGGGGATCATTTTTATACTTTCGAAGTCGATGGAGTTCGAGAAATTCGCTGCGGCGAACCACCACCTGAATAAAGGAGCAAACATGTCACAAGGTGTTACTGTAATAGAAGAATTTATTGGAAAGCTTTTTGCTTTGGAAAATGAGCAAAAGCTTTTAGCAGAAGATCGCAAGATTCTTATTGCTGATTACAAAGAGAAGCTAGACGTGAAGTCAGTACAAGCAGCTATTAGAATTGCTAAGATTAAGTCTAAAGTAGACAGCTCAGAAGAAGAGCTCGAAAACATGGTAAGTACCGTAGAAAGAAACATCAGTCTGTAAAAAAACGCCTCGAATATGGTATAATAATAATGTAAGGAGAGGTTATTTATGAAGATTCTTTTTCTTCACGGTTTAGAATCTAAGCCAGGCGGAACAAAAGCACAAAGACTAGAAGCGGCTGGTCACGAAGTTTTGAATCCCGCTCTTCCGAAACATTCGCTAGAAGAATCTATTGCGATTGCTCAGAGCGTTGTAGATAAAGAAATGCCAGATGTAGTAGTTGGTTCTAGTAGAGGTGGAGCAATCGCCACAGCAATACAGAAGAAGGGCTCGAAATTAGTCCTGATTGCTCCGGCTTGGAAGATGTATGGTGTAACGCCTCATGTAGACCCCACTACAACAGTCTTACACTGTCTAACAGACGACATAGTTCCTTTCGATCATAGTGTTGAGCTGGCAGAGAAAACAGGCGCACAAATAATTGAGTGCGGTGAATGCCACAGAATGAGTGACGAAGAGGCTATTAAAGTTCTTATAGAAACAGTATCTCAATAGTTTTTCTGGCGCTGGTTTTTCCAGCGCATTTTTGTATTTTGGGGTATCCAATTTGTAATTCGTGATTATTTTTAAATTAGCTGAAATTTTGCTGATAAGGAAATTTCGCGCTAAAACTTGCTTATTAAAGGAGTAAACATGGGTAAAGTTATAGGAATAGATCTAGGCACTACTAACTCTTGTGTGTCTGTAATAGAAGGCTCAAAGCCGATAGTAATAACTAATGAAGAGGGAAGCAGAACCACACCGTCAGTCGTAGGATATAATGATGGTGGAGACAGACTAGTTGGCATTTCTGCTCGAAGACAAGCGGTAGTTAATCCAGAATCTACTGTATATTCAGTAAAAAGATTTATGGGAATGAGGTTTAACGAAGTTAAGACCGAAGTTGAAAAAGTTCCATATTCAGTTGTTTCTGGAGACTCAGGAGAATGTAGAATAAAGATTGGAGATAAAAAGCTGTCTCCCCCTGAAGTTGCTGCTCAAGTCTTGCTTAAGCTGAAGAGAAGTGCTGAAAAATATTTAGGGACCCCAATAGAAGAAGCTGTTATCACCGTTCCAGCTTACTTCAATGATGCGCAGCGCCAAGCTACAAAAGACGCTGGCAAGATCGCAGGCCTTGAGGTGAAGCGAATTATCAACGAACCTACTGCCGCCGCTCTAGCTTATGGAATGGACAAAGAGGGAGAACAAAAAATTGCAGTTTTCGATCTTGGTGGTGGAACTTTCGACATCTCGATTCTCGAAATTTCTGATGGAGTAATCGAAGTTTTAAGTACAAATGGTGACACTCATCTCGGCGGTGACGATGTAGATCAAATTTTGATGGAGTGGATTTTCGAAACTTTCAAACAAGATACAGGAATCGATCTTTCTCAAGACAGTATGGTCATCCAAAGAGTAAGAGAAGCTGCTGAAAAATCTAAGATAGAACTTTCAAGCGCGCAACAGACTGAGATAAACTTACCGTTCTTGACGGCTGACAGCACCGGTCCAAAACATCTTGCGATAAGTTTAACGCGTTCAAAATTCGAGCAAATGATTGAAGATTTTGTCAGCAAAACTTTAGTCCCTGTAAAGAATGCTCTTAAAGATGCAGATTTAAAGAAAGATGAAGTAGACGAAGTAATCATGGTTGGAGGTTCTACCAGGATCCCAGTCGTTAAAGAGGCTGTAGAAAAATATTTCGGAAAGAGCTCTAACAACACTGTTAATCCAGATGAAGTCGTAGCTCTTGGCGCAGCAGTGCAAGGAGGTGTCTTCTCAGGAGACGTTAACGATGTGCTACTTTTGGATGTCACGCCGCTTTCTCTTGGAATTGAAACTCTTGGTGGAGTAACAACAGTTCTCATAGAAAGGAATACTACGATACCCACATCTCGTTCTGAGACATTTAGTACAGCTGCTGATAACCAATCCGCAGTAGATATTAATGTATTGCAGGGAGAGAGAAAATTCTCAGCAGATAACAGAGCTTTAGGCCAATTTAAGCTTGATGGAATTCCGCCTGCGCCTCGTGGCTTACCGCAAATTGAAGTTACTTTTGATATTGATGCCAATGGAATCCTTTCAGTTTCCGCAAAAGATAAAGCTACAGGTAAAGAGCAAAGCGTAACGATTGAAGGTCAATCTGGATTATCTGATAATGATATTAGCTCTATGATTAAAGAAGCTGCAGCAGCTGCAGAAGAAGACGAGTTAAAGTTTAAGAGTATAGAAGAAAGAAACAAGCTAGATACTCTTGTTTACCAAACAGAGAAAATGGTGAAAGAAAATGGAGAGAGTTTATCTGAAGAATCTAAAACGTCTTTAGAATCATGCTTGATTTCAGCTAAAGAGTCATTAGACTCCGGAGAATCAATGAGCTCAGCTTTTGAAGCTCTTCAAGCTAAACTCCACGAAGTCAGCTCGGAGCTCTATACATCTCAAGCTGCTGAACCAGAAGACTCTACTGAAGATGATGTTGTAGATGTAGATTTTGAAGAAGATAATTCATAGCCTGCATCTTTTAAAATAACAACATATTTATAATGAACTAAACTAGGTGCTGGAAATGCAAGTTTTAAGGGAATATGTTTCTTTTATCATAAAAGAAGCTACAAAGTTACCAGACGAATTTTATCGTCCTTTAGAACAAGCAATTTCAGCATCTCAGTTTTGGACGTTTCCAAACGGTCCAGAAGACCCTGATTATAATACCGTCGTCGGCCAAGACGTAGATCAGACTCCCGCAGCTTCCGAACTTGGATCAGCGTTGATGGATTTTTTTAAAGAGACAGATTATCCGCTTATTGCCCTTGTGAGGTCTCCTGACGTTGGCCATGGAGAAAACCATAAATATTTAGTTGGCAAAGACCACCAGTCTTATCCTAACGGAATCGTAGTCGGCGGTCAAATGGGGCTCACATCTCGTGGGAGAAGATTGCTATATCTGGACTTAATGGTTTTTGGTGAAGATTTCGATGTTGAAGACATTTCTCCGGGAGCGCTCGTATCTAACATAGCTTCTGTAGTTAGACATGAGTTAATTCACTCATCTCAATACGACAAAAGAGCTAAATCTCAGAAAACAACAAGAGTTAAAGCAAAAAAAGCTTATGAAGACGATGGAAGCATAGTTTCTTCAGGAGACAGAAAGCAATATCTTTCCTCTCATATAGAGATTGACGCATATGCGCACGAATTTGCAGAGCAGCTTCTTCGAGATTTTGGTTTAAAGAAAGCTTTGAGCATCGTGAAGGGCGCTAGTAACCCAAAAGATTTACCGCTTTCTGATCAGCTGAAAGAATATTTGAGTGGAGTATCTAGTAAAAAAGCTTTTAAGAACCTGATGGGAAAAGTTTATACTCAAATGATGGATTTAACTGACCGCGGTATTTACTAAGCCGTAATCATAATTTTAATCAATAAAACCCACAAAGAATCGGTATTTGAGTCTTGCAAAATGATATTTAGTGATATCGAATGTGAAAAATATGAATTTATTGCGCCAATATATAAGAACTGTTTTAACCGAACAAGAGAGTTTTTCGCCTCCAGATAGCGAAGTATCATCTTTTCCAAAGGGAGAATGGGTGCTTTTGCAACCTGGAGATCCAAGATTAGATGACGTAAGAGAACATCTTTATGATATGATCTGCACGACATATTCTAGTATCGGCGGTCACATCAAAATAAGTTGTCCAGCAAGTTTAGATCGATACCAATTTTGGATGGTTACAGATTTAGATGATGATCCTGAAATCGATGTCGCTTTGTTTGGAAAACCCGATGTTGGTGGAAACAAGCTCGGTGGTATCGGCCATGATGGTTCCGGCCCCGCAATAGCTGCTTATAAAAATAAGTCTTCTGAACTACGCGCTGGAGGAGAAGTGGGCGGCGTTGGAAATTGGTGGGGAGAAGTTAGTGGTAAAGCTGCGTACGCCATGATTAAACGCGGTTCTCCCGCTGTAGAAGATGAAGCTAAAGTAAGAACTCTTCTTGCGGGAGATAAAATAACTTGGCACGGAGAGCACCCTGATCCTGAAGCTCCCAGCATGTTTAAGTCGGTCAAGGGTTGGTACACAAAAGACTTCGGTCCCGGCGGAAAACATACAAAAATAATCTTAGGGAGTCCAGCGTGAAAGGGTTTATACAATGGCATAAAGATCGGATGAATTGTGCTGCAAATTATTTTGAATTATCCGCATATCAGTGTTATTGGATTGCGTGCGTTAAAGGCCTCATATGCGGTTACATTATTGGAGTTTACATATGAAAATTACAAAAAGACAACTTAGAAGAATTATTCGAGAAGCCGTTCTCGAAGAGAAAAAGAAAGGCCTTTGGGCTAATATCCACGCAAAAAGAAAGCGTGGAGAGAAACCCGCTAAAAAAGGAGATAAAGATTACCCGGATGAAAAAGCTTGGCAAGCAGCTTCAGAAGCAGACGAAATAGACGAAGAAGTTCTTGATGAGTCTGAAAATCTCGACGAAGAAGAAGGTTGTTGGGATGGCTACTCTCCAGGCGCTATAACAGGCGTCAAAACTAAAAAAAGCCCTACGAAGCCCGGCAAACGCGTCAACAATTGCGAAAAGATCGGTGGTAAGAAAAAATGAAAATCACAAGACGCCAACTTAGAAAGATTATTAGGGAATCCTTGCCATACCGGAAGGGACAGCCTTGGGTTGATCCGAAAGCTCCAGTTGGTGTCGCTCGAACCGAAGACGATCTAGATAGAGAGCTTACTGACAAAGAGATAGAAGCCGCCATGGGCATGGAGCGTGCTGATCCATCCGGAGACTCTGAATTCTTTCTTGGATATGAGGATGCGCTTAATGGAAAAGGTTTACCTGTTGGTGCTTCGCCAGACTATAAAGCTGGATGGGAAGATGGAAGCTTGGATCGTGTAACTGAGTCTATTATTAGAGAGGCTTCCGGTATCCAATTGAGTGAAGGTCTCCAATATCATGTTGGCGCTGGTGTTGGTGTTGATCAAAACATATATCGTCCTGGGTCCACTGCTTTTTTTGCGCTTTTTAGAGAAGCTCGTCGTTTATATCTTGAGGGTCTTTATACTCCGAACATTGAAGAAGTAGAGCTTTTAGATTCTGACGTTGGAAATTTCGGAATGTATGAGGGTCGACTAGTTCCTCTCGACTATCCAATCGAATGCGGCAATGAAGAACATCTCAATGAAGCCGAATATCAAGGTAGAAAAGTAGAATTAAATAAGCCAATACAAGGTTCTCCGCAAGCTTACGTTTACGTTAATTCAGGCAAGAAAAATAAAGACGGTACAATTAAAGTTAAGAAAGTCAGCTTTGGATCTTCAATGGCTGATGCAATGGGTGACAGCGACGCTCATAAGAAACGTAGAAAAAACTACGGCGAACGTCACAACTGCGCTGATAAAGATGATAAAACCAAGGCTGGATACTGGTCGTGCCGAGCAACTAAGTTTTTTGGTAGAGACATTGCAGGTTGGTGGTAGATGAGTTTACTCCGCGAATACATAAGAGAGCTTTTAGTTGACGATGTTCGCAAACGCGGAGATGAGTATTGCGCCTATGTTGATGATAAGCTTACAAAGGCCGAAAAAGAGAACAACCCTAAAAAATATAAGGGTAAAAGAGTAGGGAGCGTTCAGAAGACTAAGTCTGGAAAACCTAGAATGAAAGCTAGGGCTTGCTACAGATCTAAAAAGAAAGCCAACAATGCAATGGCTGCAGCGATGATGGGATAATCTATGAGCAAACTACCGTTTAAACAGAAGAAAATGAGAGGCTTATTAATTAGAGAGTTCAGCGAAAACATTAAGTCTGTTGATTTAGTGTGGCATAGAGACCATTCAGATCGAGAAGTAAAAGTCCGCGCTGGAAAAGGCTGGAGATTACAACTTGAAAATAAATTACCCATAAGCTTGAAGGCTGGTAAAACTTATTTTATTCCAAAAAATACCTATCACAGAATACTAAAAGGCGAAAGAAGTCTTGTTGTAGAAATCAGAGAAACTAAAAGCAAGAAGAGCGCTAAACTTAGGAAGAAAAGAGCGATTAATGAAATTAAAACGGTGCCAAGCCGATGGTGGGAATACGAGCCAGACGAAGTAATGGCTGATATCTACCACCAGAGAAGGCAAATCCCGCCGACAGACCCGAAAGAGCGAGAAATCCAGTGGCAAAGCATAAAAAGCCAATTAGAGAAAAGGTATCCAAAGAAATGAAAATCACAAAAAAACAACTCAGAAGAATTATAGCAGAAGCGATTGATTTAGATATCGAAGAAGGTGATATAATTCTTACGGGAAGATTTAAAAACAAACGAACTGTGGTTAAACAAATTGGAGTAGATGAGCTCGGTCAGCCAACAATTAATGGAATGAAGGCGCTTAATTTTAGAATTGAAAAACTTATGCCAAAAGATAAATGGTCTAAAAAATCATTGGAGTTAGAGAAGAAAAAATGAAAATATCAAAGAGACAATTGAAAAGAATTATCAAAGAAGAGCAAGACAAGCAAAAAGAGATAGATAGACATTTTGCCAAGTCCCTCCAAAGTGACCTCGACGCGCTTAAAAAACCACACTCTGGAAATCTTGAAGATGTCGCTGCTGCGCAAGCAGAAATTGAAAACATTCTTAATTCGCTTTGGAATGGCGGTGTTGAAAATGATGGTCTAATAGCTCTTCTCAATAACATAATTAAAGACATCAATGATGGATTCGTAGGAGAACCAACATGAAAATAACAAAAAGACAGCTTAGAAGAATTATCAAAGAAGAAAAGCAGAAACTTCTTAAAGAGCAATATGGGGAGCAAGAAGCTCTTAGCCCATTGGTTAGCTTTGCTCAGGCATGGTCTGGATTAGGCTCAATGGTTCAAGAGCAAATTGTAACTGTGGTAAACGGATACATTGAAAACAATCCAGAAGATGTTTACGAGATTAACCCGAACGCTCTTGACACAGCATACTACAGGTTGAGTAATTCTCTAAACATGCTAGGAGAATCTAATCCAGACGCTGAAGAAGTGATGGAAGCGCTTGATTGGGCTAAAGGTATTTTTGAACAAGGCGAAGCTGAAGTAGAGGCTGATCGCTTAGCAGCCGAAGAATAATTTAAGTTTAAGATGATATCGATTAATGGAATCCCAATTAAAACCAAAATAGCTCAAGATGATAAGTCAAGAGCTTCTGGTCTTATGGGAGTAGAAAGCATGCCTCAAGATGAGGGTATGCTTTTTGTTTTTCCAGATAACGATTATCGTTCTTTTTGGATGAAGAATACTCCGATCCCACTCTCTATTGCTTACATAGACGAAGATTATAAGATAATCAATATCGAAGACATGGAGCCCTTCATGACTAACGGAGTGCCTTCAGCGGCACCTGCTGCATGCGCTTTAGAAATGAATCGAGGCTGGTTTAAAAAGAATGGAGTTTCCGCAGGAGATAGCGTTGAAGGTATAAAAGACATCCGTGCCGAAGTCGTTATGAAAGAATGCATAAGCTTGATTTTAAAAGAGCAAATAGTTTTTAATATTCTTATTCCACCGCCCCCTCCGGAAGAAGAGCGCTTACAAGAAATTCCACAAATAATAGCGCAGTATGAAAATCCAAAATTTGATAAAAATCTCCAAAGCGCTTTAGATAAAAAAGTATCTAAACTCTTCAACAGTCTGGTGGTGTCAGCTGGATACCCAGACTATCTTCAAGAGATAAAAGACGCTAAAAATAGAATAAAGCCAATAATCAAACTTCACAAAAATTATTTCGGCGCGCAGCGACCCTATGAACTGGCTGAGTCTTATGGTGTAGAATTCCCTTATAACCATCTTGAAAGCGCGCAAAGCAGATCGTACCCATCGGGTCATACTACGCAAGCTTTTTATTTAGCTCATTTTTTATCGTCGATATATCCCGAACTTTCAGAAAGTTTTTATGATCTGGCTCAAATGATAGCAGACTCCAGGATTGAACACGGAGTCCACTTCCCATCAGACAACGAAGCAGGAAAAATGTTGGCCCAAGTTTTATTCAACGGGAAAAAATAAAATGAATCTAAGATTATCTAAGCCCATTTTTATAGAAAACAGCAAGATCCCTGTATGGCTCTCTTATCTTTCTCCTATTACTATAGGTGCTATTACCTTAGGCCCGTTTGTAATGTCCAGAGGCTTAATGTCTGATACAACAAAGACACATGAAACCATACACTGGCAGCAGTATATAGAATTAGCGATTATAGGGTTCCCAATTTTGTATCTGGCATATTGGCTTGTGGGTTTGGTGAAATACCGATCAGGATCAATAGCATATTATCAAATACCCTTTGAGCAAGAAGCTTACTCTAATGAAGAAAACCCCTATTATGTTCTTACGAGAAAACGCTGGGGTTGGAGAAAAATAAAAATATGAATCTCCTCCGTGAATACATAAGAGAGCTGCTGACTGAGTCCATTGATCCTAAGATCATGTCCATGATCGATCAGGCAGAAGCCGCAGGTTATAGGGCGTTGGTCTACGACGGCAGCGCTTCTATCTATGATCCTGGCGTTGATACATCGGAATACCCCACCAAAATTAACGCAAAGAATAGCCGAGCTTCCGTTAAGTGGTATTCACCAGGTAATGGTATGTTCGGACCGTGCTTACAGGCTGCGACTGTTAATGCCTCGCGCTCAAAAGAGCCGCTCGGACCTCTGGCTTATGATCTCGCAATTGAATTTTCTGGTGGACTGATTTCTGACAGGACGGAAGTTTCCTCAGATGCCCGTTCTGTTTGGGATTACTACATGGACAACAGGCCAGATGTTATAAAGCAGCAGCTTGACGATATGGATGACTGGCTTACTCCAGGAAAAGAAGATAACTGTAATCAGGATATCGAAGGTACTGGTGGAACAGCAGTTGACATGTTCCCAGATAGCCCGAGAGCTTGGGTAGATTCTTCTTTGAGTAAGGTATACAAAAAATCGGGTACTCCAGTCATGGATGAGCTGCGCCGAAGAGGGATGTTAGACTAATGAAACTCCTCCGCGAATACATAAGAGAGTTGCTCGCTGAAAAGTCCATCGCAATCGGTCAGTGTTATCCCTTCGCCGTCAACATGGCAAAAGACTCTCAGGTTTCTGACAGAAACGATCTGTCGAAATTCAAGGTAGTACACGGTCGTGTCACCAACAAATGGAATGACCAATCTTACGAACACGCGTGGGTTGAAAAAGGCGACATGGTATTTGACTGGCAAACCCACTCAACAAAGCCAGACGGCGTTCCCCGCGATGTATACTATGATATGTTTCAGCCTGAGATCTACAAAGAATACACCGGCGCTGAAACAATAATGAACTGTGTCGATTCAGGACATGCAGGGCCATGGCAATGAAACTACTCCGTGAATACATAAGAGAGATTCTTACAGAGTCAGTCCATCCAAAGATTATGGAAATGATTGATGCTCTCGAAAGAGCTAAGGGTTATGTAGAGATTTTGCCAGACAGAGTTATAGTTTGGGAACCTACTGAAATCTCACCTCGCAACTGGGTTGCCATGGTCGCTTTTGAGACGCCTCGTGGAGTTCGCGCTGGTCCATGCGCTGGTGCTGATGCGGTAGTCCAAAGTTCTACTGCTAAAACGGGTATGGGTCCGCTTGCTTATGATGTTGCGATCGAGCTAACAGGCGGTCTTGGACTCATGCCAGATAGGTCCACTGTCAGTGCCGCTGCTCGTAAAGTGTGGGAAAAGTATTATAACCGGCCTGATATTGAAACAGTGCAGACAGATAGTCATGGAAATAAACTAACTCCAGACGACTCTGATAACTGTGATCAAATGTCCGCAGGAAAAGATTCTTCTGTAGGAGATGGTTTCGAAAAATCGGTATTGAGTAAGGTATACAAAAAATCAGGTACTCCAGTCATGGACGAGCTACGTAAAAGAGAAATGCTCAGATGAACCTACTCCGCGAATACATAAGAGAGTTGTTGATCGAAGATGCCATAGGCTTTGTCCATGATCTCGCCGCAGCATCAGGAGACTTTGGAGAAGAAGGCCAACCATTCTTCGGGGGTGATCCCGGAAAGGGCGGAGGCAGAGCAATCAAACGAGCATTCAATGCAAATGCAGATCACAAGTGGCTTTCAACACTAGATACGGTTCACTGGACTGGTGATTTTTATTCGCTGGAAGGTTTAAAAGGAAAAGGCAAAGACGAGCTCTCTGCAACAATGACACTTCCAGGTGAAGATTTTGATTGGCCGCTTAATTACGGCTTGTGGATCAAGGGTCGAATCACTCTGGCTGCAAATGATCAAGACAAGCTCTACACCGGTCATTTCAAAAAGCGAGATAAATCAGATTTAGAGCAGGTCCACAGAGATAAGTCTTCTGGCAGAAATAAGCTCCCGACAGTTTCAAAAGATTATAGTCGATACGGCCAACTAGAGCGTGATAACGAGTATCATGAAGAAATGGCGCGAAACATTCCTTATGTCTTAGATCAGTCTATGTGGTCACCTTCTGGTACGAACAATGAAGCTCTAGTTGATAATTGGAAACCAATTGGAATAATTCTCACTAACTCTGATGAGATATACGCAATTTCAGGCTTAGATTATGTTGAAGGGACCAAAGAAGATATTGAAGAGTTTGCTCTTGGCATGACCAAACAGATTTTGTTGACAGCGCTTGCGTTTGGTGTACCAGTTTATGACACAGAAAGAGAAATGTTGTGGAGCCCAAAATGAGTTTCTATCAAAACAATCCAGAGATTCAATCGATAGACATCCCAGAAAATAAACTCCAGCACGCCCTCAACGATTGCAATTATGATATTGGAGTCCTCGGCCACCGTACTCCCGCTGAAGTTCCTTTAGCGATAGGTGAATATCTTGGATTAGAGGGAAAGACGGTTTGCGATCTTGGCTGCTCTTCTGGATGGCATTTTCCAAATTGGGCTCGCTGCGGAGCATCTCATGTAATAGGTATCGAAAAAGACCAAGTTATACATGATAATCCATGTATTAACTTCGCAAACCTTCAGCAACAATTTCCATCTACAGATTTTAAGATTTATCGTGGAAACTTTTGGGGTTTGGTGCCGAAATATCCAGAGCAATTTGAAGCTGACGTCTATTATGCGTGGGGTTTTGCAAAAGGGAAACAAAGTTTTAAAGATTCTTATGTAGAGATGAAAAAAATGATAAAACAACTTTATTCTCAGGGTAAAAGAAATAATCGAAAATATCTTGTTTCACTTCACGGGATTCAATTCCTTGAGCATGCACTATCAATCTCTGATAAAGTCGTTCATTTTGAATCAAAAGAATGGCTAAGTTGGAAAGGAAAAAACACTCAAAAAGATCAGAAGAATAAACCACCTTGGTCATGGTCAAAAGACTTTTTTCTGGGCATACATGTGATTGAGTAGAAGCATAAGAGAAATTAGTTTGCTTTAATTCCAAAGAGGGTTGAATTAATTCTCTTTTTTTAATACTTTATAATAAGGGCGTAAGCTTTTTTATTGGCATTATAGATGAGAATTAGAGTAGCATTTTACAAAGGCTGTGACGGCTGGTGGAATTCAATAGTCCGGTGGTGGACCAAGAGCGAGTATTCCCACGCAGAGCTTGTAATGCCAGATGAAACTACATGGATAAGCATCAGCCCGTTTCTTTCTTCGAGAGTAGAGTCTAGAGAAAAAAAAGAGTACGATGAGAACCTATGGGATTTTATAGATTTTTTCATTTCAGAAAAAGAATATTTTGAAATAGAAGATTTTTACGAAGAGACGAAAGGTTCAAAATACGATTGGGTCGGGATGATAATGTCTCAACTTTTGCCCTCTGGATTAAAGTTGACAAACGTTAAAAAGTGGTACTGTAGTGAATGGATAGCTCATGCTTTAAGCGCAGCTGATGTCATACCATGGAAGAAGTTTAAATTATACGAAAAGAAAGACATATCTCCCGGTGCCCTCTATAAAATAGTTTCAGAATGTGTGGATAACGATTTATAAACTTTCGCATATCCTGATATAATAAAAATATTAGGAGACATTCATGAAAAAAACCGTTTCTTTTGGAGACGTCCTTTTAGTACCTCAATACTCTGAGATTTTTTCTCGAAAAGAGGTAGACCTTAGTTGCAAAATAAGTAATGAAGTCAAAGTAAAGATTCCCATTATCTCTTCGCCAATGGATACAGTTACCGGAGTAGACATGGCGGTTGCGATGTCTCAAGCTGGCGGACTTGGAATACTCCACAGGTATAACACTCCTGCTGAACAACAAAAAATGGCCGAAAAGGCTTTGCTTAAGGGAAAAAATGTAGCTGTAGCCATTGGAGTTACAGGAGACTATCTAGAGAGAGCCACTCTTTTGGTAAAGACTGGTGTGAAAATTCTCTGCTTAGACATCGCCCACGGCCACCACGCTCTTATGCGGCATGCTTTAAGCGTACTAAGAAATACATTTGGAGATGATATTCATTTAATGGCAGGAAACGTAGCGACTCTTGAAGGTTTTAATGATTTAGCTGACTGGGGAGCCAATAGTGTTAGAGTTGGAATTGGTGGTGGATCTATTTGCTCTACGCGCATTCAAACCGGCCACGGAGTTCCGACGCTCCAATCTGTTATCGACTGCTCTTTTTCAGATCGAGATGCGCTACTAGTTGCAGATGGTGGTATTAAAAACTCTGGAGACATCACCAAAGCTTTAGCAGCCGGAGCTGATCTAGTGATGGTGGGGTCGCTTTTAGCGGGAACAGACCAATCTCCCGGTGAAATAATCAATAGAAATGGAGAGAAATTTAAAGCTTATCGTGGAATGGCAAGCAAAGAAGCTCAAATAGAGTGGAGAGGTCATTTTGCCTCTATTGAAGGGGTGTCTTCTGTGATTCCCTGTAAGGGAGATGTTAAGAGAGTGGTCAAAGAACTGGAAACCGGTATTCGATCTGGTCTTTCTTACACTGGAGCAAAAAATATCTCGGAACTCCAATCGAAGTGTGAGTTCATTGAACAGACTCCAGCGGGGCAACTAGAAAGCTCTACGCACATCAATAACAAAAAATAAAATCATTTCTGTAAAAAAATGCCAGATCTATGATATAATAATAACATAATCGAGGAAGGGCTATGGAAAGCGAACTAATTGTTTCAGGATCGAAATTAAAAATTACACCTATGGAAGCTGCAGTAGCTAGAGCAGTAGCTTTTGCTATCTCACTCGATGGATATCAGTCTTGGAGCGGGTTTATCGAATCTCTCAAAGACGCAAACGAAGAAGAAGCCAGCCTTTTAGAGAAGTTATATCTTGCAGAAGTTATGGCTGGCCCAACTGAATACAATTAACTTAACCAAGCCTGAATGGTGGAATTGGTAGACACAAGAGACTTAAAATCTCTCGCCTGAATAGGCATGCGGGTTCGAGTCCCGCTTCAGGTACCATCTGATCTTTTACAATTTGAGGCCTTGGATTTAGCGGTCCGAGGAGCCGGTGGGGACCGGCAGTCGCAGTGACAAAGAATCTGGAGTGAGCGTCGAATTGGTGGACGCAAGAGGTCTTCAGCACTGAGAGGTATGTACACCAACTGCATACAGCGAATCTCGTGAACGGGTCCCCACCACCTCTACACTTTATGTGGGGGACACAGGCCAGAGAGATAGTGGGTAAGACTTACGAGCAGTAAGCTATCTCGTGGTTGCGTAAGCGTGGTCGAAGTACTGACTTTACAGGCTGTGTCTAGACAGAGAAGCTGGGAACTCTGTTGCGCGGGGATATAGCTCAGTTGGGAGAGCATCTGTTTTGCATACAGAAGGTCAAGAGTTCGAATCTCTTTATCTCCATTTTTTCGGGTCAATAGCTCAATTGGTAGAGCACCGGCCTTTTAAGCCGTAGGTTCTGGGTTCGAGTCCCAGTTGACCCACCATCTGATCATACAAAATAAAATAGAAATGATCGCTCTGGGGGAAGTCAGAGCTATAATAGGTAAAACAGGTGAACATAGTAAACCCCTGCTTCAGTAACCCGCCTGCACCTACGGGTGCAGGCATTTTTTTTGTACAATATTCGATTTCAAATATGATATAAAGATGAACATACTTTTGAGAAAAATTACTGCTTTCTTCAGTTGGCTTCAGCAAGTTGGAGGAGAGCAACAAGATCGATTAATCACCCGCGGTGCTCGAGATAGGAAAGATGACGATGCCTCCGGAGCTGATTGATCAAGCGCTGTTTCTCTTAACTGCAGCCAGTCTTGGTTCTTTTATCGGTTTGGAAAGAGAGGTTCACGGCCAGCCTGCAGGTTTAAGAACGCATATGATTCTTGCGGTTGGAGCTGCGCTAGCTGCCTTGTTATCGATATCATATTCTCAATTTATATCAAGTCCGAACTTGCCATCTGATCCAGGGAGAATTGTCGCTCAAGTCGTCAGCGGAGTAGGTTTTCTTGGAGCAGGCGCAATCATGAAGTTCGGAGTAAACGTTAAAGGTTTAACTACAGCTACCAGTTTGTGGACAACTGCCATCATTGGAATTGCTTGCGGAAGCGGGTATTATGAATTAGCGATATTCACAACTGCTTTAGTGTTTGTTATTTTGACTATGATAAGTCGAGTAGAGAAATTTTTTCTTACGTCATATAAGTCTCACACGCTGAAAGTTACTCTAGAAGATCGTCCAGGGATAGTTAGAGAGTTAAGGACAGTACTTGAAGAACAACGCGTTAAAATGATCTCTCTTAATGCTTCTATGCCAGACAAAGAAACGCTCAGACTTTCTATGATTATTCGTAAACCAAGCGAACTTGGCATGGATAGAATTATCAACATGGTTAATAATATGGCTGAAGCAAAATCTATGGAAATTGACTAGAGTTTGTAAAATTGTATTCTCAGTGTTATAATATATTATAGGAGTTAAACCATTATGAAACCAAACTTAGGCTATGCTTGTATCAATTCCACTCTACAAAAGCAAGAAAAAATAACTTGCAACCGAAGTATGATCAAGCGCACGTTCCTAGCTCGCGGTATTTCTTACGCTAGCGAGCTAGCTCTTTCTAACGTGCGTGGATTAAAGCGAATTGTAGAGTGGAATAACGACAATGGTATTTCAGTGTACCGCATGACTTCGTGTTTGTTTCCTTGGGTTTCTGAATACGAAATCGAAGACCTACCAGATTACGAAGAAATTGCTAAAGTCATGAAATCTGTAGGAGAGATAGCCACAAATGCAGGCCAACGACTCAGTTTTCATCCAGGCCAATTTTGTGTGCTAGCCAGCGCTAAAGAAAATGTAGTCCTAAATGCTGCTAACGAACTCAACAAGCATGCTCAAATGATGGACATCATCGGTCTTCCTAAATCTCCAGCGGCAAAAATCAATATTCACGTAGGCGGTGCCTACGGCGAACACGAAAAAGCGTTAGCAAGGTTTTGCGAAAACGCAGTAAAGCATCTCACAGACTCAGCTTTTGCGCGACTCACAGTAGAAAACGACGACAAACCAAATGTTTTCTCCACTAAAATGCTTTACGAAGGTGTACACAAAAGAATTGGATTGCCTATCGTCTTCGATTCTCACCACCACGAGCTCGGCCCACAAGACATCGATTATCAAGACGCTTTTTATCTTGCTCGTAGCACATGGCCAAATGGCATCAAACAACAGTGCCACCATTCTAACTCTAAACGTAAGTACGAAGATCCTAAGGCTCCAAAAGTTTCTCATTCAGCCTGGTTCTACACTCCTTTCGAAAACTACGGCGAAGATGTCGATGTAGTCTTAGAATGTAAAGCAAAAGAAGAAGCGGTGTTCAAGTATCGTGCTGATTTCTCCTAGCCATAAATTTATTTTCTTTAAGCCAATGAAGTGCGCAGGCTCTTCAGTAGAGTTTTCCCTTTTGCAAAATTGCGGCGAAGAAGCTTTGTGCACAGGTGGAATTGGAGAAGAGGAACTCAGTTCTGGATATACAGAAAGAAATAATGTTTTTGTTGAAGATGGAGAATTAAAATTTAGATTTCATTCTCATACCTGGCCTGATTTATTTTTTGAGAGAATAGCGGATACTAATGCATGGGAAGACTACAAAAATATAACAATAATTCGTAACCCTTGGGATTCTTTAGTCTCTTATTATTGGTGGAGTGTAGAAAGCAATTCAATTAATGAATGGCTTAAAATAACAGAAGAAGATTCAGAAAGTCAAGTAAAGTGGAAGTTTGAAAATTTCCTTAACCTTCGAGGAAAAACAGAATCAGTAAGACAAGAAACTTTATATGTTCACGAAGCCACTATCGACTATTTTTCGCAGGTCAACGAAGAGTTTGTTAGCAGTAAGATTGATCGTTATCTTTCTTTTGAAAATATTCAAAACGATTTTAATCAACTCAATTCCACGCTAGGTTTGCCTTCTCGAGAATTAGCGAGATTTAAAACAAAGTTTAGAAAAGTTAAAAAACATTATAGTCAATACTATAATTCCGTAACTAGAGATGCAGTTGCGATGAGATTCCCTAAAACTATTGAAAAATTTGGTTATAGATTTGAAAGCTAATTTCTTCCTATATTTAATTTTATGGGTGATTGGATTTTTCAAGCAATTTTATCAATGCTTTGTGGCGCTCTTTTTGCATTGTTCTTCGCTAAAAAATGTATAGCTCCACCTAATACATCTGTTTTTGAGTTACAAAAAATTTCTATTGAAGAATCTTACAACGAATCGATTTTAAAAAAATAAAAATTGGTTAAAATTATCTGGAGGGCGACTTCATGGGTGAACTAGTAGATTTAGATGAATATCGCAGAATGAAACAGGCCGAAGAGTATGCTCGCCAAGAAGCAGAAGTAGAGGCACTCAGAGAAGAAGTTGCCGAAATCATGGCTAGGCTTTCTTTAGACCCAGGATATGGATACTATCCCATTTACCCAGAAGGACATGAAAGCAAAGGCTATAGAGAATATGTTACTATTTGGCCTCCTCCAGCGGGTTCTTATGGTTACGACCCCGAAAACGATTTCTCTTATGGCGACTACTACGAAGATCTAGACTTATATTCTATAGATCTAACCGTTACAAAAGATACAAAAAAAGAAAAAAATTTAGACTCAGAAGAAGATTGATATTTATACTACATGAACAATCCATTTACAAAACATCCCCATGAAATAGGCGAAACATATCTTCAACACCTACGCGCAGCAGTGAAGGTTTCGGCCCACCTACTTTTTTCTTCTTCGATGCAATTGGCTCACGCTTTTTTCCCATTTATCAACCCACCATTAAAAACAGACATTAAAAGCATAATAGAGAAACTAAGTTTATCTCTACCGGAGGCAAGAGCAAATGCAAACAAAAATTAATCTTTATTCGGCCGGAGGCCGTTCGACCCACCTGGTTTTTAAATCAGAAGGCGATGTGATAGTCGGTAACCACGATGGTGGTTTCCTCCATCCCACGGCTCCGTGGTCACAGGGAGCCCAGATATGACCCGTATTGTATCGTTACTAGCAGTATTAATGTCTATAGGTTGTGCAAAGACAGGTCAACTCGAATCATCTCACCCTTCCGTCTGGTGGGAATCAAGTAATTCACCCTGCATGGACGCTCTCCAGATTAACCTGATTGCCGAAAACTGCGAAGAAGTAGAGAATCATGTGATAGAAGGGGGAATATGGCTCCAACTCAAATGCAAGACTGGTGGTGAAGGACCATGGTCGTCGGCATACTGGCTGTTCACGCCAACGGGAATGGAGCCCCTACCGGGGCACGTGCCAGCGTGTATTGACCCGGCGGGAATGCTGAGCATGCGGGACCAATAAAAAAAATAAAATTTGGGCGTCGCGCCGACCGATCCCGGTCGGCGTGCATATATAATATAGAGTGAACCCAATGCGCCCCTGTCCCCCATCTCTTGTCTCTCTTCCCCTGCTCCTCGCCGGTACCGTGCTGGCGGGGTGCTCGGGAAAAAATCAACGCGTGGAAACTCCCGTCGAACAGCTCTTACACGAGCGGTATAACGAAGTGGAATTCCCCGAAGATGATGAACTAATCGAAGACCTGCCCGAAGCAGGCGACACTGGATGGACAGAGGAACTGGATTTAGAATAAATCATGCTCGCAAGACTGCGGGTGTGGGCGATCGCCGGCTTAGCGCTGCTATGCTGCGGATCCACTCCAGTCCCTGCGCCAAATTTATACGACTCGGAAGACCTGGTCCCAATGACCCCCCAAATGCAGGAGGCGATCCAGTTCCGCCGGAAGCCGGTCCTCGGAGCATGGTGGGCCGAAATGCCAAGCATTCGAGTGTGCGCCTCGAGCGGCGTCTCCGAAGCGCGGATGAACCGCGCGCTGAGATACTGGTCCCGGCTGGGGTATGAGGTTCCTAATGTGTGGTATGACGATGGAAGCGCGCTCTGTAGGGGAGATGGTATTATAGGCGAAATAGCGATAACGATTGCGAGGAGCGACGTGCCTATGGGAAATAACCTGGCCATCACGCGGAATGCGCACCTCACCCGCACTCGCGAACTCCTTAAATCCCAGATATTCGTCTACCCCGCGATGACCGACAAAGAGATGTTGATTGAGCATGAGTTGGGTCACGCCTTTGGTTGGATGCACTACAACCGTAACCTGCATGCAATGAACCAAGACTATTCCAGCATTGGACATGATAGTCACGGACTTACTTGGAGGGATTATGTTGTCGAAAGAGACAGGTGGAGAGAGTAGCGTTAAAGTGGAAATAAAGATTGAATGTAAATTTTTTGTAACATTTAATGTGAATAAAGTTGCGTAAAATGAAAAAAACCCAAGAAATTGACCCGAGGCCAGAGCCGAACCCCGGTGGGGTGGGAGAGGCGAATTACTGCGTAGGCGACCTCGTTTCCTGGGTGGGAGACTGCTATCTGCTCTCTGGAAGGATACCTGGGAAGATGGGAGCTAACGAGCTCTGCCAACTCAGTTTCAAGAAGACTCGCACTGGGCTGGTAACCGGCGTGATTGGTGACCACATTGAGGTGATGCATGGAAAAAAATTCTATGTACTTCAATTGCTGCTCCCCGCCGATAGACTATCTGTCTGGAAAGAGCACATCTGGTAATTATAATCTGTACATTTAGTCTCGAGATGACTATTTATATTGGTAATGAAGCTAAAAGATACGGCCGAGATTATTAGGTGCGACATCCCCGATTTAACGGACGGTGCCTTCGACGTCGTGGTCGAATCAGATGATGGTGGCCACCACATCGTGGTAAAGTTAGAGGAACACGACGATTCACAGAAGGTAATGCATTTCCTCGATAAAGAGTTTCCCAAGGTCAGGTCGATGGTGATGCTCGTGCCCTTTGGCTGGCTTGAATATTTTGGATCAATGGCTGCGTCTAAGAGATATTAGCCGCAAATTATTCAATATATCTTAGTAATAAAATATTCAATTCTGTAAAAAACCTTGCGCAGTATGGTATAATACTAATATAAGGAAGGAGGATTGATGCTCTTCGGTTTTTTGCTTTTGTTTCTACTGCTTGGTGGAACTGTTAAGGAAGCATTCCAGATTGGATGCCTCTGGCTCTTCTTCGTCTTAATCATCGAGGCCGTACTTTGGGGTTCGCTCCTCGGCCTATTTGCCCTCGCGTTCTGGTAGGAGTAACCATGCGAATTCAGTTTTCAGATTATACTTTTATTGAGGATCTCTCGTCCGAAACAGCGACTGCTCGAGGCGATGGCTCCGTGCTGGTTCCTGTTTCAGTTTTTGGAGATGAACCTCCTGATACTGTGGAAGTCGTCGATGCTCTTGGTCAAAAAGCTTCTTACGTCCAGTGCGGCCGTACATTCTTTAAATCTAAAGATGGTATCGAAGTCTTTGCTGGTTGGTCTTATTGGGAAGACCGAGAAGTTCCCGCTCTTCCAAGCGCTCCATGTGTTGAGTTGTTCGTCCTCTCTCCTGATTTTGCAGAATCAGCTTATCCTCGAGGCTGATGAATGAAGTACGTTAAATGCTTAACGAAAACTCTCCTTGACGCCCTCTTTATTTACTTTGCTTGGTACCTTTTTTCCGCCCTGTTCTGGATGCTACTACAATGAAAGCCGGTGACATGATTAAAATTATTGATGACTCGCTCTATCCAAGACTTAAGGGGGAGATCGGTATGCTTATTGAAGTACCTCGTCCCCACATCCCGCACAAGTGGGTTGTAATGATTGGCGGACGACTTCATCCCTATACTATCGCAGAAGAAGATATGGAGATAGTCAGTGAAAGCCGGTGATATGATAAAGTTTAAAGGGTCCTTCGGTAAATACAGGATCGGCATATTGGTTAGAGAGGCAAAAGATTCTTTCAACGGCTGGTGGGAGATTCTAGACTGTGATGGAGAGATGGTGGTTTGGCCAGAGACACAAATTGAGGTGGTTAGTGAAAAAAATTGAAGATATCATGATAGGTGGGACACGTCTAGGCAATCCTATCGAGGTTATGAATGCGCCTGGAAATGAATGGACATGGATTGTTTGGAAGTTTATGCTTATTACGGTGCCGACAATGATCTTTCTTGAGTGGGGGTGGTACTAAATGAAAGTAGGTGATGTTGTAGAGTTTGTCGGATCATGGCGAAATCCTGAGGGTCCGAAGGTGGGTATTGTCATGGAAACCTGGACTAATGGCCGGACAAAAAAGCTGTCTAGCGCAGATGTCTTTTGGGACAATGGGTCGCATGGAAACGTTCTAGTGCAGAGTCTTGCGGTGATTAGTGAAAGTCGGTGACATGGTCAGAAGTATACCTCGAGGGGTGCTAGTCAACTCGCACCAGATTGGGATCATAATCCGGTGGGTACGAGACGCACTACCACATGGCGCAGTTTGGGAAGTTGCTTGGAATAATAACGAAATAGAACATTGGGACGAAGAAGATTTAGAGGTTTATTCTCAATAAAAAAACGATTTCTGTAAAAAACCTTGCGCAGTATGGTATAATAGTATTATAAGGAATAAGGAGTTACACATGGCACGTAAACGACGCAATGACAGAAACCACGTTATTTACCAGCTCACAGCTCCAAACGGTGACCGCTACTTGGGAGTCACCTTCGCTCGGCGCAGAGCCTGGAAGCGATCAGCAAAGATTCGCTGGGAAGCCCACGTTCGGAATGCTCTCGATTATGACCGCATGAATCTCCTGAGCATCGCTATCCGGGAACATGGAACCGAGGGTTTCACAAGAGAAGTTTTAGAAATCGTCCGCGGAAAGCAGAACGCTCACAACCGCGAAAGAGAGCTTATCAAGCTCATTCAACCAGAGCTCAATATGGAAGGTATGGGCCGCAAACTTAACAGTAAGTAAGGAAAAAATAATGGCTACAATGATTGAAAGACTCAGAAACTTCGACTGGTACTACATGATGAGTGATGACTCGCGTGTGTGGCGTCGAGGCAAAGACAGGATGGCCACCCTTTCAAACGATCTCAGAGATCTCAACTGCCCGTACGGAATGGGTGAACTTCGTAGAGTTGCTCACGAACAAGTTGAAGACCTCTATGAAAAGTTTGAAAATGGCAACTACTACAAGCCTGAGCTGAAAGCTAAGTGGAGCTCTATCGCTCCTACCGATCCTAAAGATATGATTTCTCGAGAAAAGTATGAAGAAATCATCAATTGGCTTGAAAACAAGTAGGAAAAGATGTATAATCATATAATCGAAGTAGGCAACTTGGTAAAATTGAAGGATGGTTCTTCTGCAATCATCGTGAAGATTGAACCAGTGAGTCCGTACCCATGGGCAGTGCTTCACACCGGAGAGAAGTGGCTGCTACGTGATTTAGAGGTAATCCATGAATCCTCAACCACTTGAGTCGCTGATTAAAGATCCTGTAGTGCAATTCGTATTTTTCGTAATTGTGTTAATCGGAGTCATTGATGCAGTCAAGTTTCTTAGTTTATGGGTTTGGAAAAAAGTAGGGAGAAAAAATGAAGACTAACTATCCACGTGTATATTGTCGCTCTGGTTTTAATATGAGCGTCCAAGCCAGCAAGACAAACTACAGCGAGCCAAGAGACGACACCGGACCTTACACAGCAGTAGAGATTGGATTCCCTTCAGCTGCAGATCCTCTAATTATCGGATATGCCGAAATGCCTGACGCACCAACTGAGACAGTGTATGGTTGGGTACCAGCTGGGCTAGTTACAGCTCTCGTTTCAAAACATGGTGGCATAGAAAGTGGAGAGCTACCGCCGCTAAATATCGACGCTAAGCAGGCTGCTATCTTAGCTGAGACTCTCACCGAGATCGATCTAGATTTAGATCCAACTGATCTCGATGTAAACCCTGCAGCTGCAGAAGAGGCTATGTGGGAAGTATGGGGAGATCAGTGAAAATAGGAGATCTAGTTAGACATAAAAATCCAAATGTAAGGGATTTGCTAGATTGGCCTAAGGGTGTAGTGGTAGATTTCCCGCCAGCATCTCACCCTAAAGAATTTTTACGAGTAAAAGTCATGACCCACGAGGGAAAGCTTGAGAGTTGGATTTTGCAATTTTGCGAGGTGATCAATGATTGAATTTGTTGGAGATGTCATAACCGTTGTGGTAGCACTGTGGTTATACGATCGTCTAAAAATCTGGCTTCGCCACCGAAGGTATCATGGGTGACGAATGAAAGAGGGAGATAAAGTTCGTGTTACTTGGGAGGACGGTGTCGTTGCAGAGGGAATATACAAGCGGCGAGAACGAGGGTTTGAAGTGTTTGTAGATGAAAACAACAAGCAGTTTGTCTGTCTTCCCTCTCACGTAAAGAGCATGGAGGTTGTCAGTGGAAGTCGGTGATTTGGTAATGTTCGTGGATGAAGGTACGTATGCCAAGTGGTTTTATGGAAAGCTTGGCATTTGCGAAAAGTCGACTCCAGAAAAGAAAAGTTGCCGAGTCCGATGGCTACATCCAGTAGAGTATCACGGACGCTATGCAACGGTATCTGATTTCTTCTGGGACAATTTTGAGGTTTGCGGTGAGTAAATCAGAGTATCGAAAAGAACTTATTATCACTTACACATTGTGGGGATTCTTAGGCGTATGGGGAGTTCATCGTTTTTATCACGGAAGATGGATTACTGGCTTAATGTACATCGCGACTGGAGCGTTTTGCGGATTTGGAATGCTTTTCGATCTTTTCTACAACCCCACTATGGTCCGAGAAAGCAGATGAAAGCAGGAGATCTCGTGCGGTATGCTTCAATTATTTTTGACGAAACAGAGATAGGCATTATAGTGTCCGAAGTACCAGATGCTGTAATGTGGGAAGGGTTTAAAGATAGGAAAGGCTGGGAAGTGCTTACGGCAGAGGGAGAAGTCGAAACTTTGTTCGACAGAGAGATAGAATTAATTAGTGATTCTCTTACTGACGAGCAGCTTGAAGAAGTTGTTGGTGGTATGAGTGCACAGCAATTTAGCAATTGGAGAGCAACAATTTTGAACAAAAGTAGAGGTGATATTTGAACTACATTCTCGAAGATGTTACGTGGAAACCTGAACTCTGGGAATCTGGAGATCCAGTTCGTCCAGACCTTGGAGTTTCTTTTAAAACATATCCAGGGAGGCGAGTCTTCGGTCTAAAGGACGAGGATGAAACGTACGTCGCTTTCTGCTGCGTTGCAAGAACTTCAGGGGTGCCTTATGATATTATGTCTCTAAGTAGTCTTACACTTGAAGATGGTAGTATTTACGTCCCTTACACAGTTTGGAGTCTCCGTCGTGGATCAGGAAAAGCGATAATCAACGCTCTTTTATCTTACGTCGAAACATCGGAAGATAAAATCACGCGAGTAGTAACACTATCGCCTCGAACAGAAATGGCCAGAAAATTTCATCTAAGAAATGGAGCAGAAGAAATTGCCGTCCATGTTGTAACGGCAAACTTTGAATATAAACTAAATGATGAAAGTCGGTGATCTAGTAAGACATACCCCCTGGACCGACAGAAAGGCTCAGTGGATGGACCCAGAGTTTCAAAGGGGTATAATTGTAGAAAAAGTAGAAAATCTTACTGAGGTTCATTTCTTAGTCGCTCACTCAGAAAAAATGCAGTGGTATAGAGAAACAGAACTAGAAGATATAAGTGGAAAGAAAAAGATACAACGTTTCAAAGCTAAATAGATTTTAACAACAAAGGAGATAGAATGGGTTCAAAAGCTCAAAGACAAAACCAACACGTAAAACGCCTGGAATCGAAGATTCGACGGTGGAAAAAGAAGGGTAAGAATACCGAGGGTCTAGAAAAAGAGCTCGGTTACTGCACTGGAGATGATCGTCCAGAATTTAAAACTGGAAGAGACACAGACCCTCGATTGAAGAAAAAGAGTTGGCAAAACTAGCAGTAAAAAAGGAGTGTTAGCAGTGACTAACATAAAAGTTGGAGATAAAGTTTTTCACAAAGAATTCCCGCAAGGCCCTAAGGGTCGAGTGGTAGCCAAAACTACAAAGTGGGGATATTCAATTCCTACATTTTTAGTTAACTGGGATGGATCAGACCACCAGTCTAGGCATTATCCGTTCGCACTTAAAAAGTCAGCGTGAAAGACGGCGACCTTGTAAGGTTTAGAGCTCCCTACTGGATGGATCCAGACCCTAAACCTACAGGAGGCTCAGGTGGACATACATGGCTAATGGGTCTTTTAGTTGAATATCACACTTGGGAAAAAATTGCTACTATCATGCATGAGGGTAATATTTTAAGAATACCCGCAAGAGATGTAGAGAAGTGCGGAAAAAAAGGAGCTAAAAGACATGACTAGAAAATGCTCGAATTGCGGAAAAGAGTTGCCGAAGGGAGACCCTAGTCAGATTTACTGCTCTCTCACCTGCCAACTCAAAGGAGATCCAATCGATGAAGGTCCACGATTTAATAAAAATAAAAGATGCTGATACAGATAAGAGGGGAAGAGCTACTGGAATTATTCTTAAACTAGAATGGCACCACCCCGACAGCAGCGACACAAGAATGAGAATTGCTCACGTCTTGTGGGGAGATAATCCAAGCTGGATAGATGCTAGTAGAATAGAGCTTGTTTAGAAAAGATTGAAAAAGATATTTTATTTATCGGAAAAAAGTTGCGTAAAATGTAAAAAACAGCTTAATCTATGGTATAATAGTACTATAAACAAGGAAAGGAGATATTCCATGCGAAAGAACGACCTAGTCAAACTCAACGCTGCTAAGTGCTTCACAGTACAAAACGGTGGAAAGCTAACCTTTCCTCTTAGCAACCATCTCAATGACGAAGAAGGTACAGTGGAGGGAATGCGTCTTGCCACTGATAAAGATCATAAAGCTTGGCGAAATAGCGAAGCGTCACAAGGCATGGATTGCGCAGGGGAAACTAAGCTTCCCCCAACTGCATTTAGAGTCTTGCTAAAGCGAGATCAAGTCTACCATCTCCTTCGTGCACGGTGTCGCCCATCTTGGAGCTATCGTCATCACCCTGGAATGGCCATGGTTCTCTGTCCAGAGAGTGGACACGAAGTTTATATTAAGCGCGAACTTTTGGAGGTAGTGAGTTAATGTTGCACGATTGGCAAATTATACTTTTGGATCATGGTCTTTGGATTCTACCTTTGTTGAGCGGAGCGGCCCTGTGGTTGCTACCTTGGACAGATGATGAAATCAATAAAGTCGCTGATGAATTCAGCATGTTGCTGAAGGGTACAAAATGAGAGCCGGCGACTATGTCAATGTTCGTGGACGCAAAGCGCAATGGTTTGAAAAAGAAAAAGGCGCGCCTGATCGTTTTCCAGATTATCAAGCTTTAATTGTAGAAATGCATGAAGAGCGCAGTCTATTCTATTGCGTTATCATGAAGTCTGATGGAAGTCTTTGGAACCAATATAAAAAGAATATTATCGGATACGCAGCATGAAAGTCGGTGATTTGATTTATGATTCTGCGTATGGTCAGTACGGTCTCGTAATTGAAGTGCCCGGAACAGACAACTTTACGTCATTCATTTCTGTCCTTTACGAAGATGGACAAATAGACAATAGTCTTAGAACAAATGATTGTGAAATCGAGGTTGTTAATGAAAGTCGGTGATTTGGTCCGAGAAAATATTGATGGATCGATCGGGACTATTGTTGAGTGGTCCCAAGAAGGATGGGTTGTTTTCTTTGCTGAACACAATTGTATCTTTCATGTGAAGCCGAGCTTTTTGGAGGTAGTGAGTGAAAGTCGGTGATCTAGTAAAACATAAATACGGTACAATGCAAGGGTCTGGAATAATACTCAGCATTCGCCCATTTGATTGGAAAGCAGCGCGTGTGCTGTGGACTTCGCACGGCCGAACTCAAGTGCACGAAGAAGTTGCAACTCGCTATCTAGAGGTAATAAGCAATGTTTAAGTTTATCAAGTCACTATTCACTCCGGAACCCGGCGCCAAGATTCGCAAGGCCAGAGACCGAAAATACAAGCAGGCTGTGCAGCTGCAAAGAGATGGCAACCTAAGAGAATATGCAAAAGTCATAAAAGAAATCAATGAGCTCGAAAAAGAGTACGTAGAGATAGTTTGTGAAAGTAAAAAAGACTAGCCACTACAATGTTTTGTTTGACGACGATGAGGTAAAAGAAGCCCTTGTGTATTGGCTTTCTGTAGGCAGGAGCTCTACTCCTGGAATTAAAGTGGCATGTATGATGAACAACTCACCATGCAAGATTTCTCGAGATGAAGAAGGACTAATCTCAATTTCTTTTGAGTGGGAAGAAGAAGATGAAGAGGATAAACTATGAGATTTTTTAGTTGGCTTAAAGACCGCTTAGGTCATAAGCTAGAACACTTTAAGTGGTCTAATATCAAAAAGACCATGAAGGAACACGGGCTTGCGCTTGTGATAATTATTGTTGGATGGGAGATTATTGAAGATGTTTTCTTCCCTTTGCTTTTTATATTTCTTGGAAATTATGTTCATCCCGCCTTTTACGCCGGTGCACCAGCCGCGTGGCTGCTGTGCTTGCATTGGCTTGCGGTCCCGATAATGTGGGGATGGTGGATTAAATTTAAGGGAATCGATAAAAAAATTGAACACGACTGTGGAGGTTGTCATGAAGAACACTGATTACAAAATTGCAAATATTGAACTGGCCGAATGGGGCAAAGAAGAAGTTAGGCTCGCAGAGTTTGAAATGCCTGGCTTAATGTCTTTAAGAGAGGTGTATGGTGAAGACGCACCCTTGTCAGGAACAAGGATCGTTGGCTGCCTACATATGACTATTCAAACAGCGGTGCTTATTGATACGCTGGTTGAGCTCGGTGCCGATGTTCGATGGATGACATGCAATATTTTTTCGACGCAGGATCATGCCGCGTCTTATGTTGCTTCGAGAGGAGTCCCTGTTTTTGCGTGGAAGGGAATGACAGAAGAAGAGTACGAAGAATGTTTAGATGATGTTCTCTGGTTTGGCGACGGTGTTGGACCAAACATGATTCTAGATGACGGTGGCGATCTCACAAAACACATTCTAGAAAACCGCCCTAGTCTCTACGAAGATATTGTTGGAATCACAGAAGAAACAACTACAGGTGTTCTCCGGCTTAATGAATATGAGCGAGATGGTAAGCTGCCCGTACCTGCAATTAATGTCAATGACTCAGTGACTAAGTCGAAGTTTGACAATAAGTACGGCTGCAAAGAGTCATGCGTTGATGCAATTAGACGGGCCACAGATATTATGATGGCTGGTAAAGTTGCTGTTGTTGCAGGCTATGGTGATGTTGGAAAGGGATCAGCTGCTTCTCTTGCCGCAGCCGGATGTCGAGTTATTGTAACTGAGATTGATCCTATTTGTGCGCTGCAGGCCGTGATGGATGGCTTTCAAGTTAAGAGAATGGACGACGCAATACTAGAAGCAAACATTGTTGTAACCGCCACTGGAAACAGAGACGTCATTGATAAAAGACATTTCATGAAAATGAACCATAATACGATTGTTTGTAATATTGGACATTTTGACAACGAGATAGACGTTGCGTACTTGAACAACACATGGAGAAAAACAAACGTAAAACCGCAAGTTGATGTCTATAGAGTTAGTGGAAAGAATATTATAGTTCTTGCAGAGGGTCGCTTAGTCAACCTCGGTTGTGCAACCGGACATCCAAGTTTCGTTATGTCGAATTCATTTACTAATCAGGTCTTAGCTCAAATTGAACTCTGGCAGAACTCAGAAAATTATGAAAACAAAGTTTATGTTCTTCCCAAGCATTTAGATGAGCGAGTAGCTAGACTTCACCTTGGCCATGTTAATGCAGAGCTTGATACGTTGACTGATGAACAGGCAGAATATATTGGCGTTGATAAGCTCGGACCATACAAGTCAGATATGTATAGATATTAAAAACTAAGAGGAAAAGTTGATATGAATCAATTTAGAGAATGGACAGGTTATTGTCAGCGCTGTGGAGAAAAATCAAACGTGCATATCATGTCTACTTTTGACGTATCTCTTATTTGTATGACTTGTTTCGATCTAGAAAAGAAGCACCCAGATTATGAGAGGGCTAAAAACGCTGAAGAAACGGCACTCAAAAAAGGAGACAGAAACTTTAAGGGAATAGGATACCCTTATAGAGAAATTGCTAATGATCCGATTGATTGGTAGTAATACTTAGAGATATGAGTACAGAAAAACCTATATTTGAAAACGGCGCACTGACTTGTTGCCCAATTTGTGAGAATGAAGATCCGGAACCATACAAGCTAAATCGAGAGTTTGGCTCTATGGTATACCACTGTGATGTTTGTAACCACTATTCTACGTGGGATCTTACTCATGGAATAGAAGTAGGTGAAAACAAGTCAAACAAAGGAAGATCTCAAAAATACGGCCGGATAGTACGTAGTAAAAATAGTCCTTATAAATCTGTTCTTGAGATTGGCCCGGGAAACTATCATTTAGTTAACTGGCTTGTGATCCATCCACACCATAACGCTAAAATAGAAGACGTAACTACAATTGACGTAGGCATGAGCTTCCGAGACAAACTCTGGCAAGATCCTGAAGAGCTAAAAATAGCAAATAAACATATAAAGGCACTTTCAGTCCCGAATCCAACCAATGCAGATGAAATTTTTGACGTATCTTATAGGATGAGAGAGGTGCTAGAAGCAGAAAATCGCCGATGGGACATTGGATTCTCTTTGCATTCTCTTGAACACTCGCCTGATCCGATGACAATGATCGACATTTTAGAAGAATTGTGCGACGATTTTGTCATCGAAGTCCCAGATGGTACAAAACCTTCTGGAAGAGGAGAAAGAGCAGACGGCTCTATTACGCAACGAGGTGTGGGGATGTTCGTAAAATTGAAAGACGAAGGTCCATTCCCAGTTAAAATGACAAAAAAAGAGATAGTGGGTGGACACTATCAACTCTTCACAGCAGACTCGCTTATTTACATTGCTGAAAACCATTTAGGCAAACATGAAACTTATTATGTTGGCAGGTCTCTCCACTTCCATAAAAATACTGTGGTGCTGACTACTGTAGAGAAATTCATCAATGGAGCCCCGATTAAAATTATCAAAAAAAAGAAGTAGATCTGTAAAAAAAGCAGCCCTGTGTGGTATAATACTACTATAAGGAACAAGGACTAACCCGCATTCTTGGAGAAAAAATGCCTCGTAAATCCGCCGCACTTCGTCTCTCTCAAGCAACTGAGCTCTATGCTGCGTATCAAGAAGCTAGCATTGCAGAAGTAAAGACAGGTCGTTTCATCCGCGATATGATTACGCGCCTTCAAGGCGGAAGAGGTCTCTCAAAGGGACAGCGAAACTGGCTCGATAGCTTGATAGAAGAGGGCGTCCCACAACCTAAGGGTGACCAGGTTCTACTTTCAAAAATCGACAGCGCTATCTCAACTCTGGGGATGGAGTCAAAAATCGATGTATTGAATGACTTTCGGCGAAAAGTTTATAACGGCTGGGATCTTTCTCCAAAGCAAGCCAAGTGGCTTTCTGACATGCTAGCACAAGCCAAGGATTTTCGAACGAATGGCTGCTGGGCACCGAGTGAAGAGCAAGTTAGGGATATGAAAGATATCGCCAACCTTTCTCGAGGATACAGCTCTGTATACTGGCAGTCCCACGGGGGCACATACAGGGCAGTTGAGAAGATTAGAGAATACCTTCACCTTCTTGAGGTTGAATCCACCCCTGAAAACGCAGGGCATCGAGAAGTAGCCTTGGCTAAGGTAGGGTTAGACGAGTGGTGTATTAATAAGGCTAAGAAAGCTATGGCTGGAAAGTTTCGAGAGCTCCGTGAGAAGCCTTATGCTGAAGTTGGTGCTCTGGTTTGGACTCGATACCGTCCAGACGGAAGCAGCTGGAATGATTTGCAATGGTTCCAAGCTCCCGTTTGCGGAGCTCCTGAAGTTAGTCCAAACGGAGCAGTAGTTTATCCAGTTCTTAACCCCGTTCTTGGATTGATCTTGGTCACTAAAGAGCAAATCGCTAAGCGTAAGCCAAAGGGAGCATGATGGAACTAAATCCCAACAGTGTTCAAGTCCGATTCGGTGATAATATCCGCTTCCTCGCACGGTACATCTTTGAAAATCCTGGATGCACTAGCGGAGAAGCTAGAAAAGCTCTTTGTTTAAATAACGGAAAAGAGTGGACTAACGGCACTGAAATGCGCGGCCAGTACACGACTTACTTCTGCAAAGGTTGGATTGGCGGAAGGCATAAATGGCCGAAAAATCCTTGCGGAAGATACTGGAAAAGAATGAAGCGCCCTGACGGAAAAACGGGATACTTGGTGACTTTAGAAGGTTTAACTAAAATAATAGCAACAAGAGAGTGATATGAAAATTTTCCAAGAAGCAAACTTAGATTCAGCAGAGGTTGCGTTGATCCCCACATATATTGAGGGTGACATTGACTTCTATGGATCTTCAGCTTACGAAAAGCTGTACGAATACTTCACGTTAGAAACCGGCGAAATGCCATACGGCACCGCAAAGGCTCGAGATGGAGATCCGGTCGATTGGATTCTTGATCGACTAGAGGAGATTGTAGGTGAAAGTCGGTGATTTCGTTACATTCTCTGGTTGCTATCAGGTCGAAGTCCGTGGGCAAAAAAGATTTGAAATGAACTCTCGAAAACGAAGAGGGATGATTGTTCAAAAGCTGGCTCCAGTCGAGGGAGAAGTTAGAGTGAGAGTCTTTTCAGAAAACGAGTTTTGTGTTTTAAGCATCTTAGAAAAAGACGTAGAAATACAGGTGATTAATGAAAGTCGGTGACTTAGTTAACTTCGAGACTAATGCGTGGGTTTTTGAATCCGCGAAGAACGATTACGCCAATCCTGGCGTGGTACTAAGGGTAGCTTATGATCCCGATAACAAAGATCGTTTTCAGGCTGAGGTTTATTGGGCAGATGGCCGAGTCACGCGTGAGCACCATTGTTATCTTGAGTTGATCAATGAAAGTCGGTGATTTAGTAAGGACAAATGGTCATCCACACGCGGATGGTTACCCGAAAGATATGGGTATTGTCATGGACCATCGGGACGAAGGGCTGCACGAAATGTATAATACCGTCTATGTCATGTGGCCCGCTACCGGAGAGCAACGATCTGTAAGACAAATGTTTTTGGAGGTGGTAAGTGAAAGTCGGTGATTTAGTAAAACACAAATCGACAAACAAAAAATATTTAATTGTTGCAGATGCCGGCAGTTCTCGAGCGCTAGTTGGAATCATTCGTGAAGACGGAACTCTAGGCTTCATGGCTCGAAGTTGGCTTGAGGTAGTTAATGAAATCTCATGACTGGAAAAAAACATATTGGAGCGATGAGGAAGGAAATACCACAACGATTCATGAAGTTCTATCGACCCTAGAAAACGAACCAGCGGTTGAAATCAAACTAGCTGATTTATCACACATACCTTCTACATACATCGAAGAACAAAGAAAATTAGCAGCTGACCTGTCTTGTCCTATCATAGTGCAAGAAAAACATGGTGAATACCAAAGCATCCTTGATGGTCACCATCGTCGGCAAAAAGCATTAGATGAAAAAAGAACTTATATTCTCGGAAAAGTATTTCAAGGAGAGGTTGTCGGTGAAAGATAAAGTTTATTATGACGAGAGCTGCTATGTCTGCTCTTTAGAAATTAATGCAGTAAGAAAGCGTGGTGAAACCTGTGGAATTGAGTTTATTGATATTAGCAGCGATGAGTTTAAACCTGGTGATCATGATTACGACAGTGAGATGGTTGGCGAGTTTGACGGAGAAGCGACAGTCGGAATAGAAACTTTTCGAAAGATGTATGAGGCAATGGGCTTCAAGCGCGCTGTTGCCTTTTCAAGATTGCCAGTGATCAGAAATGTCTTTAATGCGAGCTACTATGTCTTCGCTTACTGGATTCGGCCGAGGCTTCCAAAGAGAGGCGACAAATGAAAGTCGGTGATTTAGTAAGAATTCCAGCGGCGCGCTGCAATGGTATGATTATTGAGATCGATGATTCTCATCGACAGACAGTTGTCACTGTTTTAACAGAGCATGGATATTTTTTAGAGAAAATATGGGATGCGCATGTAGAGGCAATCAATGAAAGTCGGTGATTTAGTAAGGTGGTACGGTATAGAAGACCATGGAGGATTAAATGAACGTGTTACCGTTGACAATGGTCTGGTGATACAGCTTTCTAGAAGTGGCCAGGATTCTCTTCACGCTTTAGTTTTATTTGAGAATGGAAATTTAGACTGGATACCAGATGCGGGCCTGGAGGTAATAGATGAAA
>Ga0163180_10000208_pt1 | contig 33614 bp, 27 predicted proteins | sample AtlANTMetagenome_2_FD_109647 | JGI IMG/M metagenome (GOLD analysis project Ga0163180, IMG submission 109647) | Marine eukaryotic phytoplankton communities from the Atlantic Ocean - Atlantic ANT 4 Metagenome | ecosystem: Environmental > Aquatic > Marine > Oceanic | place: North Atlantic Ocean...
AGATAAATTATCAGTAAGTGAATATAAGGTTATAAAGCCATGGGGCTATGAACTGTGGCTAGAATTGAATGAATTTTATGCATTTAAGCTTATTCATATGAAAAAGGGAAATAGATGCAGTTTACAATCACATGAATATAAAATTGAAGCAAATTACGTTATTGAGGGTGAAGCTGAAGTATTGTTAGAAAATGATGATGGTATTTTAGAGTCAAAAATTTACAAAGCAGGTTCAGGTTGGACTGTGCCTCTTAACAGAAAACATAGAGTTATCGCAAGAGAGTCCTATACTGCTCTTGAAGTCTCAACGCCCCACCTCAACGATGTGGTTCGATATCAAGACGATACAAACAGGAAATCCGGTAAAATAGAAGATGAGCATAAAAAATAAAAAACAAGGAAATTATAAATTTTGTATCTTAGCAGCAGGAAAAGGAACTAGAAATACTTCTGTTTCTGGTCTGCATAAGGCACTCTTGCCTTTGGAGAATAAAGCTACGATATCGCATATAATAAGAAGTGTTCCTAAAAATATAGAAATCGTTATAGCGGTAGGATATAAAAACGAACAAGTTCAATCTTATATACAAAATGTTTTTTTTGATAGGAATATAAAATTTGTTTATGTGGAAAATTATGATGGGGAAGGTTCTGGTCCCGGTTATAGTCTCTTGCAATGTAAAGATTTTTTACAAACTCCGTTTATTTTTACTTCTGCTGACACTATCATTAAAGAAACTCATATGCTTGACAAACTAGAGGAAAACTGGCTTGGTGTGTCCCGGATTGATCCCGATGAATCTGCAAAATATTGTTTGGTCGATGGTAAGAAATATTTAGATAAATTATATTATGGCCATGGTTCCCGCGCTTATATTGGGATGGCTGGAGTATATGATTATAAATCATATTGGAAACATTTAGAAGACGGAAATTATACTCATGGAGAATATCAGGTAATAAGTGGGTTCAACGGGTTACAAAAAATTAAATTACTTGATTTTACTTGGTTTGATACCGGTAATAATCAATCTTACAATCATGCAAGAAAAAACTTTGCAAATGAAATAGTTGCAGTCAAAAACAAAGAGGTCGTCTTTATTGAAGATAATAAAGTTATTAAATACTTTGATGATTCTAAAAAAATTGACAAAAGAATTGAAAGAGTCGAGTATCTTTGCGAATGTTCCCCAGATGTCATACAGATTAATGAAAACATGTATTCATATGATTATATTAAAGGGGATTTGTTATCAAAAGTTTTAGATGAAAATGTTTTAAAAGATGTTTTATATTTCTATAAAAATAAGTTTGCACCAACGCAGTATGAAAAAACAGATGATTTTTTGAAAGATTGCAAAAAAATGTATTATGATAAAACTATCAATAGAATAAAACCTTTTGCAAACACTTATTTAGATAAAATTGAATATATAAATGGAATCAAAGTTGAAGGTATCAACAATTTGATAAAAAAGATAGATTGGGATTCCATTTATAATATTTCTATACCTTCTAATTTTCATGGTGATTTTCAACCTGAGAATATAATTTACAATGGTAAAACTTTTAAGTTAATCGACTGGAGAGATTCATTTGGTGACAGCGTAAGTGTTGGAGATTTTTATTACGATTTGGGAAAATTATATCATGCTTTGTTAATTAACGGCCAAGTGGTTTTATCAAAAGGATATGATTATTCGATTAAAAACAATCAAGCTTATGTTGAATATAATATTAAAAATAATTTATTTTTTTTGGTAAATTATTTTGAAGACTTTTGCAATAAAAACAATTTGAAATGGGATAATGTGGTGCTTTTAGGTATTTTACAATACATTGGCATCTGTTCTTTATATAAGGATTTCCATAACGGAAGGTATGGAGAATTTTTATTTTTATTAGGAAAATGTATGTTAACAAAATTTTTAAACAGGATAGAACAATGAAAAATATTATAGAACTTTACAAAGAAGAATCTAATAAAGCATTTTTATCTATACCAACAGCAGATATAGAGACATTTGTTAAATTGATTATTGAAGTGTATAAAGATGAAGGAAAAATCTTTGCTTGCGGTAATGGAGGGAATGTTGCATCGGTTCAGAATTTAGTTCTTGATTTAAATATGCATCCGTTTGTTTCGGAAGATAAATCTTCAAGAAAAGGAGCCCGTAACAAGTTTCAAGCAATTAGCCTTTGCGACTCAGGAGCAGCAATTACTGGAATAACAAACGATTTAGGATTTGAATATATTTTTTCTGAACAGCTTAAATATCAAGGTAGAGTCGGAGATGTTTTGTTCGCAATGTCGGGTTCCGGGAATTCTAAAAACGTCATTGAAGCTATGAAGGTTGCAAGGAAATTAGGAATGATTTGTGTTGTTATGACCAGAAATCAAAATACAAAATCTGATGAATATGCTGATTTAGTTTTGAGAATTAATAGTGATAAATCCTCTTTCCCCGGTCAAACAGGCGGAAACAATAATAATTTTCATTATGAAGATTGTATTTCAAAGATTTCTCATATAGCAGTTGGCTTATTAAAGGAGTACGTTTCTAATGAAAATTAAACCGAATAAACTCAGAAAACATGTTTTAGATATGGTGTATGAAAAACAATCTGGACATATTGGAGGAAGTTTCTCTTTAGCGGAACTTGTTGCATATCTTTATGAAAAATATGACCTTATTGATGGAGAAGATAAATTTATTTTATCAAAAGGTCACGCCGTGCCTATCTTGTATGCCGTTCTGTATGAAATGGGACTAATAAAAACATTGGAAAACTTTAGAGAAGTCAACTCACCTTTACAGGGTCACCCTGATAAACAAAGATTACATTATATGCATGCAACTACTGGTGCCCTTGGTCAAGGTTTGAGCATTGGCATTGGGCATGCACTCGCATATAAAATGCAGAACAAAGACAATAAAATATTTTGCGTTTTGGGAGATGGAGAAATTCAAGAAGGGCAAGTATGGGAAGCTTTCATGTTGTCTCCAAAATATAAGTTAGATAATTTGATTTGTATCATTGATTATAACAAAGCTCAAAATGATGGTTTTGTAAAAGATATATTAGATATGGGTGATTTGAGTTCTAAAATAAAATCATTTGGATGGGAAGTCATCACTGTTGATGGGCATAATACTCAATCAATTGATAATGTGTTTAAAAATCTGAAGCCAAATAACAAGCCATTTTGTGTCATTCTCGATACGATCAAGGGCAAGGGTGTTTCGTTTATGGAAGAGCCCGCTTGGCATGCCAAAGCCCCATCAAAAGAAGAATATATTAAAGCATTAAAGGAGTTAGAACATGAAAGCAACCCGTGACGGATTTGGAGAACAGTTGGTTTTATCAGGGAAAGATAATAACAAAATTATTGCCTTGAGTGCTGATCTTGGAAAAGCAACAAGAATAAACAAATTTGGAGATGCGTATCCTGATAGGTTTTTTGAAATGGGGATCGCTGAAAATAACATGGTCGGTGTTGCATCAGGGCTTTCAGAGCATGGCTATAAGGTGTTTTTAGCTTCTTTTGCTTCGTTTTTAACGGGTAAATATGACACTATTCGATGTTCAATATCTTACTCTAACGCTCCATGTGTTATTGTTGGAACACATAGTGGCATGGCTATTGGTCGCGATGGTGTAACTCAGATGGGTTTAGAAGATATAAGTTTAATGAGGTCGCTCCCCGGAATGACTGTTTTAAACCCTTCATCTTATAATCAGGCAAGATCTATTGTTAAATATCTTTGCGAAAAAGATTTGAAAAATCCTCATTATTTGAGATTAGGTAGACAACCTGTGGCAGAAGTGTATGAAGAAAATATACCTTTTGTTCTTGGAAAGGGTATTGTTCGCAAAGTTGGTTCAAAGGGTGTTGTATTTTCTACTGGATGTGTGCTTCAAGATGTTCTTGAGGCTACCAAGAATATAGATATTACTGTTGTTGATATGCCAACAATAAAACCTCTTGATGTTGATATTATTAAAAAATATTCTGTCAATAATGTTTTCACGGTAGAAGATCACTCTATTATCGGCGGCTTGGGTTCTGCTGTTGCTGAAGTAATAGCTGAAGAAGGGCTTGGAGTTAAATTAAACAGGATTGCTGTGAATGATCAATTCCCAGAGTCTGGATTGCCAAGTGATTTATACGACAAATATGGCTTAAGTGCTAAAAAGATTAACCAAAGGATTACAAATGTCTTGGGTAAATAAAGATACTGAAATATATTGCTCTTTTGCGAAAAACGCCGGAAACACAGGCTGCCAGATGATGAACACAGCATTTCATTATTATGGGTTGAATAAAATATATAAATCGTTTTCTGTTGATAATATAGAGTCTGCTATAAATGCTGTTAAAACGTTAAATATAAAAGGTTTTGCCATCACTATGCCTTATAAAAAACAAGTTCTTAAATATGTTGATCAGCTTGACAGATCAGCAGAAATTGGAGCGGCTAACACCGTTATAAACAAAAATGGCACTTTAAAAGCATATAATACTGACTATTTAGCGGCAATTGATTTTTTAAAAGATTTTGTCGAGAAGGGTGAATTATATATTTTAGGAAATGGTGGATATTCCACTGCCGTTCAAGCAGCAGCTAAAAAACTTGATATGGAATATAAAATTATAGATAGAACGAATTGGGATATGATAGAATCAATCCAGAACTCGACAATATACAATTGTACACCGGTGAAAAACTTAGATAAAATTGTAAAGAGTAACAACTATTTTATAGATTGTTTGGTTTCTACAAAAACTGGAAAAATGTTAGCAACAAATCAAGCAAGTCACCAATTTATGCTTTACACTGGTTTACAATTTCCTTTAAAGAGATAAAATGAAAAAAATTATTGTTTACAACAACTGGGGAGATACCCCTAAACATTGGATTAAGAGAATAAGCAAACAGTCTCCAACGGGGTCCCGCTGGGGGGATATACAATTAGTATCTAATGTTGAAGAAAGTGATATAGTTATTATTTGCGATGGTGTTTCAAATATGACAAAAAAAGAATTTGAAACATTTTTAAAAAAAGATAAGATCTTTCTGCAAAGAGAACCCTCCCATGTTCAGGGGCCAATAAAAATTAACAAATCAAAAGTTTTAAAAGCGATCACCTATGAAAATCACTATCCATATGTTGATTGGTATGTTGATATGGATTATAATAAATTATCAAATATAAAAATTGATGATCGCTTTAAAGATAAAAAAAATCCAATTTGTGTAATAAGCAGTAAAGCATTTACGGATGGTCAAAGAAAAAGATTATCTTTTTTGAAAAAAATTCAACAAATGGTTGAAATTGATTTTTATGGCCAGATACATATATCAAAAATGTTTAACAACTATTGTGGCCCTATTGAATTTGGGGTTAATGCAGATGGTTTATATAATCCCGCCGGTGCTTATCCCTATAGGGACAAATCCAGAATATTTGAATATAAGCTTTCTATTTCATTGGAAAACGGTAGTCAAAAAAACTTTTTTACTAGAACAACTGAAGATTTGCTATGTTGGGCTCTCCCAATTTATTGGGGCTGTCCGAATATAGAAGATTTTTTTCCAAAACACTCTTACAGATATATTGACATAGAGCAGGAAACTTTTACAAAAGAAGAAATAGAATACTTGTTAAGACCACCAGAACAACAAGAGTTGTACGCTCTGGCTGAAGCAAGAGATTTGATATTAAATAAATATAATTTTTTCCCGTATATTTCAAATATTTTAAAGGACTTATAATGATTTACTATTCCAAAATTGATAATTCACCATTGTTTAGTATTCTGAGACTATCTGAAGTGACAGAACAAAGAAAGGATATATCACCTGAGACCGAATGCTTGCAAGTAGCTGCTAAAAAAGTTTCCAAAGGTATGAAGTGGCCTCGGCATAAACACTTGCCCATAGAAAGAAATACTAATAAAACTCAGGAATCTTGGATCATATTCTCTGGAGCCATCCGTGCCGATCTTTATGATATTGATGATAGTTTAAGTATGACAACAGAGTTATTCGCAGGAGATATGGTGGTGGTTTATAATGCCGGTCATGCACTTGAAGTTTTAGAAGATAACACAGTTCTTTATGAATTTAAAAATGGTCCGTATTATGGCAGATTAAAAGACAAGGAGAATTTTTGATGTTTGCATACAAACTTAGTCGATATAATATTGACAAATATGATTTTAAATCTCATTTTTTAAAAATATTTAATTGTGATGATTTAAGTAAATTACATGAAAAATATATTCTTACGAAGAAGTTTAACATGACAAATAATTCGGATACTGTTTTTCATGATAAGTTTTATAATAATATGAGGAATGATGAATATTTTATAAATTTATATGAATGCTTTATAAACGAATATGTGACAACCTTATTTGATGAAAAATTCGTTTTTCAAAAATCACCGACTCTTCGTATTCATTTTGTAAATAACTGGGCAACACCTGAATTTCATACTGATACACAGGATGGATATTCACATCCGACTGGTGAAATTAATTTTATTTTACCTTTAACCACCTGTTATGATACGAATTCTGTTTGGATTGAAACCGTCCCAAAAAAGGATGAGTTCATCTCTGCTACGATGCAATATGGAGATCTTCTTCAATTTTCTGGTGGAGAACAAAAACATGGAAATAAGATTAACGAAACTGCACACACTCGCGTTTCTTTTGATTTTAGAGTGTTGCCTTTGAGCAAATATGATCCAAATTATTCTAAAACATCTGCAACAACAAAAACAAAGTTCATTGTTGGTGGCTATTACAAGAGGCTAAAATGAAAATTAACCAGTTCGCTCCTTATATTGGTGATGAGGAATATAAGAAAATTAAAGAATGCTTTGATTCAAATTGGATAACCGAAGGTCCACTTTGCGCGGAGTTTTCTGATAAACTTTTAAAACTGACTGGGGCTAAATATGGTGTTTTTGCTCCGAACGGCACTTTGGCACTCTATTTGGCTCTAAAAGCAGCAGGTATTAAGCCGGGAGACGAAGTATTGGTGTCCAATTTTACCTTTATCGCGTCAGCAAACGCTATAGAAATGATAGGGGCAACACCAGTTTTTGTTGATATTAATATGGATTTACATATAAATATAGAACACGCTGAACAGCTTATTACTAAAAAAACTGCTGGTATCATGCCGGTACATATTTATGGAACTGCTTGTGATATGGATTCGGTAATGAAATTTGCCAAGAAGCACAATTTAAAAGTCATCGAAGACGCAGCGCAAGCAATTGGAGTACATTGGAATGGAAAACATTGTGGAACATTCGGGGATGTTGGTACATTTTCTTTTTTCGCGGATAAAACAATAACAACTGGCGAAGGCGGCTTTGTGGTTACAAATGATGAAAAGATATATGAAAACCTTTTATATATAAGAAACCAAGGCAGGATTAATCGTGGTTCTTTCCTACATCCAGAGATTGGCTACAATTTTAGAATTACTGATTTACAAGCAGCAGTTGGGCTTGCCCAGTTTTCAAAACTAACAGAAATTATTGAGAAGAAAAATAAAATTTATGATCTTTATACAGAGAAATTAAAAAATAAAGATTTTTGTATTTTAGAGCCAAATGAAAAAAGTAGTTTTGTGCCATTCAGAATCGCTTTGTTTTATAAATATAATGTTAAAGATTTGATGAAATATTTAACTGATAATGGTATAGAAACTAGAACTTTTTTCTACCCTCTACACAATCAACCTTGTTTTGTTTCAAAAGACTGGACAAGATCAGAATATAAGAATAGCACATACGCATATGAACATGGACTTTGTATGCCTTCATATGTAACTTTATCTGAAAAAGAAATCGATTACATTTGTCAGAGGTTGAATGAATATGTCGTATAGAAAAAACTTTTCCAATATATATGATTTTGTATATTCTTCTAAGGATTATAAAAGAGAGTGTGATTTTATTTTATCTTTAGTGGGAGAAAATAAAAAGATTTTAGATGTTGGGTGCGGAACTGGTACACACGCTGCTATTATATCAGAAAAAAGCAATTTTGTACATGGAATAGATATATCTGAGGATATGATCAATGTAGCTAAAAACAAATATCTTGCTTTGGAAAATATTGATTTTATTAAATCTTCTGTTGAAGCATATTTGTCTAAAACTAAAATTAAATATGATGCTGTTATTTGTATGTTCAATATTGTCAATCATATAAATAAGTTGGAAGATTTGATGGTGTTTATTAATACTTGTTCTAGATTATTGAAATCAGATGGTTACATTATTTTTGATTGTTGGAATAGCGTTGCATGTGCCATTGAAAAACCTTGGAAAAATTCTTCGGATCATAAAGTTATAAATGATGAAATATGTAAAATATCTACCACAACAGAAGTTAGTTCAATGGCATCTAATGCTAATATGCATATTGTTGTAGAATGTCCTTCTGAAGTAGTTGATTTAAAACTGAACAACTTGGCTTTGTGGTCCCCTAGGCTTTATGCAGAAATATTGACCTTAAATAATATATATTTGGAAAGTATTATAAACATGAAAGATTTTTCCAAAGGAGCAACGGAAACAAATCATAGAATTTTATTTGTTGGGAGAAATAGACGATGAAACTTCATATTGGATGTGGCAATGTTATATTGCCAAATTGGATAAATTTAGACATCCAAGCAACAGAGGGTGTGGATATTATTGATGATGTTAGAACTCTTGAGAAAATTGAAAACAATTCCTGTGATATTATATACGCATGTCATATATTGGAACATATATCAAGAAACAATGTCCAAAGGGTTATAGATAAATGGTATTCAAAAATAAAACCCGGAGGAAAGATACGCATAGCAGTTCCTAATTTTGAAAAAATAGCTCAATGGTATTTAAAAAATGGCAATCTTCAAGATATATTGGGATTGACAATGGGCGGACACAAGGATGAATGGGATAAACATGGGATGATTTTTGATAAAAACACATTAACAAAAATATTATTAAAAAGTGGTTTTCACTCTGTTGAAAAATGGGATTGGAAATCAACTGATCATTATAAATATGATGATTTTAGTCAAGCATATTTGCCACATATGCAAAAAGACGATGGCTTATTAATGAGCTTGAATATTGAGGCACTTAAATAAGAGGTAAAAATGAGTAAAAAAGTAGCACTAATAACAGGTATTGCAGGACAAGACGGAAGTTATCTATCAGAACATTTATTGTCTCTTGGATATGAAGTTCATGGTGTTGTAAGGAGACATTCAGTAGCAGAAAACCAAAGCTTTCGTTTAAACAAACTGCAAAATAAAGTCACAACACATTACGGCGATCTATTAGATTACCCTTCATTGAATAGAATAGTTAGTAAGGTGATGCCAGATGAAATATATAATCTCGGTGCGATGAGTCATGTGAGGGTTAGTTTTGATATGCCATCTTTTACTATTAAAACCAATGCTCTTGGTGTTTTGCACATGCTTGAAGTTTATAGAACAACTTGCCCCAACGCCAAGTTTTATCAGGCCAGTTCTTCTGAAATGTTTGGAAATACAGTCGATGAAGATGGTGTCCAACGCCTGACCACTTCTATGAACCCCGTTAGCCCATATGGTTGTGCAAAAGTGATGGGCTACAATCTTGTGCGTCATTATAGACAAGCTTACAAACTTCATGCATGTAATGGTATTTTATTTAACCATGAGTCGCCACGACGAGGATCTAACTTCGTCACGAATAAGGTTGTTAAAGGAGCGGTGTCTATAAAAAAAGGATTACAAGAAAATTTAGAACTAGGAAATATGGATTCATATCGCGATTGGGGTCACTCTAAAGATTATGTAAGGGCTATGCACATGATTGTGAATCATGAAACTCCCGAAGAATTTATTGTTGCCACTGGTCAAACACACTCTGTTCGCGATCTTTGTGAAACGGTGTTTTCAAAACTTGATATGGATTACAAAAAATACGTTGTTCAAAATCCCAAATATATGAGACCAGAGGAATTAAAATACTTAAAAGGAGATCCCTCAAAAGCCCGTGATGTGCTGGGTTGGAGCCCCGAATACACATTTGAATCTATGTTAGATGAAATGATTGAAAGGTGGGAGAAAGAGTTGTGAAAATATTAGTAACGGGGCATAAAGGATATATTGGAAGTCATGTATATAATGATCTTGTCCGTCTTGGGCACAATACTGTCGGTATCGACCTAAAAGATGGTCAAGATATTCTTCATTGTCTCCCGGATGAACATTTTGATTTTGTTTTTCATTTTGCCGCTTTACCAAGAGTAGAATATTCTGTTAAAAATCCTAGTTACACTTTAAAACAAAATGTGTTAATAACTTCTGTCCTTCTTGAATGGGCTAAAAACCATGGTGTTAAAAGATTTATTTTTTCATCCTCGTCTGCTGCATTAGGTGATGGAACCGGGCCGAAATCTCCATATGGTTTACACAAACTAATATCAGAAATGGAGTGTAAATTATATTCAGATTTATATGATTTAGATACAGTTTGTCTTAGATATTTTAATGCTTATTCTGAAAATCAGAAATATGGCGGATCTTACTCTACTGCGATTTGTGCTTGGATGGAAATGATTCGACGAAAAATGCCGTTAAGATTTGATGGCGATGGCGAACAAACAAGAGACCTTGTTCATGTTGAAGACATTTCAAACGCAAATATTTTTCTTATGCAAAATAAAATAAGCAATCCTGATAGCGTTTTAGGTGGAAAGATATTTGATGTTGGCTCCGGACAATCAGTTTCTATGAAATATATTAAAAACTTTATTGATAGAAATCATTTAGTAGAGTGGAATCACGCCCCCGAAAGAAAGGGCGATGTGAAACATACGTTAGCAGATATTAGTGAATTGAAAAAATATGGATGGGAACCGCAAGTCACCATTGAGGAGGGTTTAGAAAGATGTTTCAAAAGGGTGATTTAGTAAAATGGTATGAAATGTATGGAGATATTTCAATAGTTAGGGATTCTGGAATTGGAGTTATTATATCATATCAAAAATATGATTTTTTTGGTGAAAACCCAACATATATTTATAGAGTTTTTAGAAACGAATATAATGATTATATGAATTTTGAGCAGTATACATTAGAAAAAATAAAAGGAGAAAATAATGAAACTAAGTAATCAAGCAGTCGGAGCCGTTATGATGGCTCTTCAAAAATCTCTGATGGAACAATCAGATATTGTACCAGTTCTTCGGGGTTTCAATCTTGAAGTGAATGATACTGGTGAGGTTATTGTAAAAAATCCTCCAACAGTTAAGGCAAAGTCTGCTGGAACAACAATATCTGAGACGGTTAAAAGTTAATGCCAAAATATGTTTATCATTGTAAAGATTGTGATGGTAACTTTGAAACCGTTCACGGCATGACAGAAAATCAAGATCATTGTGAAATATGTTCATCGTCTTCTTGTTTACAGAGAATACCACAGATGCCGTATTTTAAAACATTTGAATCAAAAGAGGCTGGCAACCGTTCACCTGTCGGTGATAAAGTTAAAGAAGCAATTGAAGAAAATAGAAGAATTTTAAAACAACAAAAGAAAGAAGCAACAACGGAGTGGGAAAAAGATGTTTAACTTTACAACTTGGGTCACAATAGCACTTATAGCGTCCGTAATAGCCAATATTATAGCCTTTTGGTACATTCGCCGGGTATTGGTAAAGCTACTTTTTGTGTCTGGTAATATAGCTGATTTGGTGGTTTTAATAAGAAATTACAATGACCATTTGAAATCCATCTATCAGCTTGAAATGTATCATGGTGATGAGACAATAAAATTTTTAATGTCTCACACTACAAGTCTTGTGGAAATGCTTGAAGAATATCAAGATGTTTATTCCATTACGGTTCCAATCGAAGAGGAACCTGAAGACGCAAAAGGCACAGAAAAGGAGGACGAAGATGCCACGCCGCAAATCAACGAAAAGAATGTATTTTACGCAGGATCACGAAAACGCGATAATTGAATATTGTAAAACAACCTGCAATAAAAGAAGAACAGTCTTATACATTAAATGGATCCAACCAGCTTTTGATGAGATGGTTGATAAAATAGTTTATACTTACAAATTTACAACCCTTCCAAACATTGATGACTTGAGAGATGAATGTAAAGTGTGGTTGACAACTATACTTGAAAAATACGATCCAAACAAAGGGTCAAAAGCGTTCTCTTATTTTTCTGTTATTACGAAAAATTGGTTTATTCATAAAGTAAAGCAAACTACAAAAAGAAACCAACGAGAGGTGGACTATGAAGATGCTTTGAAACAAGTGGATGAGGATGTTATAACTTGTTATAATCCTTTTTTAGAAGAAGAAGAATTTAGAGATTTTTGGAAATCCCTCTGGCAAGAAATTGAATGTTGGCAAACTAACGATATGAAAGAAAACGAAAGAAAAGTTTACAATGCTGTTAGGACTATATTGAATTCTGTTGAAGAAATAGACATTTTCAACAAAAAGGCAATTTATTTATATTTAAGGGAGTTAACGGGTTTAAACACAAAACAAATCGTTTCTCAACTAAACAAACTTAGAAAAAGATACCACTTATTTAAGAAAGATTGGGACGACGGCAAAATTTGATTAAAATCTAATTATTAATGTTATGAGTAAAAAAGTAGATAAATATTTGGACGAAGTTATCGGAAATATCAGAGATGACCGAGAGATAACAAGAGAATTGCTTGATGATGCAATTAAGTGGCTATCAAAAGATGAAGCTAGGCATCGTGAAATTGGCATAACTTTATCAAAATATGTTGAAACACTTCAAAGATCGAACGAGCAACTTGTGAAAGTTGCATCATTAATGGCCAAAAAAGATGGAAATGCTGGTTTAACATCAGAAGATATGGAAGGCATTTATGAACTTATTGCTAAGGATAAAGGTGAAAAATAATGTCAATAAAACATTTTTTCACATCGTATTTTGATTCTCTTTCCGATAAAGAGACTCGATATCATATGAATGAAGATTTGGATAATGATATAATAGAAGATTTTTATTTTAATTTTTATGAAGGCAAGGATTCATTTTCTGCTGTTGTGCTCCAAGTCAACGATGTCTCTCCCGGAAATAATAGCCAACAAAGTGGTGATGGTGAATATTTTATAACTAAGGTGAGACCTATTGATATTCACGATTTCATTATTCCAAATCCTTGTGAGCCCGGTTTGTCCGTTGGAGCAAGATCAGAGCGCATTGATCTTCATCCTACAGCCTTCTCCAATTTTAAAGGTGTTCAAAATCAAGTTAAAGTTGGCGATGTTGTTAGGTGTTATTTTGAACAACAAGGTCCTCAATTCCATGGAAAACAAAGAGGTTTGAGATTTTATGAAGAAATTGTTGAAGAAGCTGTTGGGAAATATGATTATGATTGTTTGGGAAAATTTCAAGAAAATTCTTCAAAACAATCTTTTGATGCCCCCCGTTCAACAAAAAATTATGTACCCCAACAGCCAACTTATGACCCCAACAGAACAGGAGCAGAAAATGCTTTGGGTATTGGAACTTCAACCATTATTGATGGGAATATAGCTGACAAAGATTTAAATTGCAAGTTGTGGCCATTTACAATCGAAGGAAATACATATAAGGACGGTTGGTGCAGAACTGGAAAATATGTTGGAAGGGGTACGAATTTTCATGTTATAAAGTCTGGTAAAGGGGGCCCAAATGGAAAACAAACAGTTAGAAATTATCGATCTGCCCAGCCCGGACATGGTATTAACTACTGGAAATATATGAAAAAAGCATATGGTATCAAATATGTTATCACTACTAACCATGAACCACTTAGAGTATCTAAAAAAGATCGAAAAGCAGGTGAAGAAAAATCTCAATATGTTAGAAATATTGAGCAAGTGTTAGGCGTTAATTCTGTCCTACAAGCAGGCTGCGGATCCAAGGCTCCAAGGATATGGAAAAAAGTTTTTGAATGGTTAAGTAGAGGTGATTGTTTAATACACTGTTCTCATGGGGCCGATAGAACGGGTGCCTGTATAGCTCGCTGGCAAATTGATACTTTAAATTGGAGTCAAGAATTGGCATATGCAAATTCTAGAAAACACGGGTTTAAATCAAGAAAGCATCCCGGATATGGCAAAGGTCCTGATCCAAATAGATCTTTACGTTATTTTATTGAAACAGGCCGCCGCGAACCGGGTGCCAACTGGGACGGAAAACTGGGTCGTGGTGACAAGCAGGATTAAATAAAATGTCAATAAAACAATTTTTCACATCGTATTTTGATTCTCTTTCTGATAAAAAAACCCGATTTCATTATGACAAAGAATTAAGAACAAAATTGATCGAAGATAGGTATTTCAATTTCTATAAGGGTAAAAAGAAATTTGCTGGTGTTATTCTTCAAGTAAATTATGATCGCCCATCTGCTGGCACACAAACTTCTCCTGATGATTTTTTAATTGCTAAAATTAGACCTATTGATATTCACGATTTCATTATTCCAAATCCTTGCGAGTCCGGATTGATTCAAGGTGCAGTGGAGGAAAGAATTGATCTTCACCCAACAGCATATTCGGACTTTAAAGCTAGTGATCAATTGATGCAAGTTGGTCAAGTTGTTGAGTGTTATTACGAAGTACAAGGTCCACAAAGTCATGGCAAACAACGAGGTTTGAGATTTAGAAAAAATATGATTTATGGCGATGCTGTTGATAGACGGTTTACTTGTTTAGAGAGATATTCAGATGCTTTTAAAAATAGCTCCAGAGAAGCTTGGGCCAAATCTAAATCTACCCGCACTCCTGTCCCACGGGGACTTGGTGATGTAGTTCACCCTCCATCAAATTCTGAAGTTTGGAGATACACATCCTCTCAGGTTGAAACAATGACAAAATCAAACACTCTGCCGCCCGATTGGGACATTAAAAACTTTCCATTAAAAACTTTTGTTAGTAAAGGAGATGGATCTTTATTGGTTGACAAATTTGCTGCAAGAGCATTGGATAATTTATATAACATTTGGGAGACAGAGCAAACACCTCATCCTAATTTAGAACAATATCAGGATCAGGATTATATCGGCTCATTAAAACCTCTCTTCCCGAAAATAGTCAGCACTTACAGAGATCACGATCACAACGAGGACGTTGGAGGGGCAAAAGGGTCCCAACACACTCATGGTAAAGCATTCGACCTTGTTGTATCCGGGTGGTCAAAAATGGATAGGTTAGATCTTATTTATAGAGCATATGACCTTGGTTTCCGTGGTTTCGGAGTTGGAAATACTAGGTTACACATAGATACTCGCAAAACCAAAAGCTATTGGGGTTATAAATCTGGCGGATGGTGTTCTTCACCCGGAAAAAATGGTTGTGGCAAATTTGAAGATGGAGCGACTGGTAACTGGGTCTACATACAAAAAAACGAAATGCCATGGGCAAAATAAGGAGTCAATGTGTCAATAAAACATTTTTTTACATCATATTTTGATTCTCTTTCTGATAAAGAAACTCGACATCATTTGAAGAACGAGATAAAATCAAAAATAATTGAAAATCAATATTTTAATTTTTACGAGGGTAAGGAAAATTTTTCTGCTGTTATATTACAAATAGATTCGCAAAGGCCGTCACAAGGAAGTACAAAGACTATTGATAACTTTTTGGTTGCCAAGGTGAGACCTATTGATATTCACGATTTCATTATTCCAAACCCTTGTGAACCCGGTTTAATCCAAGGTGCTGTGGAGGAAAGAATTGATCTCCATCCAACAGCATATTCGGACTTTAGAGGTGACAATCAAATACTGCAAGTTGGGCAAATTGTTGAATGCTATTATGAGACTCAAGGACCAGAACATCACGGTAAACAACGAGGATTGAGGTTTTCCAGTAATATGGCCTTTGGTGACACTAGTGCAGAAAAATATGATTGTTTGGAAAGATATTCAGAAGCATTTTCAGCAAAAGCCTTATCGGAACATCAATCACTTGCTAACCAAATATATAATCGAAGTACAAAACAACCCATGAAACCACTGGATGCAACTGAAAGAGATAGTTGGCCAACTTACACTGAAAAACCAAATAGAAAAAATGCGGGTAAAACACAGTCATTTCCATATGATAGATTAAAATTTGGAAGTGATGAATGTTGTTCTCCGAAAAATCCCGATGCATTAACGGTTCAAGAATATTTTACAGATGCGCAATGGCAAGCGTATGTAGAAAAATTATCTAGCTATGAGGGAAGACACCGCTCTGTTAATCCTTGGGGTTATGTTGGTAGATTTCAATATTCATTAGGCGCACTTAAGAGATGCGGTCTTATTAGTGGGAGTTTAAGAAAAAAGGCATTAAAAGCCACACCAAAAGGAGTACAAAAAGGTTCATACGCAGCCGAAACTTATAAATCTGTATCAATTGCGGGCTTGTATTCAAAGGATCTTAATCCTGTTGGTCGCGCTGTTATAAAAGTTCTTTCAAATAACCGATGGCAAGGTAAACATGGCGTTTATTCTTTAAAAGAATTTCTTCAAAATAAAAACAGAGTTCAAGAAAAAACATTACCTATATATACCAATGGTAATTTTGATAGTATAAGGAAATACGTTGAAAAAGATAATCTTTGTGATACCGCTGGGAAATTAGCTTTTAGTCACTTGGTTGGTCCCGGACATGTCATTAGATTTTATAAAAATATAGATAGAGCAGATGGTAATGGAGCTTTTGGCAGTAGATATTATATTGGTGTTGGAACCGCTGTAAAAGCTGTGTGTTCATAAAAATGATATTTTTTTATAAACAAAATATTTATATACATATTGGAGTTTTAAATGTCAAACAATTTTGAAACTTTTGTTGTTTCGGTACCAGATCGAATCAACAGTTGGGTTAGAAATATGATTGAAAAGGGCGTTCCTAACGGTCTTTTTTGTACCGCTGTTGATGAACCTATACCTTCATTCGAAGTTGCTCCATGTGAAAAAGTTATCCATGGGCAGAATGATTCTTCTATAGTTTTGGGAAGAGATAGAACTAGTTCATTGGCATCTGGTTGTGGCGGAAAAGGTATAACACAATCCGGTATGATTGATCTTGTATGTGGAAGGCTTGCCTCAGTTCAGTCTGAGAAAATAAGAAAAAGTGAAAAACTTATAGATAAAAATCAGAAAGTTAACCCTAATTTTGCCGCCGATGCCGCAAGAATTTATATAACCCAGAAAACTCTAAATATTGATGAGGATTTTGGATTTAAAAAACAAAAGGGATCTTCATCTTTACACAAATCTGCTATTGGAATTAAATCAGACCACACAAGAATAATTGGTAGAGAGTCTGTTAGAATTTATGCTGGTCTTGGAAGATGGGAAGGTGTTGGCAATAAGGGAGAAACTTGTGCTAATGGAGAAACCATACCAAGAGGATCTGGAAAAATAGAATTTGTTGGTGGAAATGCTTCTGAAGACAAATTACAACCTGCTGTTTTGGGCGACAAATTGAAAGAATATTTAAAAGAACAAAGTGATAAAATGATTGATATTTATGATGACCTCTTAACAATTAATCAACAACTTTCAAAATTGAACGCAGTGGTTGGTGGCCTAACTCAAGATGTTGGTATGGTTAGTTCGGTCGTAACAAATATAGAAAAAATGTCACAAAAGGTAAAAGATTCGCTAAGTACTAAGTTGGAACAGTTCAAATCTCTTGAGGCCGGACCAGCCAGTAGTAAAAAATCCTTTCTCAGTAAAGACGTTTTCTTAACATAAGGTTTATTAATGACAACTGAAAATAATTCTAAATTCTTATCACTACAAAAAGATGTATGTGAAAAACCTCCGGGCACACCAAAAGAAAAGGACAAGATATGTCCGACGTGTATACCGAATCCTTCTTTTCTTGAAAGAGATTGGACAAAGGAAGAAAGACCATGGTTGAATGAAAAAACTTGCGAATACACAGTTGCGGTTTATATAAATGATTTTGGAGAATCTTGGACGACAGATAATGTATCTGAAGCTGATTATTATCAAGAAGTTGATTTAGGAAATGGCATGTCTACAACTGATCCTTTAAAAGTTCTTAGGAAAACTTATATAAGGGCCGGTATCAGACAGATGTTGCGATTTTTTGGCAAAAAAGAGACTGATGAAATTGTATGCGCAACTTTACAAGTTGATCTTGTTGATGATGAATCAATATGGTCACCAGCCGTTCATGCTCTTGGTCGCATGGCGACACTTGGCATCTCTGAAATTGAATGGGACATTACCGACCGGCGTGATGAATGGATTTGGGAAGATGGCTGGACATGGCAAGTAAATACCCAAACAGATTCATTAGGTGAATTGGTAGAAGGAATGGTTGAAGATACTGAATTTTTCAAACAACAACAAGCAAGGTGTGGTAATATATATGATGTAGATTACGAAGATTTTTTCAGATCAATAAAACAAGTAATAGATTTAGATTCAGAAGCAGTAGTTGAAGAGACGGAAATTGATCCATCAATCATGAGCGAACATCCAGAAATTAAAAATTTACAAGCTCTTGAATTATATGCGAGAGCGAATGAGCATTATTTTTATGGGCCAAATTCTATAATGTTAGTCAAGATTACAATCCCAGCACATATTTTTGATTTTGTTCCAAATGCTGTAAAACAACCAGCCACCGGCACTAGTAAAGATGAAATAATTATAAAAGCTCATGATTTTGAAATGGGTATAAAGAGAGCAAGTAGCGCATTTCAAACATTTTCACAATATCAAGCATATTTTTATAAGTTTGAAAACGGCTCTTTGATGCATGATTTTCCTAGAAATCCCGAACCTTCATCGCTTGAATCGGATCCGCAAGTAATAGAGCCAATGACCGAAGAGCCTTTTCCAGAAGTTTTCCCAGAAGAATTGGATAATTTAACAAATCCTAGTGATCCAAATTTTCTTGCTTTTGAAAATTTAAGAGAACCTTTTTATTTAAAATTTTACATCAACCGTCTCGTTGATTTTGAAGAGATATTAAAATTGGTATTAGAAGATGCTGGTTTTCACTATCAAACGTGGTGGTCTGCAAAAAATGCATTTGAAATTAAAATTGTATTTGACAAAACTGATGAACTGCGCCCCTATGTAATAAAAGAAATACATGCGAGACAACAAGGTTGTGATTTTAAACTTTGTCAAGGTGGAGCGGAACTTATAGATTCGTTTGGCTGGAATGAAGACCAGACCCTTCTTGGATACATTGCTAATTTGTTTGAAATTAATAATGAATTACGGGCCCCAAAATCTCCAAATTGGCTTGACTTTACGGTTAAATATACTTATCCTCCATTGCTAGTAAATTATGGAAGTTCTGAAAAATTTACTGATAAAACTTCTCTTAATTGTATAATGAGTGCATTTGATAAACTTGATGATTTTGTTCTAAATGAAGCCGTCTCTTTTGCAAAAGTATTTGCTTACAAGATGAATCAAAATACCTGTAAGATATTGGCAACATCAAATGAGGGTAAACCTGCACAGTTTGACATAATTGGTCGAGATGAGGGCGAGCCAACATATTCTGAAGTATATGAGTCTTCTCTTGATGAAATGGGAGAAATTATAGCAGGAGAAGATAGTACACTTAAAAGTTTGAAAGACTGGTCAGCAGATATCAATAAAGAGGGAAAATGGGAAGGTTTAAAAAATATTCTTAACCCCTGTGAGTGGAATAGAATATCCACTGAAGCTGTTAAATGTATGTTGTCTGGTATGACATTAGATGAAGGTTATAAATCACTATTAAAAGCTACTGTTGGTGCCTTAGCAGAAGAGGGTCTTGAAATATTAATGGCGGGTCTCCCAGCCGACCTTCAAGAAAGAGTTAGGAACCAAGTTGAACAACAATTTAAAGATTTACCGATGCCGTGGGATGAAAAATATAAGTCTGGAATGTATAAAGAAGGTAAAAAGAATAATACAAAAGCCAATCAATCAACTGGTGTTGAGAAGAAAATTAATAAACAAATAAAAGGTGCTTCAACTATTATTCAAAAATTACAACTTTTAAAAAGCTCTTTTAAATATAGGTATTCTTTTGATGGCGCGGCGGCGTTGGGTGATAAACATTTCTCGACCGGGCCAACAACATCAGGAAAAATATATAGAATCGACTCAGAAGAAGGCCCCAAGGATATCAACAGATGGATGAATTACACAGAAATGATGTATAATCGGCATAATCACGATACATCAGAAGCACAAATTGTAGATTCTGGTCTTGGTCAAAAAATACCTCCGACTCTTGAAGTTCACTTAAAAGAATATTTTCCAAAATTTGATTTTAGTGATCTGACACTTTATTTTGGGCCGCAAGTTGAACAACACATCTTCGCCATGCGATCTGCTCATGGATCGGGCTACGCCGCAGCGGCTTACTATAACTCAGTATACGAAAGTATTTTCTTTGGCCAGTCTATTGTATCCGAGAGAGCAAAATTAGAGGAAACTTTTCAGTGGGAAAAAATTAAAATAGGGCTTTTTATACATGAGTTGGTACACTTTATACAAGCCAAAGAAAAAGGTTTGGAATCCTATGTAATAACTAGAAATCATAGTACCATTGAAAACCCTAACAGTGAAGAATATAAAGCCACCTTGGAAGGTCATGATAAACATAGTGCTGAACAAGAGGCCGATCTTATTGCGCGAGAATTTTTATTAAAATTAGAAAAAAATAACAGCGTTTGGAACAAAATGACTTCGTGGGTTGCATATGGTTTTGAAAGAATTTTAGAAGATGTGGGTCTTAATTTTGATATAGCAGATGAACAACGCTGGTCTGCTGAGATTTATGAGAATGACAAAAAAGTTGATTACGGCATGTTCGGAAACACTTTTATGATTGGTGAAAACAATCCTTTGAATCTTGAACGAAATAGAGAAAATTTGATAAAAGAAATAGAAGATTTTAAAAAATCTATTCCCGGCAATGCCGATTATGTTACAGCAGTTGAAAAATTGAAAGTTTTTCAAAATATTGATAAAACAGATCCTGATTGTAAAAAACTTATCGCAGGTGAAATTTTTAAACAAGAAACAATCAAGGGGCGAAAATCGTGGCAAGATAAATATGGATCGGATCTTAAAAAATTGGATGATCTAAGACTAATAAGAAACCAAATGTGCGTTGATTTAAAAGCAAATTTAACAGATGAAATTATTGATCCAATTATAAAAATTTTAGGTGGAGTGATAAACAAAACAGAACCGACTGTAGATCCCGACGACCCAACGAACTGGCAAGGCGTGACAGGTAGAGACAGGCTTTTTGAAGAAGTGGAAAGAATTTTCTTGTCCGATGAGTGGGACCGGTTTACTCCAACAAAATACAATACAGGAGTTCCTTGGAATACTGAATCAACCAACCAATTCGTTCCCGGTGTTAACCATTGGGAGCAAACAATTGCTACTGCAATTGGTTCTGAAATAGTATTTTTAGGTAACGTTGAAGATTGGTCAGGCTGGAACAAAGACAGGGCAGGTTTCCCAGAATTATGCCATAAACAAGGTCATGTTAGTCTTGAACCGGGCGCAGGTAAAAATTGGGAGTTAGCTTTCGATGAATCTGGAGAATATCGCAACGATCCAAGCTTGGGCACTAATGAAAGAACCCGACTTTATTTTAGACATAGTTACCAAATTATTAGAGAGTCAAAACAAGTTATTAAAAAACAAAAAAACAAACCACATCTTACCGTGGAATACGATTCCCATCTAGAAGGTAATAAACATCGCTTAATCCCTAATCAAGTTGTTGTTCATAACAAAGTTACTGATGAATATTTCTTTTTTAAAGGGACTCAATATCACATGAAAAATGGTAAAAGACACCCCGGTCCAGATCCTGATTTAGTTTCTGATGAAAGAGGATATAAGCCTTATTATGATGCGCTTGCATCTGGGGATTCTCGCGATGCCGGACAAATTGCATTCTCCGATGGCGGCTCAGATGTTACTACCGATCCGGTACCGACCACGCCATATGAAGTTACCGATGAAATTAGAGCCTTATCGGATAAATATGCTTCTGAGCCAAGAAAATATACTCGCCGAAGGAAATCAATTAAGATTGTTCAAGCGGCTATACTTAAAAAATTGAACATAACAGATCCAGCCAAGCAAAGAGAAAAATTAGGCATCGCCTCCGGTGCTGCGGTTCCTGATGGTCATTGGCATATGAAAACACAAAATGCTTGGAAAGAAGTTACTGGTCAAAAGAAAGGTGATAGATATCCCGATACTCTTATTGAAGCTCTGACTCTCATAAACAATTCGTCGTATGTTCCCGAAACCGCCCCTCAGCCTGTTATAGAAAAACCCAAGTCTCAACCTCAAGAGAATAAAGTGGTTCCAAAAAATAATAATACCCCAAGCGAACAGAAAAAAAATAATAACACTATGTCTGAAAAAGACAAAGAGGAAAGGAAAAAAAGATTCCGACTTGTATCTCTTAAGCCCGGAGACACAATGCAACAAGGGACCTTTGGTAAAGCTCTAGGAGGCACTCAGAAGGCTCTTTGGGATGCATACAAAGATGCTATTTTACAAAATGCAACAGTTGAAGAACTTTTAACTGCATTGGAGCGTGTGCCGGGTCTTAAATTGTTGGGCGAATGGATTGGTAATCTTGACTGCCCAAATCAACATTGGGCCAGCCCACCAGTCAGTGAATTTTTAGGTACTTTGACCTACGACATGTGCGGCGAAGCTGATACAACTTTAGCCCTCCCAGATTTTAATTTCCCAAATGCTAAACCATGGTCTTGGGTATTAGCTTTGTGTGATTCGTTTGTAGATGCTCTCAACAGGTTGGTTAAAAATTTATTATATGCTTTGTTAATAAAGGTCGCACAACTTGTTGAAGCAGCCATTTGTAAAAGTTTAGCAACGCTTTCGGAAGGTGTAAAATCAGTTTTAACTGGAGATGATCGCACTTTTCAAGACATTCTTGATGATGCTATATGTGGAACTCAAGGAAAAGACAAAGATAAAAAAGATAAACAAAAAAATGGAAACACAGCAATTGGTTTATCTATGCCAAAAAGTCCGACGATGGCCGCCGCAGGTGCAATCCCTTATCAGACAGAAAAGTTTTCAGCAGATCCCAACTTTCAAAAAATTGGAGATGCAATTAGTAAAATGGCCACTGAACGAGAACTAGTCTCGGCAATATCTTGCTCTCCTGATAATCGTGATATGAGATTTATGAACAATTTGTCAAAAACCTTACCAGCGATAGTTCCAGAATTGGCAGAAGGGTTTAACACACCAGAAAAATGTTCAAAGTTTTTTACAAATATTAGCAATTTGATTGATAAAAATACAAGAAAATCACTTTGCAATTCTGTAAAAGAAGGGATGTTTACTAATTTTCCAATAGATTCAAGTATTTGTTTGACAAAGCCACAAAGAAAACAGTGGGATAAAGATCGCTGTGATATGTTTCAAAGAGCCGGTTTGAGTCCGCAAGTTGCATGTGATTTTGTGCAAGCTCAAAACGACAAAGCTCGCTCAGATTTGCAAGATATTGCAACTCTTATGGCCCAAAACCCAGCAGAGCAACTTTCAAAAGCTATACAAGAAGCATTAGATCAAAGTCAAGATCCTGATTGTAAAGCTAGAAACAGGGCGATAGCTGATGTCAACCCTCCTCAATTGGAAGAAAAAGTATTAGAAGCTTCTAAAGGATTATTCAGAAGGCTTGAAAATGCATTTTTAGACGATACGGTTGAGGACAATACAATGTTATTCGTCCCAGATCCATTCGACACTCCCGGAGTTTTAAATTGGTTGCTTTCTGATGTGAATGGTAATATTATGTCTTTACACAATGTTATCAACAATTCATGGTTTTATAAATATACGGTATGGCTTGGAAACACACCAGCATGGCCCGATACTGTCGGATTGTATATGAAAAACGAATTAGATAGAACAGTAAAGGGTGCAATTGCTGGTGGCACGAATCAAAATACTGATGGGCCAATTTTCCAAAAACCAAAAACAATTTTAGCTGTAGGTACAGCTTTGGAACGCAATCCCAATGAAGAATATCCATCTGTTAGTTGTTTGATAGATTTTGATACCAAAGATACTACAAACCTTGCAGGTGGAGTCATAGATCAGTCAATTTCTAATGTAGATATTGGCTATTACGATCAAATATCATCATGGCAACTTTCAGATGATAATGATCCTTTGGATGATGCTTTAGATGAGAGTACTTGGAAAACGATGAATTTTGATTATGCAATAAATCTTAATAAGTCATCCGCAAGAAATAAAAATTTAGTTCATGTTAAAAACGAACTACAACCTGATGTTGTTGAAATTGTTAACGAAATAGACATCAATTTGAGCGAATTAGATGGTGTCGGAGTACAGTCACATAATTTAAGAACTTATAGATCTGTTATGTTTAAAAAACATCTTCAACGTATTATGGATCAGCATGGATTTGTTATGCAATCTCTTAATAATGAAGCTGCTTCTAAAATGTATGAAGGTGCAAATAATATAATTCTTAAACATTTTATGCCTCTTTTGTTAGAAAGAGATCAAGGTCGATTGGCTCAAGGTTTTATTTTTGGAAATAAAACTGTTGAAATATTGCCAAATGATATTGAAAATATACTTAATCCAAACACGATGCAGCCTTTGAGCGATGAAGATATTGAAAATGGAGTGCTCGGAGTTAGCCAAAACCCAAGAATTACATTTTTAGATCCAAAACAATACGGAGGTAATTACGAAGAACCATATTACCATATATCCGCACCAGAACGCGAAGGGTGGATGGAACTAGCCAAAATATTTGTTCCGGGTTTTGATGGCTGCGAAGAGATGAGATCAAATTTTTTACAGTTTAAAAACATTCAGCAAAGAATTGAAAAAACTAGAACTTCGATAACTCCTCACCCTGCTTTATCTAAAGCTCCTGATTGTGTTAGAGAGATTCCATTTGATGCTATCCGATCTCCTTCAACTTTAGCAATTCTTGAAGGTACGGTGATGGCAACAATCAGGGTTTATTTGGCAGAATATTTTATAACAACAATGCCAATTATAAGTAATGTAAGAATCACTGATAAATGTTATGATGATTATCTTGTTACTTCAATTGTAGAAAAAATTAAAAATGGTTTAAAAAGTCAACATTCTTGGACAGCCACGACCTATGAGGGAGAAAATTATTGGCTCCTCTTTTTAGAGCAAGCGACTCAAGCAGCAAAACGCCGTCTTGATGCGGGAGAAATAGAAAATAATCCTGCTTTGGAACTCGCTGATAATGCTATATTAGAAATACAGAATGCGCACAACACACCCATGTGGGAAGACTTTTTCATGATTAATGATGACAGAGGCTTTTTTGATGCTTGGGCTGAGTTAAATGTTTTAATTGATGATTTAAGAGAATTGCCAAATGACGACGCTGTTTATAACGATTATATTCTTGAGTATGGACTTAGCGCAAGTGCTTATACAATACTTTCAACAGTTTTGGTTGCGTTTGGTGGCTGGACGGGTCTATTTATTACATGGCCTTTAATTGGAGGCTTGGCGATGGGTTTATCTCTTAATCAAGCCAAATTTGCATCAAAAATACTTTCAATTAGATTAGCTGAAAAACATGCAATGGTATTTTTTAAAGAATTGGTCCGCCAAGAATTAGATTTTTATAAAGAAATAATAGATGATCGTATGCCACTGAGGCCGTATATTTTTGATGTAAATAAATATTTTATTGGCGGTTCTAAAATTTTCCTTGGTGATGATAAAATTAATGCTGGAATTTATGATTATGAAGTTCCCGTTGGAAACAATCCAGAAACACATCCATATGGGACAGTTGTAAATTGCTCGCCGGACGGTCACAGACATCCTTTAGAAGGTATGAGTTTTGATGCATCTTCTTGGCCCCCCCAAATAAGTGATATTAAAAACTATGGCGGCTTTTATATTGAAAAATATTTGAGAATTGAAGACCGAGTTGAATTGGTTGAAATAGAAGATATGAGTGGTAATGAAACAACGGCTCCAATATTACCAGATCCATTAAACCCAATCCCAGAGTGGATTAAAAATCGTGATGAAATAAAATTAAAAAATGTTGTCAATATTGAAGAATTTAAAGAATTTTTAACATCTAATCAAAGTGAAATATCAGAAGAGATAAATATTTCTGATTGGTTTGGCAACGCGAGTCTCGACACGACATCTGAAAATGGTTACAAGGGCTCAACTGGAATTAAATTTGGCGTTAGAATTTGTATGGTTAGTAATGTCTCCCACCAATCAGATGCAGTTTTTGAAGAAACAAACAAACAAGTAGCAGAAAAAGAAAAGACTTTTATTTTAAATCGAATTTCATCTGTTCCAAATACTGGCTTTGTTTTCCCTGTGGCATCTTATGAACAAGATATACAAGACAATAAATTACTAAGCTATATCGACTCAGATGTGAATTTTAATCAGGATCTAAAATGTTATATTGACAAATTGGTTGAAACACCAGAATTTAAATTATTTTTTGATCATATTCTAAACGTAAAGAAATCTACCTCTTTGTTGTTGGCGTATTCTAATAAGAATTTTATTTCTTCAATTGGTTACGGAGAAAATGAGAGAACAAATGCAGATGGTGATGTAGAAGATTTTCGTCCGCCATGGCTTCCGCCGGGAGATTTTTTATTTAATGATAGCAAAGCTGAAGCAAGATCTTTATTTGTATCTAATTACAAAAGGAACGATTTTGACCCACCAGATGAGGAAATGAATATGTATGATTCTTTAAAAGATCGCACTGATGCGTTATTATCTAATCTTTGGAGCAACATAGGCAGCATGAGTGAAATACCATGGTGGCTTAGAAATCGCATGAGAAAAGATAAATCAACTGATAAAGATGGAAATCCATGTAAAAATGAATATGCGTCTCTCTTTAAAATGACTTTTGGAGACGATAGCTGATGTCAGGAGGAGCGACTATATCACCATTATTTCCTCTAACTATTGCTGACACCAATCCAAACACTGGTGGAGCATCAATCGGCTATGAAGGTCTTGATGAGACATCATTAGAAGATATGGGTGATTTGATTAATTTTCACCTTAAGAATATAATTTTATCTCATCCCGGAGAACGTGGGCCATCTTTCCCAGAATTTGGTGTTGGTATTAAACAATATTTATTTCAACAAGATTTAGAAATCAATACAGAAGAAATAATGGAAAGCATCGCATTCCAAGTTGACCAATATGCTGATTATATTCAGATAACTGATATGACTGTTACAGTTAATTCTGATTCCAATTCTATATCTATTCAAATTCCTTATTTTGTTGAATTTCAAGCAGGTGGTAATGATTTGATAAATACTTTCAATTTAACAGTAACAGAATTTCAAACTTATGATGAATTTGGTGTACAAGTTGGACCTATTTAATATATAAACAAAGAAACCAAATATTTTGTTTATTTCTATTTATTTTAAGTTGAGGGTTTCTGCATGCCAAAGAAAACAAATATCCCAATAGATTATACAAGTCGTGATTTTACGTCGATAAAAGAAGATTTAGTCGATTATGCTCAAAGGTATTATCCTAATTCGTTTAAAGATTTTACTGCCGCATCTTTTGGCGGAATGGTATTAGACTCTGTTGCTTACGTTGGTGATATATTATCTTATTATTTAGATTATTCTGTAAATGAAACATTTTTAGATACTGCTATTGAATTTGATAATATTAGAAAACACGCTAACGCTTTAGGTTATAATTTTAACGGCTCGCCTTCATCGTTTGGTTTGCTTTCTTTATTTATTATTGTGCCTTCAAATTCTGAAGGGACTGCGCCTAATACATTATATTTACCAACGATTCAACGTGGTTCTCGATTTTCTTCCGGTGCTGGTCAATTCACTTTAACAGAGGATGTGTCATTTAACAGCCCGAAAGCTGATTTTGTAGCTGCTAGATTCAATTCGACAACTGGAGCAACAACTCATTTTGCTGTTAAGGCGATGGGTTTAGTTAGGTCCGGTTTTATACAATCAGCAGAATCAGACCTTACCAACACTTCGTTTGAAAAATTTAAAAGAATAAGAGTTGGCCCTTCCTCAATAACAGATATTATAAGTGTGTTTGACTCTGAAGGGCACCGATATCATGAAGTTGATAATTTAGCACAAGAAGTAATTTTTATAGAAACTACAAATAGAAATGCAATAAATGACGGAGTTAGATCCATTTTAAAACCATATGTCACTTCTAGACGCTTTGTTGTACAAAGAGACGACACAGGCACCTATATACAATTTGGTTTTGGCTCTAATGATGAAGACGATGCGGGTATTATTGAACCATCTAAGGTTGCTTTGAAAATGCATGGGAAAAATGTCATTTCTAATAATTCTTTTGATCCAACCAAATTAGTATCAACTAATAAATTGGGAATTTCTCCATACAATACAAAGATAAAAATAACTTTTGCAACCAACACAGAAGTCTCCACAGCAGCTTCGGCTAATTCAATCACACAAATTATTGAGCCAAGGCTTTATTTTAAAAACTCCAACACACTATCGCAATCACTTTTGTCTGAGGTCAGAGTATCATTAGAGTGTACAAACGAGGATTCTATAAACGCCACTTCAACAGATATATCAAATGAAGAGCTTAAGCAGAGAGCCAAAGCACATTATGCAACACAAAATAGAGCAGTAACAAAACAAGACTATGAATCATTATGTTATAATATGCCTTCGAAATTTGGATCTATTAAGCGTGCTAATATAGTTAATGACCCGTCTTCTACCAATAGACGGATTTCTCTTTACATTGTTTCTGAAGATGCAAATGGAAGTTTATCGCGATCAAACTCTGTAATAAAAAATAATTTAAAAAATTGGATTTCTCATTATAAAATGTTGAATGATGTTATTGATATACGAGATGCAAAAATTATTAATTTTAGTGTTGATTTTAGCGTTATAACAGACAGGGCATATAATGCATCAACAGTATTAAGTGATTGTTATATATCTTTGAAAAAATATTTTTCTGATACTTTTTATATTGGAGAGCCAATTTATATAACTAAAATTCATGAAAATCTTAATAAAGTCGATGGAGTTGTATCAGTCAATAAAGTTAACATTAAAAACAAATTTGATGGAGTTTACTCTTCTAATAGTATGAATTTTGACAATGCTTTATCGAGAGACGGAACTTATATAAAAGCACCAAAAAACGTTGTTTTTGAATTGAAATATCCCAATATAGATATTAAAGGTACAGCAAAATAATGGCTATTAAAAGATACAAAGCAAATAAAGATAATACAATTACAAACGCATTTGATGAAACTTTGTCGTTGAGAGGCACTGGTTCAAATATGGGTCAAGCAGATATACTTGAAGTGTTTTCAATTTATGGTCAAGCAACGACTTCATCTGCTGAATTGTCAAGGGCCTTAATTCAATTTGATATAACCGAAGTGGCAACTGACAGAACTAATAATACAATACCAGCTTCTGGGAGTGTGAATTTCTTTTTGAAATTATATAATGCTGAACATCCACATACGCTTCCAAGAGATTATAAAATCTCAATTAATGCTATCTCTGGATCTTGGGAAGAAGGCCGTGGCCTTGATATGGAGAGTTACAAAGATATAACCAATGATAAAATTGGGTCCAATTGGGTAAATGCCAATGGCACTCTTGCAACAGCCACAGCAACTTTAGATTTGACCGCCGATATTGTTCTGACAGCTTCTGATGTTGGTTATGGACCAAATGCAAGAAGTTTTACAATACAAGTAGCCGCCGCCGCCAATAATGCTTCTGGGGATTTAAATGCTGTATTTACAGGTACACCAGCAGCTATTGTGTTAACAATAACTCCATTTAACAACGGCAGCGGCACAACATATAATATAACCACCGCGCAGATAGTCGAATTAATAAATACTGGAACAGTTGCAGCGTTAGCTGGCAATATTACCGTTACAGATTCTTCATCTTTGAGAGCACTCCAAACGGCAACCGGAGGCGGAGGAACAAATGTTGCAGATAGTGGAGAAGGGGATAATGTTTCAGCGTCCTTTTCTGGAGGGAACGGTAAATGGAAACATGAAGGCGGAGGTTATTATACAGACTTAAGCTCATCCTTTGAACAAACATTCACTGTTGGAGACGAAGATTTGGAAGTTGATGTAACTCCTCTTGTTGAACAATGGATAAACAGTGCTGGGAATATACTTGGCTCAAAAGAAAATCATGGTTTTATATTGAGATTAGCAACAGCATATGAGGCTTCATCTTCCGTACAAGCAGGTGGAACAGCCCTTTTGTCAAATTATACGAAGAAATTTTTTGCAAGATCATCTGAATTTCATTTTGAACAGCCTCGACTTGAGGCGAGATGGGATTCGACAACAAAAGACAATAGAGGTAATTTTTATTTTAGCTCGTCTCTTGCTCCTGCATCTGATAATTTAAATACAATTTATCTCTATAACTATGTTAGAGGAAAGCTCACAAATATACCAAGTCTCGGAGCAACAGAGCCAATATATGTCAGTGTCTTTTCCGGTTCCGCCGCAGATGATGAACCAACTGCAAGTGCTTTAGCTTTATCAGTTGATGATCAATCTGCCGGTGGTGTAAATGCTGGTTCAACGTTTGTTGTTACGGGTGGTTATGTATCGACTGGTATATACTCAGCTTCTTTTGCATATACAGGCTCTTCTACATTAGAGACCATTTATGATGTTTGGTTTAGTGGCAGCAACTCAACAGCACATGCCAAATCATCTGGTGTTATTCAACTCCATACTAGCTCAATCAAACCATTTACTCTTGAGTCTTCCAATATCAATCCTAATGGTAAATATGTAGTTTCCATGCCTTATTTAAAAGATAGATATTCTGATAAAGAGACTGAACGATTTAGACTTTATGTTCGTAATAAAGATTGGTCTCCAAATATTTATACTGTTGCTCAATCTACTCCCGAGACTTTGATCATTGAAAGTGCTTCATATCAAGTAACAAGAACTGTTGATCAAAAGATTGTTATTCCTTATGGAACTGGATCGTCTGATAATAATTATTCTATGTTATCTTATGATGTTTCCGGGAATTACTTTGATTTAGATATGACCATGCTGGAGGCTGGATATACATATGGGTTACAATATTCATTCTATGAAGATTCCGTTAGTTCTTATAGACAGCAACCTTACTTATTTAAGTTCAGAGTAGAAAAAGATGAGTATTAAAGATTTATTTAAAAAACAAACCACATTTGAAAATATAGCAACCGCTTCAATTGGCATTGAATCATCAGATTATATGTCCGAGAAGATAAAACAAAATAGATCTTTCTCGCCTCATATAGACTTTTCAACTGGTTCTAATTTTGCAAAGTATGGATCTGCATATGAATATTATACTAAAGCAATAACAAGAATTTATAATGAATATCCATACGACGGCTCAGAAAAGGAAAAAATACTCTTTGAAGTTTCATCTTCTTATCTTGATAAATGGATTTTTGATTATCGATATCCGAAAACAAATGGTTATATAAATTTCTCTTATGGTGGCTGGGGAACTGCCGCCTCAATAACCGAGGGTTTTGGATTACCAAATGCTTCGGGAGATTATGAATATATATTTTCTCGCGGCGGTCTTCATACTGCTTCTGCTGGAATGGAAAATAAACCACTCTGGCAAACGTTCTCAAAATCTATAGTTTATAATACTGCATCGAACAGGTGGACAACTTATGATATTAATGGTCCTGATGGTGTAACTATTGAATTTTGGTTGAAAAAACAAGCATTTGATATATCAAAAACTCAAAAAGAAGTTATTCTAGACCTTTGGAATGGAAACCTTTCTTCATCGACTGATTATGGGCGTTTAACCCTCACTTTGACAAGTTCCGCCACCGCCGGTGCCAATCCATTTAGAATTACCTTACAATCGGGCTCTACGGGGGTATATGAGGCGACGATTGGTTCGACAAATATCACTACCGCTTCTCTCTCAAACTGGTCACATTACGCTCTAAGCCTTGTTTCTGCGTCTGCTGGAATCACTTCTAGACTATACAAAGATGGTGATTTAGATGATGAAAGGAATCTTGGAACCGCTGGTATTGGCCATGTCGGCGGCCTTATTAATGGATACATAGGGGCACTCCAAACAGCACCATCTGGAAATGTTTTCCATGGTTTGACACTAACTGCCGCCGGGAAACTTTCTGCTTCTCTTGATGATTTCCGTTTTTGGAAAAAAAGAAGAACATCGGAAGAAATTTATAATAATTGGTATCGTCATGTTGGCGGAGGAACAAATACAGACGATTCTAATACTAACTTGGGTGTTTATTATAAATTTAATGAAGGAGTGCTTGGCACCGACTCAACAGATTCTATTGTTTTAGATTATTCTGGACGACTTGCGAACGGTACATGGACAGGGTATTCTTCTGGTGCCCGATCAACAAACTCAGCATTTACAGAATCAAGTCTGGTTAGCTCTGAGCCGAAAGATCCAATTATTTACAGCACACACTCAGAAGTCACTTCTCTCTTGACAGAGTTGCAAGAATCGGGTTCTGCGTGGGATATAGACAATCCATCGTTATTATATAACACCATGCCACAATGGATTAGAGAAGAAGACGAGCAAAACGGCAATAATAATGTAAAATTTCTTTATCAAATAATGGCAAGCTATTTTGATACTTTGCACGCACAAATCACCGCCCTTCCAGATTTAAAAACAAAAATATATCCAAGTGCAAGCTATAAACCTCTTCCGTTTGCTGATCGATTGATAAGTGAAAGAGGCATTGTTGCCCCGGAACTTTTTGTAAATGCAAATGTTTTAGAAAGATTTGGATCAAGGGATCATAATAAGGTAACTTACGACGAGGCAATTAACGACACAAAGAATCTTATTTACACCAACATATATAATAATCTTGAACACATTTACAAATCCAAAGGAACAGAAAAAGGAATCAGAAATATTTTACGCTGCTTTGGTATTGATGATGAGTTGGTTAAATTAAACATTTATACTGACGCAGGAACACACTATTTTAATGATAATTGGATGCAATCCTCCGTATACAGTAAATATATTGATTTTAATAACACAAATCACTTTGCTTCCACAGTATATCAAACCAGTTCAACAAATAACTCGCAGACTTATATTTCTGGATCAGGGGCGGAAAATCTTGAGAAATATTCTGCATTCACAGCAGAAGCTAATATTCTTGTTCCTTTTAAAGTACCCAGCGGACAAGATGGTTACTTTTCTACTCCTTTCCTTAGTTCTTCTATTTTTGGTATTCACCAAGCTGTTGAAAGCTCTGGTGATTATACATGGGACTCTAATGAAATTGCTAATTTCCAAGTTTATTTGGTCCGAGAAGAATTAAATTCCAAAGAAGCTAAATTTGTTATTAAAAACCAAGATGGAACAATAAA
>Ga0163180_10000209_pt1 | contig 33414 bp, 24 predicted proteins | sample AtlANTMetagenome_2_FD_109647 | JGI IMG/M metagenome (GOLD analysis project Ga0163180, IMG submission 109647) | Marine eukaryotic phytoplankton communities from the Atlantic Ocean - Atlantic ANT 4 Metagenome | ecosystem: Environmental > Aquatic > Marine > Oceanic | place: North Atlantic Ocean...
ACATGCAGAAGTAGGCCGTGAAGGCGGCCACGACGGCATAGAGGGAGAAGACCAGATCCGGGGACCGGTCGAGGTACCGGGTGAGCGGGGAGCGGAAGTTCCTGTCCACGAACCCCTTCGCTAGCGGGAATCGGGCGGCTTCACAATAAGCAACTGGGGGTTATTTATCCCGAGGTCATGAACTCCGGCCGGAAACACGCGGGGGGTTCAAGAGGTCACTCGGACAGGTAGAGTAGCCGGTAGAAGCGCTTTGGGGCTTCGAGAGGATTGATCGGATGGCTGAACCGGGTGCTCTGACCGGTGCCCTCCACGCTGTGGATGGTGACCCAGTCCTCGGGCCTTAGGGTCGTGCTGGTCTGAACGTGGCACTTCAAGTTTACAGGCGTCTCGAACTGCAGGAGGATGTAGTTCTTCAGGTCGGGGTCCAGTGCTAGCTGGAGCGGTGAGTCAGAAGGAGCGAGGGCGCCTGCAGCATCCGGGGGGCAATCGGGCAGTCGCAGCATCCGCTTGACGGCACAGCACTCCTCGAAGTTGTCGTTATGCACACTGATCCAGAAGCTGATATCTGTTTCCCCCGGGTTGACACAGATGATGGTTGATACGGAAACGCTCTGTCCACTTCCGAGTCCGTTAAGATGATGTTGATACGGGGTGAAATCGAGTCCCTGGAGGTTAGGACTCGGGGAGAGGAAGAACAGGTCGTCCATGACGAGGACTTCGTCACCGATATTCTCGACAGTAACGTTGTACTCGTAGCAGACCTTGCCGTTGGCGTTGAGGCCCCGGCACACGAGACCGTCCTCGAGGATCCTGAGGCAGCGGGCCGGTAGTTCGATGGGAATGTCCCGGCTACAGCATTTGCACTCGGCAGTGCTTATCAGAACGAGTGGGATGGTCCATGAGCCCGCGGTGGGCAGGCTGGCAAGGCTTACTTCGATCCGCGCCGCGTCACCCGGTTCGAGAGGGACGGGAAAGGAGATGGCGGAAGGGCTGGCACTGGAATCGGGAATGAGAAGGTGATCCATGACCGCAGGGAAATTGTTCTGGATCGTAAAAGTCCATATGAAGGCGCCAGCGGTATCGGGGTCAGGGATGACCTCGGATTCGCAGATATCAAAACATTCGTGCGGAAGCGGAACTTCTCCTCCCTGAGGATCGACTGGGAGGGTGCAGGGTTCTGTTGGTAGCCCATTGTCAGGAGAGGAAACTGCCAGGGATGGCGGGCAATCTGGAATCTCGATACAAACTTCCTGGAAGCAGCATTCGCGATTTGCTGTGTCAAGGAGGATGAGATGAAAGCAAAGTTCCTCGCCCGGGGTATACCCGGTGATGGTGAAGGGGCCGATGGCTTGGGCAGCACCGTTCTGAAGTCCCCCGAGGGAGACCAGGGATGGGGTAATGGCCACGCCGGGGTCAGCGGGAACTAGATAGGCATTCTCGATCGTCCGACCGCTGATATTGATAATGTTGAAGGCGTATTGGATCTCCCCTCCACTTCCCGGGTTGTCTACACACTGAATGCTTTCCTCGTCGATACATACGCAGGGAACCTTGAGGCAGATCTCCACGCGGCAGCATTCACCTTCCTCGTTGCCCTGGTCGGAGAGGACAGGGTTGAATAGAACATAGTCGAAACAGATCTCGCTGCCTGGTTGCAGTGCTCCGAATGAGAGGGTGATGCTACGGGTTTCCCCCGGGCCGAGGACGGGGTCGAAAAGGTCCGGGTCGTTGAGGATCTCAAGGTCCTCCGGGCTACTGGGGATGCCATGGGTGGCGGCATATTGCGTATTGTTTGTGATTTCGAAAGTGTAGGTCAGGATCAGCTCTCCATCAGCGCCGAATTTCTTGGCCCACCTTCCGTTACTGACCTCACAGGGCTCGGGGCAGGGGCGTTCCTGCAGGCAGATGTTGTCCCAGCACCATTCTTCACTTATGGAGCTGTGGTAATCGACGGGAAAGCCGATTCGGTCGACATTACACAGAAGCTTGTTCCATTCTTCCGGTGGGGCAGGATTACCATCCGCATCGGTCATCGTCCACGCACCCTGATCGCTGGAGGGCAGGTTTCCGTCGCTGTCTGCCAAGGCGATGGGGGCACAGAAGCTATACCACCCGTTGTTGGGACCCCCGTTTTCTATGATGTCGGTCGAGGTCCTGAAGATTGCCCTCAGGTTCCCGGACCAGATGGTGATTTGTGCCGGCTTTGCAATGACCTGACTGGAGTCTCCATCAGTAATGAGATTGACATCCCAGCACAACTCGAGACAGCGGCCGGGAGAAAGCAGGTCTTTCCAGGGTCCGAAGCAGTCGCTGGGAGTGTCGCCTCCAGGATCCTGCAGGTAGACCCAGGATGCGCCTGAAGCATCCCTTGCGCTCAGGTAGCCATCGTCCTGTTCGCCACTGGGTCCGGGGAACTGTATTCCCAGATCTTGGACAGCTTGCCCAGTTACGGCCTGGGTATTGAGGCCATCATTAAAATCGATGCAGCACGGGAGGGTGGAGGGGCAGGGACGTTCCTGCAGGCAGATGTTGTCCCAGCACCACTGTTCAGTCTGAAAACTATGATAATCGACAAAGAAACCGATGCGGTCGACATTGCTGATAAGGGTGTCCCAGTCCGCCGGGGGTGCGGGATTGCCGTTGGCGTCATTCATGATCCATTGTCCTTGATCGCTTGAAGGGAGATTCCCTGCGTTATCAGCAAGGGCGATGGGGGCACAGAAGCTATACCATCCGCCATTTGGTCCTCCGCCTTCCGTGATGTCGAGGGCTGTTCGAAAACTCGCCTGCAGGCCACCTGAGAAGATATGGATAGTCGCGGGTTTGGCAATGACCTGATTGCCATCTCCATCAGTGAGGAGGTGCACATCCCAGCACAGTTCGAGACAACGATTGGAGTCGAGCAGGCTCCTCCAGCTTCCGAAGCAACTGGGATCGTCGCTCCCAGGATCCTGCAGGTAGACCCAGGATGCCCCGGAAGCGTCCCGGGCAGTCAGGTATCCATCGGTCTCCTCTCCGCTGGGTCCAGGGAACTGGATTCCGAGGCCTTGAATGGCCTGCCCGCTGACGGCCTGGGTATTGAGGCCATCATTGAAATCGATACAGCAGGGCAAGGTAGGAATCGCGACCTGGGCAGAGAGGTGAAGGGGAAGGGATGCGGCAAGGACGGAAAGCAGGGCCTGATAGGTCTTCATGAGTTAGGACTAATCTGTCTGTACAAGACACGAACACGTTATCCCTTTACTTAATCCCTTGCAAGCTAATGGCAGGAGGCGCGCGGCGGTTCCACTCAGTAACTGCCAGTATGTTTCCACGAATTCTGCAGCCTGCGGCAATGGAGGCTTACAACAAGCAATGAGAGCGTTGGCCTCCCACTTTTCCCCCGGGGTGGGCTACCGCTCTTTCCCGAGGTCGTCTTTCCAGGGGTGCAGTTCCTTGCTCCCGTTGGGCAACTTGCGCAACTTGACCGCATCGTAGAGTTCACCATTGGCCATGAAGGCTCGGTAGGTGAGCCATTCCCCGTCCACGTCGATGACCTGAAAGAAGGGAGTGTTGATGGCCTTACGATCGAGCAGGACACCCTCGGGCTTATAGGTGTTCCATCCATCCTTGCGGAATTGGTACATCTTGGGGCCGCTGACCGAGTTGACGTAGAGGGACTTGATCTGGTTGCTCTTGGTGTCGGCCATTCGCAGGGGGGTGTGTCCGCGGGCGTAGGTATGGTCGTGTCCCTGCAGGAGGAGATCGACCTGGTATTTGTCGATGACGGGCTTGAGGACTTTCCGGTTCTTGGCGTTGTCCCGCCCGGAGCCTGAAGAGAACATGGGGTGGTGCATGGTCACGATGGTCCATTTGCAGGGATTCTTGGCCAGTACGGTCTCCAGCCACTTGGCCTGGGCCTCGATTTCGCGGTTGGAGTTCAGGGCGATGATACGCACTCCCTGGTAGTCGAGGGTGTAGACGGTTTCGGCGAGGGATTCGGGGACGTCGGCTACCGGAAGGGCAAACTGGGAGCGCCACTGGATGGAAAGTTGATTGCCCTTATCCTTCCCGTCGATCTTGAGACCGGCGTATTCATGGTTCCCGGAGACGGGGATGGAGGGAACCGAGGAGTGGATCCAGCCCCCGGCCTTGAACCATTCGGCCCATTCCCGGTCCTTGTGGGCGGAATCCACGAGATCACCCGCATGAATTGAGAAGGCGGCGTGAGGTGCTTTCTTGTAGGCGGCCCGGATGATGCGGGACCAGAAGGAAAGGACGGAGTTCTGGGCATCTCCAAAATAGAGGAACGAGAAGGGCTCCGGCTTGGCCTTGGCGGTGCGGAACTGGATCCACTCGCTCTTGCGGTCCCCACTGCCGACGCGGTAGGCGTAGAGGGTATCGGGCTCCAGTCCGGTAAATTCAACGGAGTGGTAATGGACGACAACCTTGGCAGGGTCTGAAAGCTCGAGCTTCTCAGTGCGGGCCTTGATGGTTTCTGCGCCCTCGTCGAAGCGGGCCTTGGGAAGGGCAAGCGCGATTTCTGCTTCGGCGTCCTTGATGGAGGTGTCCGTGCGCCAGCTTACGGCCTGGGTGGTTGAGGGGTCTCCCGTCCAAGTCAGGATGATGCGATCCGGATCCGGGCTGGCCTGCTCCCAGTGTCGCAGTTTGTGGTCGGGATGAGCGCATAGAGTGAAAGGAAGGGCGGCAAGCAGAAGAAGTAGTCGGGGGTTCATGAGGAGGATGCGGGGATGACAACTTAAACGGGCTGGCCCGTCCACCTTTTAACCGCAACATGATTGCTGACCCGGTCGGGAGCCCGGAGTTTGCAGACCCTGTGCCAGGGGCAGATGGGACCGGATGCACCGGGTCGCTTTCATTCTGTGGCCATGGATCACTCACCGGCGGAACCGAACATGCCCCTGATATGATCTTTCGGAAGAGGTCGGGTGAATCTTGATACGAGGAAGGTGAGGAAGATCGAAACAGCTTCACCCATTGCGGCGCAGGAGAATGGGTTAGGGCCCTCACCATGAACCCATGACACAAGGTCGTACAGGATGCCGCTGGATCCAAACCACCCGGGTTCCAGCAACTGGGAATGAAGAATAACGAAGACGATGAAGCCGGATGCGAGTCCGGCATAGGCACCCTGACGCGTCACGCCGCGCCAGAGGGCCCCCATGACAAGCGGGCCGGCGAATGCGGCCATCAGACCGCCGGTGCCGATCCAGATAATAAGGGCAATGTTGGTATCCATCAGTCCCCAGGCCATCACCATGGTAAGAAGCAAAACGATAACGGTGGTGACCCTGCTGATGTTGAGGACCTGCCGGTCAAGACGGGCTCCGGTGGGGGGATTCCTGAGACGGGGGGCGATGGTGAGCCGGTAAAGATCATTGGCGACGATCTGGGATGACGATACGACCAGTCCGTCAGCGGTGGACATGATGGCGGCAAGAACGCCCATGCCTATCAAGGCTGCGAGCCAGGTGGGGAATATCTCGATAAACACGAGAGGCAGGGCCTGGTTGGTTGTGGCTCCTTCCTCGAGGAGGGCCCCACCGAGGAGAGCCCGGGCCAGTAGCCCGCCAACTCCCATCATGCCGAGGGTCAGTCCAAAGGTGAAGGCCAGCTTAAGGAAGGTCTTCTGCTGGTTGAGGTCCCTGAGAGCCCAGAGTTTGTTTCCGAGATGAGGCAGGAGTCCGAGGGGGATGCAGGCAAAGAGGATGGAGGTGATAGACCACCACGAATGGGTGAGGGCGCTACCCGGGTTGACCGGTTCCGCGAGTATGGGGTCCTGGGCGGCGAGGTTATTCCACAGGCCCGAGAAGCCACCGTCGATTCCAACCCCGAAGGCTACCAGTAGAATGACCGTGACCGCTACGAGGAGCATCATCACCCCTTGGATCCCGTCGGTGAGGATGTCCGCGTGGGCACCGCCCATGACAACGTAGAACAGCAATACCACGGTCGTAATGGTGAGGGCCCACATCGGCTTGAGACCGAGCATGGTCTCAAACATCACGAGCCCGGAAACAAGTTGGCCGGCAAGGTAGAAGAACAGGACCAGGGAGAATACCGAGACCATGACCCGGATGCCCTCGGACTGGTAGCGCTGTCCGAGATATTCGGCGATGGAACGGCAGCCGAACCGGTTTCCCGCGGTTGCGATGAGACGCATCGAGATCAGGACCCCGAAGTAGACGCCGATCGGGTAGAGGAACCCGGCCCAGACATTGGCCAGGCCCAGTTCGTAGACGAGTCCGGGACCTCCGAGGAATGTTGCTCCGCTTGCCGTGGTGGCGGCAAAGGCAAAGGCAAGAAATACGGGGCCATACCCGCTACGGGCGGTGGCGAAGTCGTCGGCATTCCTGACCTTGCGGGACCCAAGGATGCCGATGCCCAACATCAGGGCGATGTAAACGCAGAGAAAGATCCAAGACCATGTGATCAGGTTCACGGCGTATCGTCAGGGTTCCCGTCTGGACGGTGTCAGGATTCGTCCACTGGTAAGAAAACCCCCACCAGGGATCAGGTGGCTACGGAAGCCAGCATTGACTGGAGTGCCTTGGCGGAGGCCTTGAGCGCCTGCTCTTCCTTGGGCCAAAGCTTCAATTCGAGGTGTTTCTCGACCCCGGACCGGCCAATCATGGAGGGAACACTGAGGCAGACGTCCTTGAGTCCATAGGCTCCATCCTGAAGCGAGGAGACGGGAAGTAACTGCTTTCGATCAAGGGCGATTGCATGAATGACCTCGGCTATGGTTGCGCCTACCGCCCAGCCAGCACCGCCTTTACGGCTGATGACTTCCGCTCCGCTTTTCTTGGTCCGCTCGAAGACCGCACGCTGAAAATTCGAGTCGCAGCCTTTGACTTCCGTCAGCGGAAGTCCCCCAACCGTAGCAGAGGACCACAAAGGGAGCATGGTGTCGCCATGCTCACCGAGAATGAGAGCTTTTACCTGCGTCGGAGCGAGATCGAGGTCGGAAGCGATCAGGGAGCGGAAACGGGCGGTGTCCAGCATTGTGCCCAGTCCGATAACCTGTCCAGGGGGAAGGTCGAGGAAGCTGACAGCGAGATGGGTCAGGATGTCAACTGGGTTTGAGACAACAAAGACGATGGCATCGTCCTTCATGCCAGCCGCCTTGATGCTGCCAATGACCTCGGAGAAGAGGCCGACATTCCGGTTGATGAGATCGAGACGGCTTTCGTCCGGTTTCCGGCGCAGGCCGGCCGTAATCACAAAGATGTCGGAGTCCTGGGCACGCTCGTAATCACCCTCGTAAATACGCTGGTCGGCGAGGGAGGATGCGCCATGCATCAGGTCCAGCGCTTCACCCTCAGCCATTTTCTGGTTGGCATCGAGAAGCTGTATTTCAGATGCGATTCCCGCACATTGCAGGCAGAAAGCAGCGTTAGATCCAACCCGTCCGCCTCCTCCAAGGATAGTAACTTTCATGGGTAAGTCGTGTTGTAGTGCATCGGTGGTTCTCCTCAAGTGCCGAGGTCCACTTTTCTGCGGGGAATTATGAGGTAAGAACTGCCGGAACTGAAGGAGTTTCTATCAAGGTTCCGGTAGGTACTCGCTGAATAGGATCACTTGTTAAGTTTCTTTCCGAGCCTGGCTCCGTATTCATTGGTTGGATCACGATACATTGCATGGAGGTGGTTGTGCGGGTCGCCTCCAAGGTCCTGGCCGGCATACTCGATGATCAGGCTGGGGCCCTGGATGCGGTAGGAGAAGTCTCCGCCCTTCTTTCCCGGGCCCCACCAGGCGAAACTCATCCGGTCGATCTCGGAGGTAAGTTCCTTGACCCGGAATCTGGCATAGGGTGCGGGAAGATCTCCCACGTAGGCATCCAGAATGGTGAGCAGGAGTTTGCGCTGGGTGTCAGTTAATTCCCCGCATGAGAGACCGAGAGCGTTGGGAACGAATCCGTCTTTCCCGGCCGCGGCGACCAGGTTGGCCCGCTTGGGGCGAATAGTGGCCTTTTTTTTCTGGGAGTCCGTAAGGCTTTGAAGAAGTGCGAGGGCGGTTGGCGCTTCTTGTGCCATGGGAACTATTTTATCCTGTGCCAGTTGGAATTCACGTGGCTGGGTGCCGATGAAGGTGGGAGACATGGACATGCGCTTTCCGTGGAAGGCCAGGTTAATGGCAATGTGATGTCCGTCGAACTGGAGGGCCCAGGGCTTATCCGGGGAGGGCTCGCCGAAGATTGCAATCCAGTAGTCTTCCGCCCCAAAGCCAGGTCGGCGTCTTCCGTTTCGCAGGAGCCGGTCGTCGGCAAGAGGGATATTACGAGCCTTGCCATAACCCTGGGGACTGAGGACCGCAGCGAGGAGGTCACAGGCGCCCTCCAATTGTTTTTCGTTGAGGTCACCGAGACGCACCCCTCCCTGGGGGCCCCGGGGTGGGACATTGGTCCACTTGGGTTTCTCGGGGCTGTCGGCGGGAAGGGCGGCCTGAGCCCGGAGCTTCTTGTCGAGAGAAGAGAGAAAGGAACGCGCCCGGTCGGCCATCTCCTCCGGGGTATGTGCTTCCAGCTTGCTGGGAGTATAATTGGAAAGGACCTTGCTGGGCAGGGAGGGATAGTTGCCCACAGGTTCGGCAGAAGCGGGGGGAAGAGCGAGGCAGAGGGAGAAAGCGGTGCAGGCCAGATATTTCATGAGGGCGCGATCTTGTTCCGGTCAGGCTGAATGTAAATCCACAATGTAATGGCAAGAGAAGCGATGATGGGACCCTCCACTTTTTCCTGCCGGGTGTTTTTTTCAGTGAAGGTCCGTCAGTTCGCGGGGTAGCTTTCTGGTGCGCGCCCAATCGTGAAACACCTGAAGACCGATAGACTGGCACTTCTCCTCCTGCGACTCGGGGCATTCCTGTGTCTCATCGGCTGGACCTGGGTGCATTTCTACCTGGAGCCTCCCTATGGGGTCCTTCTCTGGCAGGATTCGACCTATGCCTTCGCAGAGCGACTGGGGATCAGCTGGGACGACTTTGTAGGATCGGGAGCAAATGATGGATTGGTCCAGAAATGGATGACTTGGACAGGGTTGCTCTTTCTCGCCTGTGCCTTGCTGGCAATTACGGTGCGCAGGAAAGCATGGATCCAAATGGCAGGATTGATCGGAGGTTCGTTGCTGCTCGGCCTCGTGGCTTATGCGCGATTCGTCAAGGAGCAGCGCGAACTGCCAATGTTCGTGGAGCATGGGGGACAGATCCTCATTCCTGTTCTTCTGGTCATGGCGCTCTCCCTTGGCGTGCGTCACCGGGTGACGGTCGTCACTGCCAGTGTGGCCCTGGTTGCGACCTTTGCCGGGCATGGTTGCTATGCAGTCGATCTCTGGCCCATGCCCGATAGTTTCCCGGCGATGACTTCGGTCATTCTCAAGGTGGAACATGAAACGGCTCGCATCATTCTCCTGCTGGCCGGGATCCTGGATTTCGTGGTCTGCATTGGAATCTGGATTCCCGCCCTGCGTCGCTCCTGTGCTCTCTATGCCGTAATATGGGGATTGCTGACGGCCCTTGCCCGTCCGGTTGCAGGTATGTCACTGGGCCTGAACTACTGGGGAGCGGACCTGTTTCTCCACGAGGCCGTGCTTCGCGCTCCTCATTTCCTGATTCCGCTATATCTTTTTGTCCTCTGGCGTCCTCCGGGGAAGGTTGAAACTCTTGCGTCAGGGCCCGGGTTCACCCCAGAGTCTGCCGATGCCGCGAACATGCGGTCCCGTGAATCCAGTAGTTAAACGATCAATCCAGAAGCCACCCAGCAATTTCATGAAGCTCCACAAATGGTTCCTTATCTGCACGGCGGTGCTTTTTGTCGCCGGTATTGCAGTGTCCCAGCAGAAGAATCAGAAGAAGAGAAAGGGCCGGGCCGCCCTGTCCATCCCGGAAGTCGCGAAAAAAGATCTCATTTGTTTTGCGCTCTACACCGTTCACGACAGGACCCTCAAGATGACGGCCCAACTCTATCCCCTTGGGGAGGGTGACAGCAGGACGGTTAATCTCGAGGTTGAAAAGGATGGGAAGTGGGTTGAGGTAGCGAAAACCAAGGTGATTGAGAGGGGATGGACTGCCCCCTTCCGGGTGGAAGGTTGGGATGATACCAAGGCTCATAATTACCGGGTAACTCATGAGTCCGGATCTGCTTATGGAGGAACCATTCGCAGGAACCCGGTAGACAAGGAGGAAATCGTAGTAGCGGCCTTTACCGGAAACTCCATTCATCCTGTACATGGGGGAGATATCTCCCGTAAGGACATCATCGACAATGTCAGGAAGATTGATGCCGATGTCCTCTTCTTTGCAGGAGACCAGGTCTACGACCATCACAAGCACTATGCAGCCTGGCTCAAGTTTGGCCGGGATTTCGGTGAGATCATCAAGGACCGCCCGACTCTCTGCCTGCCCGATGACCATGACGCGGGGCAGCCGAATCTCTGGGGAGAGAGCGGGAAGGTCTCAACCCTGGGCGGAGCCTCGGATGGCGGATACTCCCGGCCGGGGGTTTACGTCCAGGAGGTTGAGCGGGCGCAGACCGGTCATTTCCCCGATCCAGCAGATCCGCACACGATTGGCCAGGGAATCGGGGTCTGGTTCACCAATCTGAACTGGGGGAACGTGGATTTTGCGATTCTGGAAGATCGTAAGTTCAAGACCGGTCCGGCCGGGCGTGTTCCGAAGCAGGGCCCAAGGCCGGATCATATCCGCAATCCCGAATACGATCCCACCAGTGTGGATGTTGAAGGTGCCGTCCTGCTGGGCCAGCGCCAGCTCAAGTTCCTCGACCAGTGGGCCCAGGACTGGCGCTACGCCGATATGAAGGTAGCCCTTTCGGCCACGATCTTCTGCGGGGGTGCTCATATTCACGGGGGTGCCAACGGAAGGCTTCACGCCGATATGGATTCCAACGGCTGGCCCCAGTCGGGCCGGAGTCGGGCCCTGGGGGCCCTGCGCAAGGGGTTCGCCTTTCACTGTGCTGGTGACCAGCACCTGGCCACGATCTTTCACCATGGTCTTGAGGAATACCGGGATTCAATCTGGTCCTTCTGTGTTCCCTCCATAGCCAATCTCTACCTGCGCTGGTGGGAACCCCTCAAGCCCGGGGCAAATCGAGAGCCGGGAGCGCCCGGTTATACCGGCGATCATCTCGATGGGTTTCACAACAAGGTGACCAACTATGCTGCTGCCAACCCCGAGAAGAAACCGGCCGGGAATATTCTCAATACGCGCTCGGCTGGTTTTGGAGTTGTCCGGCTCAACACCAAAAAGCGGGAGATCACGATGGAATGCTGGCCCCGCAATGTCGACATCACCGACCCGGAGACCAGGCAATATGCAGGATGGCCCCGGACCATCTCCCAGTTTGACAACTACGATCCTCTCTCGTGGGGAGAACTGGGTGAGCTGACCTTCGATGTAGAGGATCCCGTGGTCCAGCTCATCGATACTGCCACCGCTGAGATTCTCTACACGGTCCGGGCCAACGGGAAGGCGTTCACCCCGGGTGCCCCGAAGGGAAAGGAGTTTATTGTAAAGGCCGGGAAAGATGTCGCTGACACCGTTATTCTTCAGAAGGCCAAGGTGGGCAGCAAGCCCCGCAAGGTGACCCTCGACTGATCAGTTCAGGGGGCCGTTTCCGGGGAAAGCTGCAGGGAAATTTCCACGCCCTTGCTGGTGGGGGTATTGGATTCCCGCGCCGTGGATTCAATCGGAACGAGGGGGTTGGCTTCCGGGAAATAGGCGGCCGCGGTCCCAGCGGGGATATCGTATGGTATTGCGTAGAAGGCCTTCACGTGCCGCTCCTGTCCCTGCCAGTAACTGGTGATATCAACGAGGGCGACCGGTGGGATCTGGAGGTCCTTCATGTCTACGGGGTTCAGGAAGATGATCCGTCGTCCCAACCCGATGCCCCGGTAGCGATCATTGAGCCCGTAAACAGTGGTGTTGAACTGGTCATGGCTGCGGAGGGTCTGGAGAATGAGGTGGTTTTCCGGGACTTCGAACTGCTCAAAGGGAGCAGCGGAAAACAGGGCTTTACCCCCGGGAGTATCCCACGTCCGTTCGTTGGCTCCGTTTGGGAGGTAGAACCCCCCGGCTTGGCGAGACCTCTCATTAAACCCATCAAATCCCGGAATAACCTGTTCGATTGCGCTTCGGATGTAGTCGTAGTTGTCCCGGAAGCGCTTCCAATCAACGGGAGTTCGTCCGGAGAGGGTGGTTTCGGCCAGACGGGAGATGATATGGGTTTCGGAGAGCAGATCCGGGGAAGCCGGTTCCAGGGTGCCCTGCGATCGCTGCACGACGCCCATGGAATTCTCGCAGGTGACAAACTGAGGTCCGCTTTCCTGCTCGTCGTGTTCAGAGCGGCCGAGGCAAGGGAGAATCAGGCCGGCCTTCCCCGTATGGAGGTGTGAGCGATTCAGTTTGGTGGAGATGTGAACGGTGAGGCCGCAATTCTCAAGGGCCCGGGTGGTGAATTCGGTGTCAGGAGCGGCCTGGAGAAAGTTTCCGCCGAGGGCAACGAACACCTGACCCGGGTTCTGGTGCATGGAAAGGATCGCGTTGACAGTGTCGTGACCATGCGCGCGGGGACAGGTAATGCCGAATTCCTGGTCCAGGGCGGCCAGGAAGGATTCGGGCATTCTTTCAAAAATCCCCATGCTGCGGTCTCCCTGGACATTGGAGTGTCCCCGGACTGGGCATAGTCCAGACCCGGGCCTGCCGATCGCACCCAGGAGGAGGTGCAGGTTGGCGATTTCCCGGATGGTAGCCACGGCATTACGGTGCTGGGTGAGTCCCATGGCCCAGCAGGTGATGAGCTTCCGTTCACCACGCAGGATTGTGTCAGCCAGGGCCTCGATTTCGCTGCGGGGGATGGAGGACTTATCCGTCAATTCGTCCCAGGAAGCCTCCTCACAGCAGCGACGGTAGTGACTGAGATCACAGGTGTGGGTGGCGATGAAGTTCTCGTCCAGGACAGATCCCGGGTTGGAATTCTCACGGGCGAAGAGCTCCTTACCCAGTGCACGGAGGAGAGCAAAATCCCCGTTTACCCGGACCTGGAGATACTGGGAGGCGAGGGGGGTGGCCTTGTTCATGATGCCACTCAGTTTCTGGGGGTGGGCGAATCCCAGGAGGCCGGCTTCCCTGAGGGGATTGACCGCCACGATGCGTGCACCGTTCTCGACTGCAGTCTCAAGGGCAGAAAGCATGCGCGGGTGGTTGGTCCCGGGGTTCTGGCCTATGCAGATAATGGTATCTGCCTCGTAGAAATCCTCGAGCGTGACGGTGCCCTTGCCGATGCCGATTGAGGCCTTCAGCGCAGTGCCGGAAGACTCGTGACACATGTTGGAGCAGTCCGGCAGATTGTTGGTGCCAAAGTGACGGACAAAGAGCTGGTAAAGAAATGCGGCCTCGTTGCTCGCGCGTCCCGAAGTGTAGAAAATACCTTCGTCCGGTGAACTCAGGGAATTGAGTTCCCGGGAGATGAGGGCAAAAGCGTCGTCCCAGCTGATGGCCTGGTAGTGAGTTGCCCCCTCGCCCAGCAGAAAAGGTTCGGTCAGGCGACCCTGCTGGTCGTGCCAGTAATCCGATTTTTTCCGCAGCTCCTCTACGGAATGACGCGCGAAGAATTCGCGATCGATCCGGTGCCGGGTAACTTCGGAAGCGATGGCCTTGGCGCCATTTTCGCAGAACTCAGTCCGGGTCCGGTGCTCGTCGGGATCAGGCCACGCGCAGGAAGGGCAGTCGAATCCATCAACCTGATTGAGACCGAGCAGGGCCCTTGTGCCCTGGGCTGCGCCTGCCGAGCGCAAGACATGGTTAAGCGAGGACGCTACGGCCGCTGCCCCGGCAGCCTTTTGCTTTGGGGGCGAAACCCGGGGTGGAGGGTCAGGAACCATTGGGCACAGCCTAACCTAAAGAGGCTGATATCAGAAGCTTCCCGTTCCGAGGCCCGGATCCCTTTTTTACAGGGTTCAGCTGCTCTGCCAAGGCGGCCTCGGTGGCCAGGGGCCTTTTTCCTGCCAGTTGGAGGGAGCCGAATGCAGGGCTCCAAGTCTCGTGTCTTACGTCACTCAACCGGAGCTTTTCGGTGCGAACAGACTGTAGGGCCTGATCGAGGGATCGCGCTAACGGCGGATTGAGAATGTGTAGCTCCCGGTTGTCTCCGGGGCAGCAGGGGGCGGAGGCCCTTATCCCTTGGAGACCTCGTTGGTCTTCCCGGGAACCTTGGCGTTTCCTTCAATCTGGGGAAGTAATCCGGCAGCGAGCGCCTTCTTGAGGGCGTCCTCTGGCTTACGGCTCCACCGACGGACGGCGGCCTTGTTGAAGAGGTAAACTTTCTTTCCCTGGACCTCCACGGAGGGAGACTCGGGCGTCACAACTCGATCAGGATATACCGGGCAGAATTTCTGGGGAAGGAGCGTAATCTCCCCAAGACCAAGCTTTTCCTCCATCCCCTTGAACTGGGGCAGAAGTTCGCCCATCACCTTGATGTAGTATTTTGGAGACTGGTTCCAGAGCTTGACGCAGGTTCCACAGCAGAAGAGGACTTTCTTGCCCTCGAACTCGACGACTTCCTCCTCGTCGGTTTCGTCTTCGATCATGATCGGGCACAGCTTGTTTTCGGAAAGGGCCAAGGGGCTGAAAACAAGGGAAACGAGGGCGAATATGCTGAGGCAATTGTCTTTCATCATTCTTTTAAAGATTGAGGTTGTTGGAAGCGGGAGCGCTTTGATTGCGAACCGCGATAACGGTTATACGTGTACCAACCTTCGATTATTCGGTCAAACATTCAAGTTGGGACCTTTTTGACAGGCGGTTGCCCCGTCATTAAGCACGAGAAACATGACAATTGTGCGCTAATCAGGTGCAAATTGGGAGCAGACGGCGAGGCAAAGTGAAGGCAAGATTCCCCCCGTGAAGAGAGTATTACTTCCTTGTCTTGTCAGCATGGCCGCCCTGCTTGTGTCCTGCGATCGTGACGGAAACAAAGATCAGGCTGCCGGTGATGGACAACCGGTGACCGAGGGTCAGGTGGTGGAACATTACGCCAAACTGGTTTCTGCAACCTACGGGGATGCCCTGAGCCGGGCCAGAGAGATGCAGGAAGATATTGAAACCTTCCTGTCCGGACCGACTGCGGAATTGCTCGAGAAGGCCCGCGACTCGTGGACGGCAGCGCGAATTCCCTACCTGCAGACGGAGGTCTTCAGGTTTTATGAAGGTCCCATTGACGATGAGGATGGGCCTGAGGGCCTGCTCAATGCCTGGCCGATGGACGAAGCCTACATTGACTACGTGGAGGGGGATGCTTCGGCCGGGGTGATTAACAACGCGACTGACTATCCGGAGATCAATGCGAAGTTGATCGAGTCCCTCAACGAGAAGGATGGTGAAGCCAATATCAGTTGCGGTTATCACGCCATTGAGTTTCTACTCTGGGGACAGGATCTCTCCGCGGATGGACCGGGTAGCCGTCCCCATACCGATTATTCCACTGGCGAGAACGCAGAGCGGCGATCCGAGTATCTGCGGGCAGTGACAGGGTTTCTCGTGGCCAAGCTGGAAGAGGTAGAGGCCGAATGGGCCCCCGGAAAAGACAATTACCGTTCCGGGTTCCTGGAATTACCCAGCCGCGATGCGGTAGAGAAAATCATGACCGGGATGTCGATGCTGAGTGGTTTTGAAATGGCGAGCGAGCGACTGAACGTAGCTTATGACACCAAGGCACAGGAAGATGAGCACTCCTGTTTTTCTGATACCACCCATAATGACATGATTTATGACCTGACGGGAATTGCGAACGTCTGGAGTGGCTCCTATGGTGATCTGTCGGGTCCCGGGTTGGAGGTTGTGGCGGGCCAGATCGCGCCTGAGCTGGCTGCCAGCCTCGGCGCGAAGATCAAGGCTTCGGTGGAGGCGTCTAAGGCAATTCCGGTTCCGTTTGATCAGGCCATTCTCGGCGAGGACGATGCGCCGGGCCGCCGGGCAATCCTGACGACGATCGAGTCCCTGGAGGATCAGGCCGAACTTCTCGTTGCCATGGGCAAGGAGATGGGCTTTGGTGTGCCGATCAGCGAAGGGGAAGAATGATATCTGCCGGACGATGGATTCTCTATTCTTGGGCATGGTTCGCGACAATCCTGCAGTTGCCGGGTGATGACCGCCTGAGTGGCGGAGAAACCACCGTTTTCGTCACCAACGATAAGGCCTTTGCCCGCCCTCTTGCCAATATCGGGCGCCTCACCCGTCGCCAGCACACGGTTGGGAACTCCTTTTTCAACCAGAACTGGGTGGCGGCCCCAGCCTCAACCACTGCACGGGATGGACTCGGCTACCTGTTCAATGCCCGCTCCTGTTCGGCCTGTCATGTGCGCGATGGACGGGGATCACCACCTGTTTCCGGAGAGGATGCCCTTGGGTTGGTCATTCGGTTGAGTGTTCCCGGTCGCCTGGCCACGGGGGGGCCAGTTCCGGATCCTGCCTATGGGCTGCAACTAAGTGAGCGGGCTCTTCCAGGGGTGAAGCCTGAAGGGCATGTCCGGGTGAGTTATCGGGAAGAAAAGGGAAGCTATGGTGACGGGAGTTCCTTCAGCCTGCGGAAGCCGACCTACGAGGTAGTTGAACTGGCCGCTGGCCCTCTTCATCCGGATATTCGTTTCAGTCCCCGAGTTGCCCCTGCGGTGCATGGGCTGGGATTACTCGCAGCAGTCGAGGAAGAGGAGTTGCGGCGCCGGGAAGATCCCGGAGACCTGGATGGCGATGGCATCTCGGGGAGAATGAACCGGGTGTGGGATTATGAAGCGGAGAAGGTTATTGCCGGGCGTTTTGGGTGGAAGGGGAACCAGCCTTCTCTTCGTCAGCAGACTGCTGGGGCGTTTGTGGGGGATCTGGGGATTACCTCTCCACTGTTTCCGGGGGAAAACCATACGGACATTTATGCCAAGCTCCACGGATTTGAAAACCTTCCTGCCAGTGAGCAGCCTGAACTGGATGGTAAGATTCTCCAGCGGGTGACCACCTATCTTGAGACCCTGGCTCCCCCGGCGCGTCGTCTGGTTGACGATCCGGTGGTGAGGCGAGGCCAGAACCTTTTTAGCAGGATGAAGTGTGCTTCCTGTCACACCCCGGAGATGCGGACCGGGGAATTCCACGAGGTCGCTGAACTGAGGAACCAGACCATTCGTCCTTATACCGATCTGTTACTGCATGATATGGGGGAAGAACTTTCGGATGGTCGCGAGGACTTCATGGCCAGTGGCCGGGAGTGGCGCACCCCCCCCCTTTGGGGGATCGGATTACAAGAGCGGGTAAACGGCCATACGACCCTGCTCCATGATGGGCGGGCGCGTGACCTGGCGGAGGCGATCCTGTGGCATGGGGGAGAAGGCAGAACCGCGCGGGAGGCCTTCCGGAAGGCGCCGCTTGAGGAGCGCTCGGCACTTCTGTCGTTCCTGCAGAGCCTTTAGGAGGTTCGAGGGAAGAGAAACCGTTAGCGAAGGCGGAGGTAATCTGCTATCTTTGACCAGCACTGCGGTTTTGGTTCGATTCTTCCCCAGACCCCATTCTGTCATGCATCTGAGATTGATCCTTGCCCCCCTCGTTACAGTCCTCTGCCTCCTGTGGACCGGAGGTCAGGGCGCCTGCGGGGCGGTTCTCTGGAATGAGGCGGTGGATGGTGATCTTCCGGGAGAATTTTCTTCGCCGCAGGTAGTGGTTGCGACATTTGGAGAGTTGACCGTCTCGGGAACCATCGGAAGAAATGGCAATTCCGGGGCGACTGATGGAAGCGATGCGGATTATCTTGCCATCATGCTTCCAGAGGGGCTGGAGATCGTCTCGGTTTCGGTAGAGGGATACTCCGCTACCGAGGGAAATTCCGGAGGGGGCTCCTTTCTGGGGTATCGGGCGGCTTCCAGTTTTGCTGGTCAGGGCTTCAGTGATATCGACGGCTGGGTGATTTTTTCTGACGATTTCCCGGACCTTTTGCCGGCCCTGGAGCAGCCATTCCTTGGGGAGGGAGACCACGCGTTCTGGATTCAGGAGACTAATCCGAGTATTGTGGAATATTCTTTGTCCTTTCAGGTCGTTCCGGAACCTTCACTTGGTTTGCTGGCAGGGTTTGCCTTCCTTTTGATCCTCGGACGGAGAAAGCGGAGGTGAGAGAAACGCTCTCCCTTGAGCTCAACCGTGCATCAGAATCACGCAAGGGGCCGCTAGCGTGAAGTGCACGGATCTGTCTTTGTTGGCAGTTCTGTGAACCCTGAAACCAATTCTGTCGCCAAGGCACTCGCCCATGAGGTCTGGGAGTTGCCGTCTGAGCCTTCACTGCTCATCGAGTTCCTTGAAAAACTCCCTTTCTGCTGGGTTCAGACTATGAACGGAGAGATGTCCTATACCTGGTTGAGTCGGAGTCCAATGGTCCTGTCACAGGGGACCGATTTGAGCTTCCCGGAGCTGGGTTTGACATTGAGTAACGAGGAAGTTGAAAGGGTGCTGGTGCATCGCCATCCTGTTCATGCGGGGGTGATCCGGCTTTCACTGACCTCTTCCTGTCGCAGTGAGCAATTCGTTGTGAATGCTCCGGTCTGGGCTCATGAGGCGATTGCCGAATTGTCATTGAGGGTGGTAGACACATATCCTCACGGGGATGCTCCGGGTGGCATCAAGCGGATTGAGCGAAAGCTTTGTGCCTGCTGCAGAGAGACGCGCCGCAAGCTTCGGTCGCAGGGAGAGAGGCATCCGCTCTATCACCTTCTGTCCTTTGCCAGCGCGAGGGACCTTGCTCTGCGGGTGGATGTTGATGGCAGCATGTTTCGCTTTGGCACCTCGTTGTGTCCGCTTAAATGGGCTCAGGAAAAAGCACGTTTGGTCATGAGGGCGTCACGGGCGACCTTTTCCCTTGATCTTTCGGAGGTCTTTCGCGCGGTGGCTCGTATGGATGTGATCGATGAGAGTCGCGTTACCTTGATTGATTGCTATCATTCCCACGGTGAGCACCTGCTTTCGTTATCCCAGGAGGGCGATGAACTTTTTGAAGTCTGGCGTGCAATGGCGAAGCGGGCCGGGGTGGAAGAATGATGCTCCGGAACAATTCAACGTAAAGATGCTACGGCGATTCATTGAACATCAACTCGGGATGGGGCAGAACCTTCGCACCATGCATGTATTCGCGGCATCATGTCTCATGGTGACTGGGTTCTGGACTGCTGGGACGGCTCTTGCAGATCCGGTCGAGGAAGAAGAAATGGCGTCATGGCCAGGCTTTCGCGGGAAGGGAAACAGCAAGACCAAGCTAGAGGATTTACCGCTTGGCTGGAGTGACCAAAAGGGTGTGGCCTGGCGGGCCAAGCTTGAGGGCTTTGGTCAGTCCAGTCCGGTCGTCTGGGGAAAACGTATTTATGTCACGAGCACAGGAGGAGACAGGAAGGAGCATCTTTTTCTCGAGTGTTTCGACCTGGTCTCAGGGAAACGGATCTGGAAGCAACAGATTGCGGCGGCGGAGCAGGTCGAAAAAGTGACTAACATGATTTCACAGGGGGCTCCTACTCCCGTAGCTGGTCCCCACGGGGTGTATTGTTTCTTTGAAAGTGGTGACCTGGTAGCCTTTGACCATGAGGGCAGGAGACGATGGATACGCAAATTGACGAAGGAATTCGGAAAGTTTGAAGGAGGGCATGGAGTAGGCTCTTCCCTGGTGGGAGCCCCTGACCGGCTTCTGCTGCTGATTGATCATGATGGGCCGTCGTATCTTCTGTGTCTTGACCGGAAGACTGGTAAGACGGCATGGAAAGTGGACCGGCAGTCTCGGGTATCCTGGACCACGCCTCTATACCTGGATCATGGTGCAGGAGCGCAGGTTGTCATCAGTTCCAACGGGGCATTGGAGGGGTATCGCTTTTCCGATGGTGAGAGGCTCTGGTGGTTGGAGAATATCAAGAGGAATACGGTGGCTTCACCAAGTAGCGATGGAAAGATTGTCGTTATTGGCTCATCGAGTCCACGGCAATGCCTGGCAGTCCGGCTTGGTGGAGAAGGGGATATCTCCAAAACCCACCTCGAGTGGAGGGCGGAGTCCGCAACTTCGAGCTTTTGCTCGCCCCTGCTTCACCGGGGGACTGCTTATTTCGTAAACCGGGCAGGAACTCTCCAGGCCCAGGCGACTTCTGATGGATCGCAGCGCTGGGAATACCGTCTCCCGGATGGGTGCTGGGCCTCTCCGCTTGCGGCAGGGGACCGGATCTACTTTTTCTGCAAGAATGGAAAGGCACTTGTGCTTGATGCCAAGGGAGACCAACCACGGGTTCTTGCGGAAAATGAAATATCCGTGGGGGAAGACGACAAGGTATACGGATATGCGGTAGCGAGGAATCGTTTTATCCTGAGAATTGGACGCGAAATCATCGGAATCGGACCATAAGGGCCGGCACCGGAAGTGGGAAGCTCTCCTGATGATGGTTGGCCGAGTGCGGTTGATGATGGGTTGTCCTTCTGATACCCCGAGGAAAACCAGTCGCCAATGTTCGGGCATTTGCTGTTTAGCCGTAAACCGAGGACCTGCGTTATATCATTGGCATGATTCAACCGTTACGTCTCCGGAACTGCCATGAGGCCCTTCTCAATCAGTTTCTGCACTTTGATTCAATGCACCTTGTAGTTCGCAGCAAGGGGCTTTCATTTGTCAGGGAGACGAAATTCGGGATCTTTGCGGGGGAGCAGGCATCGGGGAGCCAGTTTATCCGGGATCCGGAGAGCGGCCTGTCTCTCAGTCCTGCCTGTTTGAATGCGGTTTATCTTTTTTTCCCGGGAGCCCAGCGCGTGCCGGTTTTTGAATTCGATTTTCATGGCTATGGGTTTGGGATTGCGATTCAGCCGAGGGAGACTCCGAGGAGTTGGGAGCTTCTTAATCGCATCGCCTCTTCCTTTGGTGATCAGGTTGTATCCTCGAGTGACCTGGGGGAAAGAGGGGCAGGTGCCTGGCTTGATGAATGGGGGTGGTTGGACAGGCAGGAAACGGGTTCTAAAACGGAAGCAAGGATTTCAGGAGCAGTCGCGGACGGAAGGCTTGCTGTCCAGGTGTCCAACCCTGCCTTCAAAGCGGGTATCCTGCTCACGCCGACTTTTGAGGATCGTGATCGCACGGTCCGCAGGATTGCAGCACAGGGAGGTTGTGATGCCATCGTGGTGGATGGGAGTGTTCTCGCCGGGGCGAGGGGGGAATGCCATGATTGGAATGATGATTCGCTCCCGGCAGATAGTGCCTGTGCGGCGAGGCCCTAGGGAATTATTCAGCTCCCGGATTGCCCTTCCATCTCACTCCCACGGGTTCCCCGTGGTTCAGGGCTGTTTCCGGGGCGGTATCAACCCGCAGGTGATTCTGGTTGCCCTCAAGTCGCACGGTTACCCGCTGGAATGATCCGAGAAACTCAATTCTCTCCACGGTTCCGGTAGCGAGGCATCCCGTCGTATCCGGATCCAGGATGAGTTGGTCCGGTCGTGCGAAGGAGGCGGCATCGGGATCATCTGGGTTCTGAGGGAGCACGTTGATATTTCCAAACAGGGAGGCGATCTCAGAGGAGGCAGGGTTCTGCCAGATCTCCCGGGGCGACGCAACCTGCAGAATTTGGCCCCCCACCATCACGGCAATACGATCAGAGATCGAGAAGGCATCGTCGCTGTGGTGAGTCACAAAGATCGCGGTGGTTCCCTGGGAACGCAGCAGGTCAGCGGTAAGGGTGCGCAGGGTTTCCCTGAGTTCGATGTCCAGGTTGCTGAAGGGTTCGTCCAGCAGGAGGAGTTGCGGTTTGGGGGCGAGGGCGCGTGCGAGGGCGATCCTCTGAGTCTCCCCCCCTGACAATTCAGCAGGGAGTCGTCTGGCGTAATCCGGAAGGCCGATCTGTTCGAGAAGTTCTGTCACCCGGTCCCGTTGTTGTGTCCGGCTCCACTTTCGCAGACCATAGGATATATTTCGCGCTACGGTGAGATGGGGGAAAAGGTCGCACCCCTGTGGGACCAGCCCGATGTTACGTTTTTCGGGCCGGGTATAATTGTGCGGGCCGGCGATATCGGTTCCATCGATTGAGATCGTTCCCCGGCTGGGGCGCTCGAGTCCTGCAACGAGCCGAAGCAGGGTGGACTTTCCGCTTCCGCTTTTACCGAGCAGGGAGAGGACTTCTCCGTTCGGCACGGTAAGGGAGACCCCGTCCAGCGCAGGACTCAGGCTCCGGGGATAGGAGAACCCCAGGCTTTCGACAGTCAATTCTCCGCTCACGCTCTCCTGCTGTAGCTCATCCAGAGGAGATGACAAGGATCCCGTGATTTTCGGTCGGGGCTTTCGGACAAGGAGGCGTCAGTTCAGGGTGCACTGAGCGGTAGTCGAAATGGGATGGATCCGGTAGCTTGTATTCGAGCGTCACACTTCGGTGAGGCGTTCGTCTGACTCACATGACCTTACGGCTGGCGTCGCCTCTGGTGGCGCCAGCCGAATGTTTCTACGAGGATGAGTCCGACAAGGCAGGTGCAGATCAACACCAGGGATGGCGCCGCAGTTGCCCAGATTTGGCCCTGATCCTTAAGACCCCACGTCCAAGTTCCCAGAGTCTCAAAATCGAAGGTCCGAAGCATCAGGCAGAGCGGGAGTTCCTTGCAGACATCGACAAAGATGAGAATTGCAGCCCCTGCCAGAGCCGGTCTCATCAGCGGAAGATGAATAGAGATAAAGCTCTGGAACGGTCCGCGCCCCAGGGTGCTTGCTGCGTGGTCATTAGTGACCGGGATAAGCGACTGGGACTGCCTTGCCATCTGGATCGAGATGGCGATGTAGCGCGCGGTCAGGCCGAATCCCAGCCACAGCAGGGAATCAGAGAGGAGCTGCGACCCAAGCCAGGTTTCCGCGGGAAACCACTCCCGCAGGGTGGCCGCAATTGTAAGGACCCCTGCAGCCATGACAGCCCCCGGGGAGGCATAGCCTGCGATTCCTGACCATTGAGCCATGAACCGGTCACTTCGGCGCCTGGTAAACCGGGCGACTCCCGCTATGACGAGGCCGAGGAGCAGGCAGACCAGGGTCACTGCGACCCCGAGGAAAAGGCTGTTGCGTGCTGCTGTAAGAATCTCAGGAGCAGAAACCTCCACCGTAGAGGCTCTCCACCACTGGATCAGAACAGAGAGAGGGAGAAGAAGCCCAAGGGTTACAGGGATGAGACACACCACCCAGCATGAGATTGATCCTGCCGTTCCGCACCTCGGGCGATGAAGTGTACTTTCCCGGCCCTCTGAGAATCTGCGGCGGCCTCGCTGCCACTGCTCAAGTAAAACGAGAGTGAAAATCCCAAGGAGCATCCAGCCGGCCAGTCGGCGGGCGGTGTCCAGCTCACCGAGTCCAAACCATGTCCGGAAAATGGTCACCGTCATGCTGCTGATACCGAGGTGGTGCGCGGCTCCGTAGTCATTGATCACCTCCATCGCGACCAGGAAAAGTCCGGCGACAAGAGCAGGGCGGGCCAGAGGCAGATTGATTTTCAGGAAGGTTGCCCACCTTCCGGCCCCGAGAGCGCGACTGGCTTCCGCAAGACGCCTGGAGGATCCTGAGAAGGCGGACCGGCAGGCGAGGAAGACGTAGGGGTAGAGGACCGCTGCAAAAATCAGGATAAGCCACGTGAAGCGGTGAATCATCTCAACTTTGAGAAAGGCCTCGACTCCCACTTCCATTCGAATCCGGGCCAGTATGGGGATGAAGGATTCACGGGCTTCAGTGGATGCGAAAGCGGCAATATAGGGAGGAACCGCCAGCGGCAAGACGAGGAGGACCGAGAGAAGGCTGCGACCGGGGAACTGCAGAGTGGAGATACACCATGCGGCAGGGACGGCGAGCAGCACGGAGAGCAGACAGACCCCGGCAACCAGGATCACAGTATCGCGCACTGCAGGTCCGAGCAGATTTGTGCGGACGTGGTCCCATGACCCCTCATCGACGCCTCCACTCGGCGTGATGACCTCCCAGAGAACGACTAAGACTGGTAAAAAAAGCGTGAGAGCGCAAAGCCACGCGAGGATTTGCCAGCTTAACAAGCTGCCGCGGACTCGATCGCCCGGGGACCGGGGACGGACCGGGGCATCAGGGTCCGCTGTCGAGGGGCCTTGCACCCGTTCTAGATCTCACTTCCAGCCCGCAAGGTCAAAGATCTTCACGGCCTCCTCGTGGTGTCCTGCAAGTTCGTGCAGGGAAGCATAGTCAGCTTTGAAACTGCCCCAGTTTTTCTGCAGAGGTTCGGGCTCCACGCCCTTGGCGACTGCGAATTCGGAGGTCATTTTCTGATAGCCAGCCTGAACTTCCCTGGAGGTCAGGAATTCAAGCAGGGCAACGGCATGCGGGCGGTTTTTAGCCCCCTTGACGATCCCAGCAGCACTCACATTGACGTGAGCCCCGCGCCCGTTCTGGTTCGGGAAGATGACACCGACCGCGGCCCGGGCTGCCCGGTCCTTTGGGTCGTCGGATTTTTCCAGCAGACCCAGATAATAGGTGTTCGTGACGGCCAGCTCACCAAGTCCCTGTGCGACACCGCGGACCTGGTCCCGGTCGCCACCCTGTGGAGGGCGGGCCATGTTGTTTTTTACTCCCTGTGCCCAGGCGAGGGCAGCGGGGCGGCCCTCGGTTGCCAGGATGGAGGCGAGGAGAGACTGGTTGTATCCGCTGCTGGAAGAGCGAATCAGGACTCGTCCCCTCCACTGATTGGAGGCGAGGTCCTTGTAGGTCTTGGGCAGGTTTTTGCCAGCCCGTGCCTTTGAATAAACAATTACCCGTCCGCGCATGGTGATAGGAACCCAGGTGCCATTTTTTCCCTGCAGGCCTTCGGGGATCCGGCTCTGGATTTTCTCGCTGTTGAGCTTATCGAGAAGGCCTGCGGCATCTGCACGGTCCAGTGCTGCAGCATCCGTTGTGATGAAAAGGTCCGCCTGAGGAGCTGCTTTCTCCGCTTTCAGCCGGGTCAGAAGCTCATTGGCTCCAGCCTTTATGACCTTAACCTCAATACCGGTGTTCTTGGTAAACTGGGCGAAGAACTGCTTATCTGCAGTGTAGTGCCTCTGGGTATAAAGGCGGACTTCCTTGGCCGAGATAAAGGAGGGAAATAGCAGCCAGAGGCCAAGGCTGAGGAGTGGGAGTATTTGTCTCATGAAAGGAATGGAGGAGTTATGGTTGGTCCTTGAGAGCCTCGGGCGGGTGAGTCCCGGTTACCTGGGGATCTCCCGGAGGCAGGATTACAGGTTCTGTAGATTTGGGAACGACATGGTTTGTTACCACCCCGGAGGCCTTGCGTTCGTTTACGGATCTGGTCAGGGGTAAGCTATGGCTACGGGAGTCGATGTTCGAGTAATTCATGGACGGAAACCGATGTCGGTGTTGGGATATGCAGGGTGACATCCTCCGGCAATTTTTGCTCGCGATCGATGCCCGAAACTTAACGGCCAGTTGTCCGTTGCAAAGCGAATATTCGGTAGATTAGCTCACCTTGATACCAGCGGGTATCATTCCGTTATGGTGTAGAGAAGCATGTCTCCTCACCGGACTCAGTCAGCCGCACAGATAAAATCCGAGCGAACGTAATCAGAAGGGAGAATTCCTTTTTCCACCTCGAAGGCCTTGGAAAAGTGGCTCAGGGAGGAATATCCCACCGCGAAGGCTGCTTCCGTGACGTTGGCCCCTCCGTCAAGCATCCTCGCGGCCGCATCAATACGGATGGAACGGAGGTGCTGTTGGAGTGTTTTTCCGGTCTCCCGTTTAACACTTCGACTAAGGTAGGGCCCTGAGCATCCGCAATGGGTCGCCAGAGCATTGAGGTTAAGCGGTTCCTCGTAGTTCTTCCGGAGATAGGTCAGGGCTCGATCGGAAAACTGGGTGCTCCTCCTGTTCTGCCTTACGGAGAAGGGTTCGTGGTCGCTGGCAAACAAGTGAATTGCGAGGAGCTCTCCTATCTTGGACTGATACCACAGGTTTCTGGCGGCATCAGGGACCGGGGGATTACGAAACCATTCCATGATCCTTTTTTCTTCGGACCACATCGGACGGACAACTCCGAAGCCGACCGTGGTCTTTCGATCGATAAATTTCTGAAACTGTGGGTGAAGGTCAGCGAGGTCGCTTCCGAAGAACGTGCTCAAATTGTCCCGGGGAATGGTGATCAGGACGAACTTGTGCTGGCCAGCACCGATCCGGGTGGCGATCGGGGGTAACTGGGTACCGATCGTGAAGAGGCTCAGGGACTGGGGCCGCAGATAGAGGCGGGTATCGCCCTCCCCCATGATCAATGCTTCCCCGGATTCATTGAAGCAAAAGCAGATGCTGTTCTCTTTCAAGTTTTCCGTCCAGGAGAGAGAAGAGGCTAAATCACCCGAGAAAAGCTCCACTTGGCCATCTGCCAGAAGGGAGCTTTCGTGCAAAATCTCAGGGGATAAAGTAGGCATGGCCCCTTCCTATTGAGATTGGGTCTCAATAGCAATAAATGATTGAAGACGGGGCCAAGAATCGTAATTTAAGGATCAAGAACGCAGAAAAACGGTTCAAATGAGTTCATCAGGTGTGCAAGCGCAGTGTGCGAGCAAGCTTCCCGTGTGCAAGGGAGGCGAGTTCGTATGCCACTGCTATCAGGTGACGGAGACCGAGTTGCGCGCTGCGATTGAGGAAACCGGGATAACGTCCGTTGAGGAACTCAGTTTACGGACGAGGGCGGGAACCGGATGCAAAAGCTGTCACTGTAAACTTAACAGGATGCTTTGTGGGCTTTCGCCAAATTGTGGTCGTTTCGGGCTTTGCAGTCAGTGTGGTTGTGTGGAGGCCCTTTGCGTGTGCAGCGCGGCATAGTGAACGAAAGGGAAAGAGGCTTGGGGAAAGAAGGCTTGGTCCTATTCTTAGCGCAATTATGAGGTGTTCGTCTTCTTCCCTGCAGAGTGTGGTCCTGTCTGTAGCTCTCGCTGTTCTTGGCGGACTTGTCCCGGTGAACGGACAACTGGAGATCCCGGTCGTAAAAACCCTGAGTGAGAAACGCCAAGTCCGGATAGCCTATCTCAATCCGGAATTTCTCGTTTTCCCGGCGGAGGGAGCAAAGAAGAGCAAACTTCCTTTACTGATTTATCTCCATGGTGCGGGGGGAGTGGGGGATGACCTGGGAAAAATAAGAGGGCAGGCCCGGCGGGTGGTAAGTGGGATCCGGAAGTTTGGCAAGGGGCCATGCCTGGTGGTGGCTCCGCAGTGTCTCAGGAATACCCCCGCAGGGAGGGGAACATGGATGCCGGAAGACCTTGATGTGCTCCTTGAGCACCTGATGGAAAAGTTTCCTGTTGATGAGAAGAGGATCTACCTGACCGGGAATAGCATGGGCGGTTATGGGTGCTGGGTCTGGGGAGGGAATTGCCCGGGGCATTTCGCGGCTATTGCCCCCGTGGTGGGGGGAATCGGTCGGGAAGGCCCCAAGGCTGTCACCGATGACCTTGCAGAGTGGGCGGCCAACCTTGCGAGGGTCCCCGTCTATGCCTTTGCTGGAGCGAGGGACCGGGTTGTCCCGGCTGAACGCTCCGAGAGGATGATCGCCGCCATCAGGAAAGCGGGAGGAAAGCAGGCAAAAATCAAAGTCTATCCTGAGGAAGGGCACGGGGCAGGCCGACTGGTATTCTCGACGAGGGAAATGTATGACTGGATGTTTTCGCAGAAGCGCGAGTGACATAATTCATCGGGAGGAAAGGGATCAGGCTGCGCCGGGGGATTGTATGAACACCCCGATGTATGTTAAACCCGTGCAGATGAAGGTTACAAAGCGTATAGGACTAACCATGAGTGTAGCCGGGTTGATGCTTGGTTTCGCTTGGGCGGACGAGGAAAAGGGCAGCGATGCTTCCAAGAAGGAAGGCCAGTGGATCAGCCTCTTCAACGGCAAGGATCTCGAGGGGTGGACGCCTAAATTTGTGGGACACAAGGCAGGAACGAATTACAACAATACGTTCCGGGTTGTAGATGGGCTTCTCACGGTGAGCTATGACCAGTGGGAGAAATTCGACAGCGTTTTTGGCCATCTCTTCTACAAGACGGAGTTCTCACATTACCGGATCCGTGCCGTCTACCGTTTTATCGGGGACCAGGTGAGCGGTGGGCCTGGTTGGGCCCGGCGTAACAATGGTCTCATGTTGCATGGCCAGACCGTGGAAAGCATGGCGCTTGACCAGGACTTCCCTGCATCGATTGAGGTCCAGCTGCTCGGTGGATTTGGAAGTGGTCGTCGAACTACGGCGAATCTCTGTACCCCGGGGACCCATGTGGTGTTCAATGACCGGGTCGACAAGAGGCACTGCATAGGTTCCCGGTCAAAGACATTCCACGAAGAGCAGTGGGTGACCTGTGAAGTAGAGGTACGGGGTAGTGAGGGACTTCGTCACTTTGTGAACGGTGAACTGGTCATGGAGTACAAGTTGCCCCAGTTGGATGATGGTACACTGATTGAGAAGGGAACCATTTCGATTCAGGCTGAAAGCCATCCGACTCAGTTCAAGAGTATTGAGGTTCTCGAAATCAAGAAGTAGCTCTAACGGGAGCCGGGAATGTGCTCGCGGCGTATCCGGGGGGCTTGTTAGCAGTGACCCATGAGGCGAAGGGTAATCCGGGGCATGGGGCGGAGCGTAATCCTGGGACTGTGCGCGCTCATTGCAATCTCTTCGGGGGCTGTAGCCGAGGGGCGAACCTGGCGTGCGTGCCTGTCCGGGGAGCTCGACTGGTATGGGACGGCAGAGGCGATCCGGATTGCAGATAATGTGCTCTTTTACCAGGCCAGGATTGGAGGATGGTACAAGAATGATAACAGCGTGCATCCCTCCGGGCATGCTGCCACGGAAAACCTGACTGAGGTTGAGCGCCGTGCGCATCGGGAAGCGCTTCGCCAGAGAGAGTTTCCCTGCACTCTGGACAACGGAGCCACTCACCAGGAACTCCGCTATCTCGCGGCAGTCCATGGAGTGACGGGAAAGGAACGGTTCAGAGAGGGCTTTGCGAGAGGCGTTCGTTACCTTCTCAAGGCCCAGTATCCAAGCGGAGGGTGGCCACAGTTTTATCCGCTCAGGCCGGGCTATTCCAGCCGCATCACCTTCAATGACGGGGCGATGACCGGGGCCCTTTCAGTTCTTGACGAGACAGCTGATGGGCACGCTCCCTTCGACCTGGTTGATGAGGTGCTTCGCGAGGAGTGCAGGCGGGCGGTCAAGAAGGGCATCTCCTGTATTCTCAGGTGCCAGATCGTGGTTCAGGGCCGCAGGACGGCCTGGTGCCAGCAACATGATGAAGCCACCTTGGCCCCAGCCCGGGGCCGAGTTTCCGAGTTGCCATCGATTTCGGGGGCGGAGAGTGTGGATGTGGTGCGCTACCTGATGTCCATTGAGGACCCTTCGCCGGAGGTGGTTGATGCAGTTGAAGGTGCGGTGCGCTGGTTTAAAGAGGCTGGGGTCACCGGGATACGGGTGGTGACGGTGGAGGATGAGACCCTGCCCGGTGGAAAGGACCGGCGAGTGGTGGAGGATCCAGGCGCGGGTCCGGTCTGGGCCCGTTACTACGAGATTGGTAGTAACCGTCCCATGTTCATCGAGCAGGGAGTCGTAAAATACAGCCTGGCGGAGTTGAGTCACTCCCACCGGATCGGACACGGGTGGATCGGGGGCAGATGGCCGGCCCGGCTCCTGGAGGTTGAGTATCCGGCCTGGCGCGGGAAAGGAAGAAAGACCGCTGATTAGACCGCGTGTATGCCTACTTGGGATCCTTGACGGGTTTCCGGGCTGCCCAGTAGAGGGCCCGGATGGTGAGTTTCTGCAGGGCGGGGTTCTGCCAGGCTTTCTCATCATGTCCAAGGCCGGTGCTGAAAAGGCGACCCTTTCCATACTCGTGGATCCAGATCATGGAGTGGTTCTCATTACCGCGGTTGATACGTCCGAGATGGTGGAGTTTGTCGACGGTCTCAGGGTGGAACTTATCACGGTAGGATTCGTCCGATATTTCAAAACCCTTCATCCCCGCGGTGATGGGGTGCTTGGTATCGGTGAATTCGATTGGGAAGGTTCCGCCGCCATGGCCGATGAACTGCCCTCCGAAGATCTTCCAGTAGACATCTGACTTCTTGAAGGCGTCGGTGGCATGAACTCCTACTACTCCTCCTCCGTTTTTCACATAGTCCCCAAAGCCTTTTTCCTGGGCCGGATCCGTGAAATCCCCCCCGGATCCAAAGAAGAAGACCACATCGTATTTCTCGATTGTTCCGGCCCGGAGGTCATCCAGCTTGTTGCTGATGACAAGTTCGAAGCCGCCCTGCCGGGCAAGGAATCCAGTCAGGAATTTCTCGTAACCAGGGGAGTCGTGTCCCCGTCCTCCCATGTAGAGGACCTTGATCTTGCCGTGATGGTCAGCGAATGCGGGGCAGAGGGTGAAGAGAAAAAGAGTCCCTGCCAGGAAACAGTAGGTCAGTGTCTTCATGAGATGAGATCCTTGGTTGCAGAAGGAGCATTGTCAATCGGCGCCTGCCGGTGCCTTACCCTCTGGACCTTTCTTACTGTTCCGGTGAAGGAACGCGGACGAGGGAATCAACCACCGAGTGAAGCTTGACGGACTTGGATCTCGGATCGTTGTAGAGGAAAATCAGGCCGCGCGCATTGGAAAGGGTGGGCCAGTTTGTGGAGAAGAAGGTGCGCCACTTGCTGCCGCGCATATATTTGAGGGAGGCAAAACAGAGATTTTTTCCCCGGTCGGCCTTGGGCTTGATGATAATGTGTTTTCCGGAACTGAGACGAAACTGCCTGCCGCCCACTAGCCCGGCTACCTGCTCTCGTGCAAGGTTGACGAAGAGCATCTGGGATACGCCGAAGGCTGTCTTGCTGCCATCAAGGGAGAGAACGTTGAGTCCATCCGCGGGGGAGGCTCCCTTGCGAACAAAGAGCAGAAGTTGCTCCCGGGCCTTTCCGGGTCTGACCTGTCCGTAGGATTTGAACTGAAATTCTCCCGCGGCATTGGTGCTGCTCTTACCGAATTTCCAGGAGGCAAGCCGGGGAACTTTCAGGGGCTCGGTAAGAGTATGGCTCTGGAGGGTGATTGGCACGGTCTTGCCCGGTCCCACCAGTAACTCGACCGAGGCTGGGGACTGCTTTGGAAAGGAAAGACAGGTAATCGAAACTTCCTGAGCCCAGGCCCGTTGCCCCATACCCGCTGCAAGCAGTGCTGTGCCTAATGCCATGCCGGTGAAAATCCGCCCCGCAAAGATCATGCCGCATTTCGCCTCTTCCTGTTGCCGACGTCAATGCCGGTCCCCGAATCTCTTCGTCCCTGGGATACCACATTTGAATTGTCACATTCATGGTGAGGGTCGAGCAATATTCGCATTGACAATGTGTTTACGTGGGGTAATCAATTAGTGTGATCGTGTTCGCAGGTTGGGGCGTAAAAAACAGGCCTATGGTTCAAAGCACCGCAGGGCGGGTTTCCACCGGGAATCCTGCTGGAAAATCGGGATTTTCCCTCGTCACCACGGTGATGATCCTCACCCTGCTCTCCCTGATAGCGATTGGGTTACTGAGCCTTTCAAGTGTCACTCTACGGTCTACCACGGCACTTGATGCTCATTTGGAAGCCCGTGCTAATGCCCGCCTGGCCCTGATGCTTGCTCTGGGCGAATTGCAGCAGCAGATGGGTCCTGACCAGCGCATTTCGGCATCTGCGTCGATTTTGGACGATTCGGTGGAATCTACGAGCTACGAAGGTTTGAGCCATCCCCATTGGACGGGGGTCTGGAATGCCTGGGCCGCAGGTGGCCAGAGTTTCGGTGATGATGAACCCAGCGAGCACCGGACGATCGCCGGTGCGTCGAACAGGGGAATGGCACCTGCCTACCAGCAAAATCGCAGGGATCACTTCCGGTCCTGGCTGGTTTCCCTCAACCGGGAACAGCAGCGTGTGCTCGAGAGTGCGCGCAGCCTGCCGCTCAAGGGAGAGGCTGTTCCAGATAAGGATAGTGAAGGCGTAGTCCTGATGGGCCGGGGGACCTATGGGAAGGAGGCGGGGGATTCGGAACTGGTTTCCGGCGCCCTGCTTGGAATTCGCTCCCAACCCGGGTCCGGAGCGAGCCCATCCGGGCGCTACGCTTGGTGGGTTGCGGATGAATCAACCAAGGCCCGTGTCCTACCGGACGCCTTTGAATCCGGGGAACTGGGCAAGGGAGAGTTAATTGCGCGGACGATGAGTGCCGGGTCAACTGGTCATGATGTCATTGAAGCTCTTGAGGAACTTGATGATCCCGGGGAGGTTGCCCGGATCCACACCCGGCGGTCATTGGAGCTTCCTTCCGGGGAACTTCAGCGGGTCCGGCCGACCTTCCATGACGTCACGCCTTACTCTCACGGGGTTCTGGCCGACGTGAGGGAAGGTGGGTTGAAGCGTGATCTTAATGCCCTGCTTGAGCGATCGATTCAGCTTCGAGAGCAGCGAGACGACTTCATGCTCTATCGCTTCGGACGCAATAAGGATCGTGTCCCCTTGCAGGATCTTGCCGCCTACTATCAGCTCTACCGGGAGCAGGTTGATTACCAGGGAAAGAGAGCCCGCAATCCCCTCGGGAGGGACCTCCTCCAGATCAATAATCCTGATTTTACCCCCGGATCCCGCTTCAAGCGGGAATATACGAATCTCTACCGGATGCCTGTTCCGGTGAAGGTTCAGTTCCTGCTGAGCTATATCGGGAAGCAGCGTCAGCGTCCTCCCCGAACCGATCCGAACCAGAGTCGCTACAAGGTGCATATCGGGATCACCCCTGCAGTAACCTTGTGGAATCCCTACAATGTGCCGCTCATCCTGAACCACGGTGCGGATCGTTCTACCCAGATTCGCTTCTTTAATCTGCCCATTGCCCTGCGCTGGAAAAAAGTCGGGGCAAATGGTTCCTATGAGTCAGAGCGGCCCACCTCGCTTTCATGGGTCACGAACCGGGACCGTTATGGAGCAGGCGTCTTCCGGGCCGGCAACGGAGACCGGCATACCGGATTCGAGCTCTTTGTAGGAGGGCAGAAGCCCATCGTCTTTGCCCCTGGCGAAGTGCGCGTCTTCTCATTGCGCCAGACCAGTGGTCCGGCGGATGGCGCCCTGATCGAGGATACCAATCAATATCGTCCGATCCGTGAAGTGGATCCTGGATGGGACCCAAACAAGTGGCTGGAACTCCCACGTTCTGATCGCAACAGCGACAGGGTTCACGTAGAGCAGGAACTCTCTGCTCCCACCGGGCGCAACGATGACGGGATTGGAGGAGCCCTGAGAGCTATTGATTTGTTACAGCTCACAGTTGCTCTTTACGTAAGTATAGAAAATGATCCGCCTGCCAGCAGAGTGGTAGCTCACGCCTGGCCGGATGTTCAATC